>Ga0209591_10003324_pt1 | contig 18682 bp, 19 predicted proteins | sample MAT01_FD_187207 | JGI IMG/M metagenome (GOLD analysis project Ga0209591, IMG submission 187207) | Freshwater microbial communities from Lake Fryxell liftoff mats and glacier meltwater in Antarctica - MAT-01 (SPAdes) (version 2) | ecosystem: Environmental > Aquatic > Freshwater > Ice > Liftoff... | reverse complement strand
ACTACAACCGTCGCCGGCGACACTCCACACTCGCCTACTTGACACCCCTGGAATACGAGCTAGGATTCAGGAAACTCACCGACCTGGCAGCCTAAATCGGTGTCAATAAAATCGGGAACACTTCAGTATGTACTGCTGCAGCACGGCCTTCGCGAACACGCCGCCCAACGGCGAATCCATCCAGATCATCAGCGGCGGGCAGGGCAGTCCGGCCGCGGTGTATGCCTCACGAATCGCCGCCTCCGCAGCGGGCCGGTCGCACCGGTCGGTGGAGAGGGCGGTGCTCATCGCGTCATCACAGAGCTTGTCGGTGGTGTCCCGCTGGGCTGCGCTGAGCTGGCCGGTGTAGGGGGTCATGCGCAATCCTCCCAGACGATCGGTGTGCAGCACACGCGGACGTGGCACCCGTCGTCATCGGTCAAGATGGAACCGCCTGCACCTGCGGAAGCGGTTTGGGGCCGTTCATACTGAACGCTGAGACGAGGCCGAACCCGCCGATCCGCCGATCCGCGACGGTCACGCCGTGCGCATGGGACCCGTCTTCGACGACCGCGAGACCACGCTCTGCACAGACCTTAGCGAGGGCGTCGACCCGGGCCGGCACGCCCCACAGGTGAACAGCGACGATCGCCCAGGTCCTCGACCCGATCACGATCAAAGCGCGGTCCGGATCGACGTTGCCGAATGCATCGCAGTCGACGAGGACCGGCCGGACACCCAGGTGGAGCAGCGGTGTCGCAGTGGCGAGGAAGGTGCACACGGGCACGATGACCTCGCCGCCGGGGTTGCGGCCGAGCGCGGTGTAGACCGAGTGGAGGGCCGAGGTCCCGGAGTTCGCCAGCACCACGTGGCGCACCCCGAAACAGGCGACGAGCCGCTGTTCCAGATCCTCGACGATCCCGCTGCGGCCATGGAGACGGCCTCCCGCAACTGGGCCAGTACGGCCGACTCGGTGCGCTCATCGATCAGCGGCCAGGACACATGCAGGGCAGAGCGGTCCAGGACGGGTCGGCCGCCCAGCAGAGCGAGCATGCTGGTCATGCCATCAGCTTCTTCGGCTCGACGTAGCTACCGCCGACGATCGGCAGGTAGCAGGACTCGATGAAAGCCGCGTGGGCGAGCCACGCGCGTGGTGCCGCGACGTTGGTCCGGTGTCCGGTGAGGGACCCGACAGAAAGTGGTCGACCTGGTTCACCGCCGCCGAGGGCCGTGCTCCTTCCCGCGCGAGACACTCGGCGACCTCGCCGTCAGCCGTGAAGCGCCGGATGCGGCCGCGCTCGATGACCACCGATCCACGTTGGGCGTCGACCCCGATGCGCTCGTCCCGCGGCGCGATGCAGCGCGAAAGCCGGAGTGCGCCGAAGAGCCCACTGTCGTAGGCGAACAGCACAGCGGCGGTGTCCTCCACCTCGTAGTCCGTTCCGGGCCGGGCGCACACTGAGGACTGGGCGATGACACGGTCGGGCAGGCCGAAGCACCAGATCAGCATGTCGACCATGTGATAGCCCATGTCGATGATGCAGCCGCCGCCAGCGGTGGCCTGGTGTGCTCGCCACCCCGGAGCCGGATCGCCACTGTGGATCGTGTGGCTCGCGTCGATGAAGAAGGGCTCGCCAACCTGGTCGGAGAACTGGGAAAACACGCAATAGACGGGATCGGACCTGCGCTGCGGCGTCGTCATGATCTCTACTCCGGCTGCTTCGCTCATCTCCGTCAACCATCGCGCCTCGGCCATGCCGATCGCGAACGGCTGCTCCTTCAGCACGTGCACGCGACGACGGATCGCCTCCTCGACGATGCTTGTGCCCGCCGCGTGCGGCACCGCCACGACGACGAAGTCCAGATCCTCGGCGTCGAACATCGCCTGGTGGTCGCGATACCCGATGGCGGCGTGATGGCGCGTCCTGACCCGTTCCACAGCGAGTGGATCGACGTCGCACACGGCCACCATCTGGGCGAGGTCGCTCGCAAGAAGCGCGGGAACGTGGTGAGTCGCCCGCGTCGGAGCTGGTTGTGGCGATCAAGCGGTACCGGGTCGCAGCCGGGGTGAGCCAGACCGAGCTGGCGAACATGGTGGGCTACACCCGGGAGTACGTCTCGCGGGCGGAGCAACTGTCGAAGGGTGTGCCGTCCGCGGGTCTGATCGAGGCCATCGACCGCGCTCTGGGCGCCGGAGGTGCCGGCCACATCTGCACATCGGCGAGGTCGCCGACCTCGTGACCGAGCTCGCCGCGCGGTGACCGACCGACGCCGCAGCGACGAGACGGGCGGCACAGCCGGGATGGGCGGGGGCGTCGATCAGCTGCTGTCGCAGGCCGCCGCCGAGGCCGGGATCGGTGTTGACGGGGCCGAGTTGATCCGCGACGGATCGAACACGATCATCGGCCTGCGGGGCGGGATCGTCGCGCGGATCGGACCCGAAGGCTCGATCCGCGCCGCGCGGCGACAGCTTGCTGTGTCGCGCTGGTTGCGCGACGCCGGTCTGCGCGTGGTCACCGCCGCGGAGGGCCTTCGGCAGCCGATCGTCGTCTCGGGTCGGCTGGTGTGACCTGGTGGCAGCGCATCCCCGCGCACCGCCACGCCACACCAGCCGAGCTGGGTTCGGTACTGCGCCAGGTACACGCGCTGCCCGTGCCGCAGGCCCCCGAGCTGGCCGCGCTCAACCCCTTCGACGGCCTCGACGACCACACCACGTTGACCGCCGGGGACCGGGCATGGCTACGCGAGCGCCTCGCGACCCTGCGCAGCGGCTATACGGCGCTGCTGCCCGGGCTGGGAGTCGGTGTCGTACACGGCGACGCGTGGCAGGGCAACGTCATCGTCCCCCACGACGGGGGCGATCCGGTCCTGGTCGATCTGGACCATGTGGGTGTCGGGCCGCGCGAGTGGGACCTCGTGCCGATCGCGGTCGACCACACCGACTTCGCCCGGATCAGCACAGCCCAGTACCGCGAGTTCGTCGACGCGCTCGACGGCGTCGATGTGACCCGGTCACCGGCCTTCGACGTCCTCGCCGCGATCACCGAGACCAGGTGGACGGCCTTCACCATCCGCAGTGCCCGCCACGACGACCGGCTCGTCGAGCAGGTCCGACACCGCCTCCGCTGCCTGCAGGGCGCTGTTCCCAAGCCTTGGACGTGGTCGGCGACCTGACCCGACGGTCGGGCGGACCGCGTTTGGACCGGGCCGTGCGAGTGAGCTACCCATCGGGTGGGGTCAGCCGGGTTCGGACCATGGCCTGATCTGTACGCGGAACTCCCCGCGTCGGAGGCCTCAGCTGCGGCCCAGGCCCATCCACGCGAAACCGGCGCGGCGCAGGACGTCGGGGTCGAGCAGGTTGCGGGTGTCGATCACGACCGGAGACCCGATCACGCCACCCAGCGCCGTCCAGTCCAGCGCCCGGAACTGCGGCCACTCGGTCAGCACCACCAGCGCCACGGCGTCCTTGGCGACGGCCAGCGGGTCGTCGACCACGCTGATCCCGTCGGTGACGCCGGGCACCCCGGTCGGGCAGGCGGGGTCGTAGCCGACGAGCTCCGCGCCCTCGGCCGCAAGCAGCTCGGCGACGGCGAGGGCCGGCGAGCCGCGCAGGTCGTCCGTGCCGGCCTTGAACGTGAGCCCGAGCAGGCCGATCCGCTTGCCGGTCAGGGAGCCGCCGACGGCGTCGCGCACCTTCTCCACCACGCGCTCGCGCGTGCGGGTGTTGGTGCGCAGTGTCGCGCCGACCAGGTCGAAGTCCATCCCGGCGGCCTCGGCGATCTGCAGCAGCGCGTGGGTGTCCTTCGGGAAGCACGAGCCGCCCCAGCCCGGCCCCGGCGAGAGGAACGTCTGCCCGATGCGGCGGTCGTAGCCCATGCCCTCGGTGACCTCGAGGACGTCCGCGCCGAGTCGCTCGCACAGCTCGGACAGCGCGTTGACGTAGGAGAGCTTCATCGCGAGGAAGCAGTTGGCCGCGTACTTGACCAGCTCCGCGCTCGCGGCGTCGGTGAGCTGTGTGGGGGCGCCGAGCTTGGAGTACAGGGCGGCGACGCGCTCCGCGGCGTCCTGGCTGTCGCTGCCGACGACGATGCGGTCGGGGTTGAGGAAGTCGTGCACCGCGCTGCCCTCGCGCAGGAACTCCGGGTTGGACACGACGGAGACGTCGCGGCGGCCCAGCATCTTGCGCGTGGTCTCCGCGGTGCCGACCGGCACGGTCGACTTGTTGACGACGACGCATCCCGCCGGCAGCAGGTGGCGCACCTCGTTCGCCACCGCCTGGACGGCACGCAGGTCGGCCGCGCCGCCGTCGCCCATCGGCGTCGGCACGCACAGGAACACGACCTCGACGGCAGGCTCGTCGGGCGCGACGATGGCCTTGCGGGCGCCGAGGACGAACTCCAGGCGGCCCGCGGCGATGTTCTCCGCCACGAGTTCGGGAAGGCCGGGCTCGAGGATGTCGACCTCGCCACGGGTGAGCCGGTCGACCTTCTCGGGATCGATGTCGGCGCACACGACGTGGTGGCCCAGCGACGCCAGGCAGGCTCCGGTGGTGAGACCGACATAGCCGGTTCCGATCACTGCGATGCGGCGTGCGAACACGTCGGTTCCTCTCGTCAAGGGCTGTAGTCGACCGTACTGAGGCCCTTGCCGGCCTCGACGCTCTCGTTGTCGCAGCTCACGCGGTTGTTTTCCCGGTTCTTGGTGATATTGAACGCGAAGCCGTCCGCGTTGACGGTGGCGTTGTTGCCGGTGAAGGTGTTGTCCATGCCCCACCCGTCGACGATCTCGTGGAGCTGGAAGCCGTCCTCGGGCGCATCGAGGCCCACGTTGTCGGCGATCGTCCAGCCGTTGCCCTTGACGTCGACCCAGGAGTCCGAGTCCTTGCCGGACATGCCCTCGCCGGAGAACGAGTTGCCGCGAAGGACACCGCCGGTGGTGCCCTCCTTGATGTCGACCGACTCGGCCGAGGTCTGCCAGATCGTATTGCCCTCGATGGTGTTCCGGTCGCTGCGGTCGGGTCCGCAGGCGCTCTGCTCGCACCAGTTGCTCTCGGCACTGCCGATGTAGACGCCCTCGCCGAACTTCGGTTCCCTGATGCCGGTGCGCCGGATCTCGTTGCCGCGCACGATGTTGTCGCTGCTGGCCTGGCGCAGGTGCAGAGCCTCGTCGCCGGTGCCCTCGATGAGCAGGGCCTCGATCAAGTTGGCCTGCGCGTTGTCGGCCATCAGCCCCTTCTGGCCGCCGCGGATGGTAAATCCGAGCAGACGCCAGTGCGACGCCCCGTCGAGGTGCAGGGCGTAGTCGCCCTCGACGTCGCCGCCGTCGATGACGGCGTCGCGGCCGCCGCACAGCGTGATGGGCCGATCGGCGGTGCCCGACGCGGTCGTCGCGAAGGTGCCGGCGTACGTGCCGGGTCCCATCCGAATGACGTCGCCGGGTGCCGCGTCGGCGATGGCCTCGCCGAGCTGGTCGGCGCCGATGACCTCGGTCGCCGGCCCGTCGCAGGCCGGTGCCGGCGACGCGGCGGGGACGGGCGGCGGGGGCGGCGCGGCGGCGGTGCCGCAGCCGGCGAGGACCGCGCCGATCAGCGCGACGGCCGCGATGCGGGCGCGGCTCACGAGGCCGCCCCCTTCCCGGACACGACGGTGACCCGGGTCTGGGCCAGCGCCGTCGTGGCGGACTCCACCGGTTGGGACCTGCGCAGGCCAGGCCTGTCCGGTCCGGACGGGACCGGCGGGTCGGGCCGGTGCTGCACCGGCCTGCGCGTCGGGGGCTGTACCGCCGGCGCTCGGGCCGCTGCCGGCGGTCCGGGCGCCACGTTGCGGTAGGGATGATGGTGGGGGGTGGGGCGACCGCGGCGGCGCAGCACCCAGATCCGGGCCGCGAGTGGCACCAGGAGGAACAGCAGCCACAGCCAGAGCAGCGGGTGGGTCTTCGCGTACTCGATGACGTCCTGCACCTCGTCGCGGTCGGTCACCCAGCCGGACACGTCGTTCTCGACGACGCTGGCGACGGGGGTCACGGCGACGCGGTTGTCGTCGAGTGCCGCGAGACCGCGCCCCGCCAGCCGGTTGGCGGTGACCGACGTGCCGTTGACCTCCCCGACCAGCGAGACCGCGTACCGGGACGCGGTGATGTCGTTGGCGCCGACGTCCACGCTCGAGTCGCTCACCTGGACGCCGATCGTGCCGCCCCGCACGATGTTCCCGCGCACCCGCGCTCCGGTGATGCCGCTCCGCACACCGATGGCGAAATCGGTGGCGTCGACGGTGTTGGCGGTGAGCTCGGGGGCGACGGCGGGCCCGCGCAGCACGATCCCGTCGGTGTTGCCGGTGACGGTGTTACCGGTCAGGGCGATGCCGTCCGCGGCGACGACGAGGATCCCGGTGCCGGCGTTGCTGTTCACGGTGGAGCGCTCGACGGAGTAGCCGGTGGCGCGGGTCGTGCTCGACCCGCCGGCGTTGGCCTCCTGCGCCAGGGGTGTGCCGTCGATGCGGATCCCGTCGGCAGCGTTGCCGGTCGCGGTCGACTCCGTGAGCGTGATGCCCTGCGCGCCTCGCACGACGGCGATCCCGTCGCGGCCGTTCGCGCTGCTGGTGATGTTGCGGGTGACCAGCCCGGTGGTCTCGCGGTGCACGAGCAGGCCGTCGAGCTCGCTGTCGCGCAGTGTGCTGTCGCTGATCGAGAGGTCGCTGGTGCGGCTGGTGAACAGGCCGTAGTGCCCGCCCGCGACGTCGATGGCGGTGGCCGTCCCCGTCGACGGCGCGCTCGTGCTGCCCGTCCAGGCCAGGCCGCCGGTGCGCCCGCTCCAGAAACCCAGCTCCGCGAGGTCGACGTTCGTGAGGTCCATCTCGGAGCCGACGGCGCGGACGTAGGCCCGGCCGTCACCCGGGTCGGTGTCGGGCGCGCCACCGTCGGGTTCCCAACTGGTGTTCGTCAGTGGCGCCTCGGCGTCACCGGCCAGGTCGAGCTTCCCCTTGAACGCGACGATCGACGCGAAACCTGTGGGCCCGCTCGCCAGCCGCAGCGTCACGCCGGGTTCCTCGATGCGCAGCTCGGCGTCCTTGGCGACGATGACGGAGTGCGCGAGCAGCCACGACCCGTCGTCCTGGCGCTCGGCGGCACCGAGGCGTCCCAGCGCGGGCAGGTCGTAGCTGCCCCGGACGCGCTCGGTGAGGACGGTGGTCGGCAGCGAATCGGGGCCGGCAGGCTCGATCGTGTAAGGGCCGGCCCTCGACGAGCCTTCGGTGGCGATCTCGGAGAGCCGCTCGTCCTCGGTCTCGACCAGCGCGGCCTGCCGCTCGCCGGACTCCGGGGTGGCCGCGGTGCCGCCCGCATCGGAGTCGGCGGGGGGGCGGGCGGTCGCGGGCGGCTCGGCGGCGCCGGTGGACGTACCGGGCAGCAGCCCGACCCACGCCGCGGCGGTCACGCTGCTCGCCGCGACCAGGACCGTGACCAGCGCGATCAGCCAGCGCTTTCGACTTCGTGCGGTGGTGTCAGGCACGTGCTTTCCCCGTCGCCCTGAGGCTGGCCTGGTCCTGGCCCTCGCCGCCGATGAGGTCGGCGCGCCGGGTCAGCCAGCCCTGCTTATTCATGGTTACGAAGGCCCAGGTCTTGATCGGCAGTGCCACCATCATGATCACGATGGTGACCAGTGGCAGGATCACCAGATCGGAGGGTCGCTCGCGCAGGTGGGAGACGCTACGGATGCCCCGGCCCACGAACAGCCAGAGGAACCCGAGCCCGATGGCGAGCCCTCCGTAGGGGCTGAAACAGGCCGCGACGAGGTAGTAGACGGTAGCGAGCATGGTGACCGGCGTGAAGAGGATCTGGAACACCGTGAGCTGGGAGATCAGTGGCTGCTTCCACAGCCAGCCCTTCTGGATCGCGGTGAGGTAGCAGCGGTAGGAGTTGCGGCTCCACCGCACGCGCTGCTTGCAGAAGGCCTTGAACGTCGACGGGAACATCGACAGCGCCCGGGCCGAGTCCTGGTGCTCGGTGCGGTAGCCCTGAGCCAGGACCACCCACGTGAGCCGGCCGTCGTCGCCCGCGACGCAGCGTCGGCCCATGAAGTACTCGTGCTCGAGGTTCGCGAGCACCGGCATCACGGCCGAGCGGCGATATGCCGCGGTGCGCCCGGAGACACACACGACCCCGCCGCTGCGCGCGGTGGCCGGCACGTAGTCGAGGTAGCGCAGGTTGATGATCCAGTCGGCGACCCGGCGCCAGATGCTGCTGCGGGGTTCGTAGACGTTCTGCCGCGTGCCGACCGCACCGACCTTCGGATCGGCGAAGGGCATCTGCACGGCTGCCAGCAGGCCCGGGGTCCACAGCGTGTCGGAGTCGGTGAGCACGAGGAGCTCGCTGTGGGCGGCCCGGATGCCGACGCCCAGCGCCGAGCGCTTGCCTTCGTGGGCGAACATCATCACGTGCACCCGCCGGTCGCGGCGGGCCATCAACCGGTCACGGGCCTCGACGTCCTGCACGTCCAGGACGATCACGACCTCGGTCGGGTTCTGCGCCAGCCAGGTGTCCAGGCAGCGCACGATGATGTCGGGGTCCTCGTGGAAGGACGGGACGATGACCGACGTCGCGGTGCGGAAATCGTTGACAAGCGGCCGGTAACGGGCCGACATGATCTTGCGAATCAGCCATACCGACCACGAGATGACACCGATGACCCCGAGTGGCAGGAGGAGCTGCACGAAACCCAGAAATCCGACCCAATCCCACATCCTGCGTTCCGCAGTTGATGGTCGATCCTGGGACACGTTTCGGGTGAGGGTGCAGGTCAGCGACCCGCGATCGCGCCTGACCACGAAACTGCCTAGTACACGAATCTGGCGGTTCGTGTTGCGTAAGCTGGACGTCTGCCGGTACGGTCTGGGACATGTTCCTGCGGGAGGTGAAGCGGGAGAACCGCAACGGCACCCGAGTGTCCTACCTGCAGCTGGTGCACAACGAGTGGGACCCCGCCGCCCGGTCCTCCCGGACCAAGATCCTCTACAGCTTCGGGCGGACCGATCAGGTCGACACCGCCGCGATCGAGCGGTTGATCGTGTCGCTGTCGCGGCTGCTCGATCCGGCGGCGGCGTTGCGGGCCACCGCCGGGTCGGACCTGAGCTTGCTCTGCTCGCGCACGCTGGGCGGCACCGATGTGCTCGACGGGCTATGGCGCCGCCTCGGTATCGACACGGTGATGACCGGGCTGCTGGCCAAGCGGCGGGCCCGCTCGCCGTTCGAGCGGGTGCTGTTCGGGCTGGTCGCCAACCGGGCGCTGGCGCCCTCGTCCAACCTCGCCGCGGCGGACTGGATCTGCCACGACGTGCACATCGACGGACTCCCGGAGGTGACCGACGATGTGTGCTACCGGGCGATGGACTGGCTCCACGACGTACGCGAGCAGCTGGAGAAAGAAGTGTTTCACCAGGTCGCGAACCTGCTCAACCTCGAGGTCGACCTGCTGTTCTTCGACACCACCTCCACCTACTTCGAGCTCGACGACGCCGATACCCCCGTCGCCCGCGACGCCCACGGCCACCCGCTGCCCACCACCGATGATGATGCCGCCGCCGGCACCGCGGGGGACGCCGAGAGCAGTGTGGGTTTCCGTACCTGGGGCAAGTCGAAGGACTCCCGCGACGACCTGCCCCAGATCGTGATCGGGATGGCGGTGACCCGAGAGGGGATCCCGGTGCGGGTGTGGTGCTGGCCGGGCAACACCACCGACACCGCACTGATCCGCCAGGTCAAAGCGGACATGCGGGACTGGACCCTGTCGAGGATCGTGTGGGTCGCCGACCGCGGGTTCTCCTCCCAGGAAAACCGCCGCTACCTCCGCCGCGGTGATCACCACTACATCATCGGGGAGAAGCTGCGCTCGAACTCCCCCGAGATCACCGCGGCGCTGTCGCGCCAGGGCCGCTACACCACCGTCGCAGCGAACATGCGGGTCAAGGAAGTCAAGATCTCGCAGTCTGAACGGTTCGTGATCTGCCACAACCCCGAAGCCGCCGACCGCGACGCCCACGTGCGTGCCCAGCTACTCACCCAGCTCGGCGTGCTGATCAAGGACTCGGACGGGTTGTCGGCACAGAAGCGCGGGGAGCTGGCCGGGCGGATCTCCACCAAGCCCGGGCTCAACCGCTTCCTGCGCACCACCCCCGGCGGGAAGCTGCGCATCGACGCCGCGAAGATCAAGGCTGAGGCCAACCTGGATGGCAAGTACCTGCTGCGCTGCTCGGACCCGACGCTGTCGGCCGAGGACATCGCCGTGGGCTACAAGCAGCTCCTGGAAGTCGAACGCGGCTGGCGCGACATGAAGTCGATCATCGACCTGCGCCCGGTCTATCACCGACTCGAAGACCGTATCCGCGCCCACGTCGTGCTGTGCTGGCTCGCACTGCTGCTCATCCGCGTCGCCGAGACCACCACCGGCCAGACCTGGCAGACCATCCGCCGTGAGCTGCACCGGCTCCACGCGGTCACCTTCACCGGCCCGACCGGGACCTTCCGTCAGCGCACCGACCCCACCAAGCCCCAGATCGACATCTACGCCCGACTCGGCCTCCCGCTGCCCAAGAAGCTCATCGAACTCACTGCGGCAGCCCTCTGACCAGGCGCAACACGCTCGCCTAGTAACACACGCGATGAGCGTGGCGACAGGCGTTTCCGGAGGTCACAGCAGCAATCCGCGTACTAGACGGCCACCTCAACTGCGGAACGCAGGCACATGTAGTCCCCCGTTTGCTGTGAGACCCCTCGAATGGTGGAAGCATAGCAAGGAGGTGACGATGGGTGACCATCGGGCGGTGAAGCGCAGATGCTCACCTGCGCTTCACCTGAATCGATCGGCCCAGCTCGGTGCAGGGCAGTGAGCTGGGCCGCGGCAGATCGATGGTCCGGTCCCGCTCCGGGCGGGGCACGACGGCGCCTCTCACCCATTTGGTGTGAGAGTTGTCATCCACGATGCCGTACGTAATCACGCCTCGCGCACGGGTGGACACGGTACGTCAACTGTTCAGGCGCGGTGGAACTTCTCCGCACGACCCTGACGCACCAGCCGCAGCCATTCGACGAACTGGCGCGGGCTGCGCTTCGTCACCAGGAAGTACCAGGCGAACCGCGGCAGCTCCAGCACGCCGACTCTGCGCATCCCCGGCTGCGACACGAGGTACCCACGGTTGCGGTAGGTGTAGTAGCGCTTCACCGGGTCGTCGGGGTCCTGCGCGTGCAGGCGCCCGCCGAGCATCGGCTTGTCGTCGGCGTTCCCGGCGGGATGCAGGTACACCGCCCGCAGCGAGGTGCCGAACCGCAACCCGGAGCGGACGAGTCGCCGGTGCATCTCCACCTCGTCACCACGGACGAACAGGCGCAGGTCCGGCACCCCGATGACGTCGAGAGCGGACGCGCGGAACAGCGCGCCGTTGAACAGCGCGGCGATGCCGGGGAGGAGCTCGTCGTCGGCGCCGTGTTCGCGGTCGGCGGCCAGCGCGGCGCGGGAGCGATGCCAGGTGAGCCCGCGCCGAACGGGGAACGCGAGCCGATCGGGCTCGGCCTTGTCCGCCACCGTGGGGGAGACGGCCGCGAGGCCGCGGCGGCCTGCGAGGTCGACCAGGGTGGCGAGCACCGTCTCGTCGGCGGCGTGACCGTCGTCGTCGCCCAGCCAGATCCAGTCGGCTCCGAGCGCGAGGGCGTGCAGCATGCCCAGCGCGAACCCGCCTGCGCCGCCGAGGTTGTTCCACGACGGCAGCCAGGTCGCGGCGAGCCCGCACGCCTCGACGACCTCGCGGGCCGACCGGTCCGGCCCGTTGTCGATCACGATCAGGTGGGAGACCGGGTGGGTCTGTTTGGCGAGCGCGGCGAGCGAGTCGGTCAGGAGGTCGGCGCGGTGACGCGTGACGACGACCGCGACTACCGAGTCCGGCGGTAGCGGGGCATCGTTCACCGGGCTTCGATCTCGGCGAGCACGTCACGTCCCTTGTAGTGGTGCAGCACGTCGCGCAGCGGTCCGTGCTCGCGGATGGTGCCGTGCTCCATCCAGATCGCCGTGTCGCACAGGTCGGCGAGGAACTCGTCGGAATGGGAGGCGAACACCAGGATCCCGGATCGGTCGACGAGCTCCTTGAGGCGGTCGCGGGCCTTGGCGAGGAACTCGGCGTCGACCGCGCCGATGCCCTCGTCGAGGAGCAGGATCTGCGGATCGACGCTGGTGACGACGCCGAGGGCGAGCCGCACCCGCATGCCCGTGGAGTAGGTGCGCAACGGCATCGTGAGGTAGTCGCCCAGCTCGGTGAACGCGGCGATGTCGTCGACCCGGGCGTCCATCTGCTTGCGTGTCATGCCCAGGAACAGCCCGCGGATGAGGATGTTCTCCAGACCGGAGATCTCCGGGTCCATGCCCACGGCGAGGTCGAACACCGGCGCGACCTTGCCGACGACCGACGCCCGCCCGCGGGTGGGTTCGTAGATGCCCGACATCAGGCGCAGCAACGTGGACTTGCCCGCACCGTTGTGCCCGACGAGCGCGACGCGGCTGCCCTGGCGCAGCGACAGCGTGATGTCGCGCAGGGCCTCGATGATCGCCACTCTGGACTCGGTGCCGATACGCCCGCCCGCGCGGCCCAGCACGGCCTTCTTCAGGGAGCGCGTCTTGGCGTCGAAGATCGGGAAGTCGACACCCGCGCCGTCGAGATCGATGCTGACCATGCGTTTCCCTACACCCAGTACGCGACGCGCGAGCGGTAGTTGCGCAGGCACACCAGCGCCGCGAGGCAGCCCACCACGGTGATGATGCCGACGACGGCCCAGTGACGTCCCATGATCGGCAGGCCGAGCATCGGCTGCCGGATGATCTCGACGAAGTGCATCACCGGGTTGAGCTCGATGTACGCGGCCAGAGGGTTGGTCCTGAGCCGCTCGTAGGACCACACGATCGGCGTCATGAAGAACAACAGGTTGGCCAGGCTCGCGATGATCGGCGGGATGTCCCGGAACCGGGTGGCGATGATGCCCGTCAGCACCGCGATCCAGGCTCCGTTGATCACCAGTACGACGAACGCCGGGATCGCGAGCAGGAGCGACCAGCCCAACGGCTGCGGAAAGACGATCATCAGGATGACCCAGACGACCAGGTTGTGCGCAAAGAACAGCGTCTGGCGCCACACCAGCCGGTAGATGTGCAGGCTCAGCGGAGCGGGGAGGAACTTGATGAGTCCCTCGTTGGCGATGAACACCTCGCTGCCCTCGAGGATGCAGCCGTTGACGAAGTTCCAGATCAGCAGCCCGGTGGCGACGTAGGGCAAGAAGGTGGTGATCTCCTCGCCGAAGAGCGCGCCGTAGAGGATGCCCATCGCCGTGGCGATGACGCCCATGCTGATGCTGATCCACAACGGCCCGAGCACCGAGCGCCGGTAGCGCTGCTTGATGTCCTGCCAGCCGAGGTAGCCCCACAGCGGACGCTGGCGCCAACCCTGCGCCAGATCGCCGAACGCCCGCCGCCAGCTCCGGGAGCCTGCGGCATACACGACGGGTGGCTGCACGGATGCATCCTCTGCCCGGTTGTCACCGGTGGTCATCGTCTGAGCCACCAGGCGAGGGTACCGGCGGCCCCCGACACCGTCCGCGGCACCCGCACGCCCCCGCCGAAGTTCAGGAAAGCCACTTTCACGCACCCACAGGGCAGGAAAGTGGCTTTCCTGAACCGCCCGGGGCGACCCGGCCCGGGCCGGGTCAGAGGTATTGGCCTGTTCCGCGGCCCAGGCCTGTTTCCGGCGCGCCCGGTTGCGGGGTGGCGCCGGCGGGCAGGCCGCGGCGCATCGCCTCCAGCTGCGCGCGGGCGGCCATCTGCTGGGCGAACAGAGCGGTCTGGATGCCGTGGAACAACCCTTCGAGCCACCCGACGAGCTGCGCGTGCGCGATGCGCAACTCGGCGTCGGACGGGATGGTGTCCTCGGTGAACGGGAGGCTCAGCCGCGCGAGCTCGTCGCGCAGCTCCGGTGCCAGCCCCTCCTCCAGCTCCTTGATCGAGTTCTCGTGGATCTCGCGGAGCCGGGCGCGCGACGCCTCGTCGAGCGGGGCGGCGCGGACCTCCTCCAGGAGCTGCTTGATCATCGTGCCGATCCGCATGACCTTCGCCGGCTGCTCGACCATCGAACCCACGCCCTCCTGCTCCCCGTTCTCACCGGTCTGTGGCAACCGGGCCATGCCCACCGGCTGCCCGTCCGGCCCGATCACCATGACCTGCTCGCCGCTGTCCGTGCCCTGTTCCGGTGTCATGATCCCCATGCTTCCCGTGAACACGTCCGTGTTCGCGCTGTCACTGGTGTGGTGGTCCCGCTACCGTATCGGCGCGCCCACCCGCCCTCACCCGGCTCCACGACCCAACCGCGAGTCGGGGTGTAGGTGCGCGCGAGTCGGGGTGCGCGAGCGAACTCCCCGATCATGGGGCCCCTGGCGTGACCAGCAGCAGCTTGCCGACGACGCCGCCCTCCTCCAGCTGCCGATGGGCTCGCGCAGCGTCCTCCATCGCGACCGTGCCGTGCACGACCGGCCGCACCCGCCCGTCGGCGATCATCGGCCATACCTGTTCGCGCACGCCCGAGACGATCCGACCCTTGCCGTTCGGGCCGTCCACGGGGCGCCCGCGCAGCCCCATCGCCGTGACGCTACCGCGCTTGCGCAGCAGCGCGCCGATGTCGAGCTCACCCTTCGCGCCACCCTGCAACCCGATGATCACCAGCCGGCCGTCGGGGGCGAGGGCGTCGATGTTGGCCGCGAGGCCGCTGGCTCCCATGTTGTCGAGGATGACGTCGGCGCCGTGCCCGTCGGTGGCCTTCTTCAGCTCCGCCGCGACGTCGTCGTGGTAGTCGATGACGATCTCGGCGCCGAGCGTTCGGCAGCGTTCCAACCGGTCGGGGGCTCCCGCAGTGGCGGCAACGCGGGCGCCGAGCGCCGCGGCCACCTGGATCGCGTGCGTGCCGATGCCGCTGCTGCCGCCCTGGACGAGGAAGGTCTCACCTGCCGTGAGCCGCCCGGCCGCGACGACGTTCGACCACACGGTGCAGGCCACCTCGGGCAGCCCGCCCGCCGTCACGAGGTCGACCCCGGCCGGGATCGGCAGCAGCTGGGCGGCCGGCACCGCCACCTTCTGTGCGTACCCGCCGCCGGCGAGCAGCGCGCACACCTCATCGCCGACCTGCCAGCCTGCGACACCCTCGCCGAGTGCGGCGATCCGGCCCGAGCACTCCAGCCCGATGATCTCCGACGCGCCGCGCGGCGGCGGGTAGAGGCCCTGGCGCTGCATGAGGTCGGCGCGGTTGACCGCGCTCGCCGCGACCTCCACGACGACCTCACCGGGCCCCGCGACCGGGTCCGGGACCTCCGTCCACCGCAGAACATCCGGACCGCCCGGCTCGTGCACCGTGATCGCATACATGGAACGGACGGTATTGCGTCGTGAGACCGGGTGCGATCGGGGAGGCTGTCGTCGTGACCAACCATCCGGAGCAGTGGCCCCTGCGCGATCTCGTCCTGCGCACCCCACGCCTGGACCTGCGCCCGGACGACGACGAGGGGCTGCGCGAGCTCGTGGAGGAGGCGTACCTCGGTGTCCATCCACCCGCCGAGATGCCGTTCGTCCACCCCTGGACCGACGCCGATCCCGCCGACCTGGGCCGCGGGATGCTGCGGCATTTCTGGTCGAAGCGCGTGACGCTCTCACCCGAACGCTGGACGATCAACTTCCTGGTGCGTCACGAGGGCCGCGTGATCGGCACGCAGGGCCTGGAGGCCACCGACTTCGGCGTCGCCCGCGAGGTCGTCACCGGGTCCTGGCTCGGGTCGCGTCACCAGCGACGCGGGTTCGGCACCGAGATGCGTCGCGCGGTCCTGCAGTTCGCCTTCGACCACCTCTACGCGGTGCGGGCGCGGTCGGCCGCGTTCGCCGACAACATCGCGTCCCACCGGGTGTCGGAGCGGTTGGGCTACCGGCGCGACGGCACCGAGACGGTGGTCCGCCGCGGAACGCCCACAGTGGACGTCCGGTTGCTGCTGGAACGCGACGACGTCGTCCGCCCGCCGTGGACCCTCGTGGTCGAGGGCCTGGACGGCTGCCGCAGCCTCCTCGGGGCGGGCTGAGAGCCTCGTACGCACACATCGCGGCCCCGGTGACGACCGCGCCCACACGGGCCCTCAGCCCAGGTCGACGCCTCGGCCGAACGTGTCGCACTGCGCGGGGTCACCGCTCTGGTAGCCCGTGGTGTACCAGCGCTCGCGCTGCTCGGAGCTGCCGTGGCTGAACTGGCTCTCGTCCACCTGGCCGCCGCCGAGCTCGGTCTGGATGAAGTCGTCGCCGATGCGGGCGGCGGTGTCGAGCGCGGCGGCGATGTCGGCCTCGTTGACCTCGGCGATCAGCGGCCGGCCCGTCGAGGTCGGCGTCGACTCCGCCGCGTTGGCCCAGACGCCCGCGTAGCAGTCGGCCTGCAGTTCCAGGCGTACCGAGCCCGACGTCGGCCCGGTCTCCCCGGGACGGACGTTGTCGGTGGTGCCGAGCAGGGCCTGGATGTGGTGGCCGTACTCGTGGGCGATGACGTAGGCACGCGCGAACGGGCCACCCTGCGCGCCGAAGCGCGACTCGAGCTCGGAGAAGAACGTCAGGTCGATGTAGACCTCGTTGTCGGCCGGGCAGTAGAAGGGTCCGGTGGCGGAGGTGGCGCTGCCGCAGGCCGTGTCGACGCCGCTGGAGAAGAAGTTGGTGCGCGGTGGCTGGTAGGTCTGGCCGGAGCGGGCGAACGCGTCGCTCCAGAAGCCGTCGAGGGAGTTGACGACGGCGACGACCTCACAGTCGAGCTCGGTGTTGGCCTGCGCGCCGGTGCGGCAGTTCGAAGCTGCCTGCGACGTGTCCGCGGTCTCGCCTGCGGGGATGCCGCCGGACAGCCCGTCGGGGAGCGAGAACCCGCCGCCCCCGCCGCCCCCGCCGAGCTGGGAGAGCAGGAAGTACAGGATCAGGCCGACCACGCCGAGTCCGCCGCCGCCGAGCGCGACACGGCCGCCGAGCGGGTTGCCGCCACCACCTCCACCTCGCAGGTCGTCGATCTGCGAGGTGTCGAGGTCGGCGTTCTCGTCGAACCGCATGGTGCCTCCCGCTGGACGTCCGCGAAGATCCCACCACACGGTGTGGGAACCGGCCGACCGGGCCGCACCGGCCACCGCCTGCCGTATCCCCTTGGCTACGCGCGCGGTGGGGTTGAGTGCGCGCGGGAGCGGTAGCCTCCCGGTGGAAGCGTGGCAGAGCGGCCGAATGCACTCGCCTTGAAAGCGAGAGACCCGCAAGGGTCCGGGGGTTCAAATCCCTCCGCTTCCGCTGGTGCCGGCGCGGGCGCACCGCGGCCCACCACCGGCGGGGGCGCATTGGTGCTCGCGTTGCCGCTCGCCATTGTCGGACTACGCAATCAGTGCTGCCCGTTGGGCCTGCGTTCCGTAGTTGAGGTGGCGGTGTGGTACGCGGATTCGTGCTTTGACCTGCGGAAACACCGATTGACACGCTCATCGCGTATGTTACTAGTGTCGGGTGAGGCTGTTTCCTTACGCCAGCTTGATGGATCATGGTGTTGGCTGGGTGGATGGATGTCACGTCGGGTCAACGCGGTGAGCTGCGGGCGCTGGTGAACAGTTCGGAGGTCGCTGCGTCGGTGGCGACCCGGGCGCGGATCGTGTTGTGGTGGGCCGAAGGCAGGGCGAAGGTGGAGATCGCGGCGCTGGCTGGGGTGTCTCGTCCGACGGTGGATCTGTGGTTGTCGCGTTTCGACGTCGAGGGTGTCGCCGGGTTGTTGGGCCGGCGGCGCGGAGGTCCGCGAGAGCAGATGTCGGGGGAGATCCGGGGCCGCATCTTGGCGTTGACGCGGACCGGTCCACCGGCGGAGACGGGTTTGTCGTATTGGTCGAGCCGGGTGATGGCAAGGTTCGTCGAACGCACCACGGGCACGTACGTCTCTCATCATTATGTGGCTGCGTTGTGGCGGGAGGCAGGGTTGCGTCCGCACCGTCAGGGCACGTTCAAGGTCGGTCGGGACCCGGCGTTCGCCGAGAAGGTCGCCGACGTGGTCGGTCTCTATCTGGATCCGCCCGGCGGGGCTGTCGTGCTCTCGATCGACGAGAAAACCCAGATCCGGGCCGTGGACCGCACCCGACCTGCGGATCGAGTTCGACGCCGGCGAGAAGCGCACCCATGACTATGTGCGGCACGGCATCACGAACCTGTTCGCAGCGTTGAACGTGACCACCGGGGAGGTGTTCGGCGAGTGCAAACCCACCCGCGACGGCGCTGACTTCCTCGCCTTCCTGAAGAAGGCGGTCAAGCCGCACGGCAATACCGATGTCCATGTCGTGCTGGACAACCTGTCCACACACACGACCCCGGACGTGAGGGCATGGCTCGAGCGCAACCGGCACGTACATTTTCACTTCACCCCGGTCGGGTCCTCGTGGATCAACCAGATCGAGACCTGGTTCGGCATTATCACCCGCCAATCTATCCGGCGTGGCACGTTCACCTCTGTCACGGTTCTGGTCAAGCAGATTCGTGACTACATCGACCACTGGAACAGCGATCCCAAGCCGTTCATGTGGACGGCTACCGCCGACGAGATCCTCGCGAAGGTCCAGCTCGTACAGACCAGCATCAGGAAGCTCGTCGACAACAACG
>Ga0209591_10003323_pt1 | contig 18682 bp, 9 predicted proteins | sample MAT01_FD_187207 | JGI IMG/M metagenome (GOLD analysis project Ga0209591, IMG submission 187207) | Freshwater microbial communities from Lake Fryxell liftoff mats and glacier meltwater in Antarctica - MAT-01 (SPAdes) (version 2) | ecosystem: Environmental > Aquatic > Freshwater > Ice > Liftoff... | reverse complement strand
ATACCCAATACTTTTCCACCTTCACCGGCATCAATGGCACTGCCCCGTACACCTTCACCCTCGTATCTGGGAGCCTCCCTCCAGGCATCACGCTCGCCACCAACGGCAACCTCACCGGCTCGGCCTCTTCCACCGGCACATACCCGGTAACAGTAAGAATCACTGACTCAACCGGCGCCACCGCTACCCTTTCCACCACGCTAACGGTAAGCTCAAGTTCCGCTCTCTCTATTTCCACAACAGCCCTGCCTTCCGGCAAACGCACAGAAGCTTACAGCGCCATGCTCGTAGCCATCGGCGGCAGAGCCCCCTATAACTTCCAACTCATCTCCGGCTCCACCCTGCCCGCAGGGCTCACCCTCTCCAGTGCCGGCCTCATCTCAGGCATGCCCACTGCCGATGGCACCACGAGTTTCTCAATCCGTGTCACCGATGCCAACGCCGACACCTCACAACGCTCATTCACGATAAACGTCAACTCCGGCACGCTCAGCATCTCAAGCGATCAGTTCTCTAACGGCATAGTAGGCAACGTCTACACCTCCAGCCTCACCGCAACCGGCGGCATACCCACCTATTCGTTTAACCTCCTCAGCGGCACCCTGCCGCAAGGATTAACCTTCTCCCCCACCGGCGTCCTTTCCGGTACACCGACACTCACCGGCACCTTCCCCATCGTCGTTCGCCTCACAGACTCATCCGGCGCGACCATTCAGAAATCCTTCAACATTCTCATTGGTTCGAGCGCACTCGCTTTCACCAACACAACCCTGCCTATGGCCTACGTCGGCCAGAACTACAGAGCCAATCTTCAAGCCGCAGCCGGAGCCCAACCCTATACCTTCTCCATCGTATCGGGCAGCCTTCCCGCAGGCCTCACCCTCGATAGCAACGGCACCATCTCCGGCACTCCAACTGTTGCAGGCCAATCCACAGTCACATTCAGGGTAACGGACGCCTCCGGTGGCACCGCCGTCAACACGCTCACTATCGGTGCAATGCAGTCCGCCATCAGCTTCGGCTTCACCACCCTGCCCAATGCCACTGTAGGCCAACCCTATAACTTCACCACCGCAGGCAACGGCACCGGCCCCTTCACGTTCTATATCCTCGGCGGTCTGCCCCCAGGCATCTTCATTGATCGCTTCGGCAATATGGTCGGCGTTCCAACCCGCGAGGGCACTTACAACGTCACCATCCAGACCCAGAACCTCAACGGCGACAGGATCGTCTCCACGTTCCCGCTTACCGTGCTAGGCGCAGGCTTCCGCATCACCAGCCTCACCCTGCCTAACGCACAAACCGGCATTCCATATAGCCAGACCCTCACCACATCCGGCGGTAATGCTAACACCACATACACAGTCCAATCAGGCACCCTACCCGCAGGCTTCACCCTGAGCCCGGGCGGGATCCTTTCCGGCACCACTACCATGGCCGGAACTTATCCGTTCACCGTCCGCGCTACAGACGGCTCCGGCACCAACACGACGGCCATATTTGCCCTCACAGTCAGCGCTCCGGTCGTAAACTTCACCACCGTAACCCTGCCTTCAGGCACCATCAATCAGGCCTACAACCAAACCATAGCAGTCACCGGCGGAACCGCTCCCTACACCTTTAGAATCGATAGCGGCACCCTGCCCACCGGGCTCTCTCTCTCGACGGCAGGCGTCATCTCCGGCACCCCCACCGTTGCCGGTAACTTCTCCTTCGTTGTGCGCGCCACAGACACTCAAGGCCAGACCAGCACCTCCAGCTACCTCATCGGCCTCGGCACAGTCGGCGCACCTACGATCACTGCCGTGGTGAGCGCGGCAAACTATGTCGCAACCGGGGTCGCCCCCGGTGAAATCGTAGTCCTCTACGGTTCCAATATCGGCCCAGTGAATCTCGTCACAACCACATCAGCGGCGAACACGCGAGTCCTCTTCGACGGCGTACCCGCCCCTGTCCTCTATGCCTCGGCAACTCAGACATCCGTAGTCGCCCCCTTCTCCCTCACGGGCAAATCTACCACCAGCATCGTCGTCGAATACCTCGGTGCTTCCGGTGCAGCCATTCAAGTCCCCGTCCGCACGGCCAAGCCAGCCATCTTCACCACCAATTCATCCGGTACTGGCCCCGCTGCCATCCTCAATGAGAACACTACGGTAAACACTGCGCTCAACCCGGCAGCCAAGCTAAGTGTCATCAGCATCTATGCTACTGGCTTTGGCCAAACCAGCCCCGCCTCACAAGACGGCGTAATTGTGATGACACCCTCCGCTTTCAGCACCCCGGTAACGGTCACCATTAACGGCCAAAACGCCCAGATCCTCTATGCCGGCGGTGCCCCGGGCCAAATCCCGGGCCTCGCTCAGATCAACATCATGCTACCGGCCGGTACCGTCACTGGGCCTAACTCAATACAGATCACCAGCGGCTCCACCACTTCCCCTGGCACCGTCACTGTCTTCGTGAACTAAGCACCGCCAATCAACGATCGAGCAGCAGCTTCTTACCCAGTCGCTGCTGCTCGATTTCCATTTTCTGCCCGGCAACAGGCGCAGGATTAACCCTCACCGCAAACCCTCGCATTTCCTGCTTCAACCACCCCTTTGTTACTTCCTCAATCAACAAATCATGTGGCGCACGCGCCCCCTCCGCCTGCACAAAGACCGCTACCCCCAACTCATCCATCCGAGCCCGCGTCTCCGCCACATCCTTCACGAGCAATCGATACCGATCCCCATTCCAGCCGCTGGTAGACAATACCCGCGAAGCCCGAAATACAACGCGCGACGGCATCGGTTCCCGTTCCGCAATCGCCGCCACAATCGCCCCTTCTTCAATCGCTGAGCCTGACACCAAAATAGCCCCGGCAGCCGGAAGACCCTTCGCCCAGCTCCGAAAACGTTCAGGCCCAAACCCAACCACCCCCGGCGTCAACAACCAACTCAACCCCAGACAAAAAACGACAGCCAACTCCGGCCGCTTCAAACGAGAACAGCTTCCCGCAGCCAGCACCGCCGCGCCGGCAATCGCCGGCAACATATGCCGCCCCTCTCGAAAGGCGCCTATCCAAAAAGGCGCAAGCGCGTAAGTCCCTACCAGCCCCGCAAGCGCCGCCACGTAAGGGTCCCTCTTTGGCAACAATACAAACCCCACCAAAGCCAGCACCAGCACCACCGGCCCATACTCAAGCCCAGGCATCCACGCCCCGGCCTCCACACCCCGGCCGATCGTCCCCGCATTCGGACTCGCAAATCGAGTAGAAAACACATACCAGGGCAAAGCAAGCACCACCACCGGCAAAGCCGACAACCAAAAATCAACCCTGCGCAGGACATCAAATCGCCGCGCAATCAGCACACTAAACAAAGGCAACAACACCAGCGGCGCTGCACTCCCCTTGGTCAACAAAGCTAGCGCCGCAAGCAACCCAAACAATTGCCCGGCCACCAGTCCTGGCCCCTCAAGATACCGGGCAAAAGCAACCGCCGCCCCAACCACCATCACCGCCGTCATATGCTCCGCCATCACCCAGGCCAGCGACTGCCGGTAAGGCAAAGTCAGAATCAGCAGCATCGCCCCACCAAGCGCCCCCACGAAAGAAACACACCGCCGCGCCAGCACATAAACCACAAGCGCCAACAAATAGCCAAGCAATAGCTGCAACACCAAAGCAGCCGTCTTGCTAACCCCAAACAACACAAACCACATCCCCTCCACCACATAAAACAACGGTGGCCAATGCCCAATCCCAACCTTCGGATAATGCAAATAATACTGCTCCGCAAAGTGCATCGGTTGAAGCGTCGGTGCCTTCATATACTCCGCCGCCATCACCCCCGTCACATAATGACTAGGCTCATCCGGAAACCCGCTGAAATCCGCCTGATAAGTCCCACTCCAAACCTGTACGCTAGCAACAACCACCCCCAGCGCCAATGCAGCAATCCCAACCTGCGGATCCCACTTTTTCCATACCCGCAACACACCCCCAATCAACCCCAACGCACTAGCCAGATAATGCACAACATGCAGAGGCAATGTTGCCACTGCAAATATCACTCCCCGCAATCGCGCCAGATAACTAAAGAAACCAAGATTCAAACCAACCAGCAACAGCCCGCAAACAAGCAGCGGCATCCACAAGGCGAACACCAAACTCAGTACCAGCAACAAAGCCAGCGGCACGCTCAACTTCTGCGACACACCAAAATTCAGATCCGATGGCACCCCATCCTCGCGAGTCAACAACATCTCCGTCCACGGAATCGCCCGCTGAAAAAGATCGGTCATAAAAAACGACCGCATTGTCCATCGCTTGGCATGAGTGCACTGAATCTCCCGTCGCAACTCAATCCGGTGCCCCTCGCCCGTCAACCGCAACCCAAGCTCGACATCCTCAATGCTGGGCCTCCCAAACGCCGCATTAAACCCGCCAGCCTTCAGAAACACCTCACGCCGGATCGCTCCGCACCCCGCCCAAAACGTCTTCGCCTCCCGGCGCGAATTCTGATGTACATAGTGATGCAACAAATTCCGGTAATCACTCACCAGCGTTCCAGCCGAAGGTTGCGAGTCATAAGACCCAAACACTCCATCCAACCCCGCATCAGCCTCAAAAGCATCCCGAATCTGCCCTAGCGTCTCAGGATGTAAGTTCACATCCGCATCCACAAAAACAACAATCTCCCCAACAGCCTCTTGTGCGCCCCGGTTACGAGCCACCCCAGGCCCAGCCTGCTCCTGCCGCACCAGCCTCCCTCCACCGTCAAACACAACCGCTTCAAGCCCCCCAGCCTGCTCTGCCGGGGTTCCGTCATCCACCACTATCACTTCAAACGGCACTTGGCGGGAAGCCTGAAGAGCCGCAAGCGCCCCAACCAGTAAATGCACTCCACCGTGCACTGGCATCACGACCGAGAGCCGCAGTTTATTCTCCAAACAAATAACCTACCATCAACTCTCAATCTTCCCTCACAGGCTCAGGCTTGCGCGCCAGTGCCGCTACAAAACAGGCGCTGTACCGCCGCGTCGGAAGCTTTCTCAACTGCGCAAAAAGCCAAAGCAACCACTCAATCGGCCAGTCGGCCTTCTCTCCCAGCAATCGTCGCAACGCCAGAAACATCACCGTCGAAACCAGCCGCGGATTGTGAATCAACCAGTCATTGGCCTCAACGGCAAACCCGGCTTCGGTAAGCTCTCGATTCAATTCCTCAAGCGATAACGTACTGCCCAGCGGAAACGGTGCCCCAGGCCTCCGGCTAATCCACCGCAACAATGGAAACAACAAGTTTTGTGGGTTGTCGAGCGTGACAATCAGATACCCACCCGGTCGAAGCACGCGCGCCAGCTCCCTTAGACTCTCCCTGATCTCCCGCTTGGAATCGAAATGATCCAGCGTCGATGTCGAAACCACTGCATCCATACTCCCGCTCCGCAGGGCCAATTGGCGCACGTCCGTTGCAAAATAGCTGGCCGACGCAAGCCCGTTTCGTTTGGCTGCTCCACGGGCCGTCGACCACGAAACATCAATCCCAACAGCCCGCTCAGCATCCGGAAACAACCGTGACATCAACTCATCGCCTCCATTGGCTTCCTCAAAGACATCGGTCTTGAGAAAGGTCTCAACCTTCTTGCCAAAACTCCACCGCTGAATCAGCTCTAGATTCAGATCCCCCTTTTGCTTCGCCACAACAGGATCCAGATACCATGTCGAACCGGCATCTTGCCCAACTTCTTCCCACTGGCTTGGTAAAGTTAACTTCATCTTCTCTTCACGTGGATTTTAAGATAGCGTGTTGTTATTGAGTAATATATTCCAAAGGCTGTGGAATTCGGCTTCAGTGGCTCAGGCTTGCCTTGCAGAACGAAGCATTGCCTTCGCTCCAAATCCCCACCTCCAGCAGCTCCAATCCCGCCGCTTGCAGTCCCTAATCCATTTCGCTTTCAAAGAAATACCGTACTACCGCAACAAGATGCAATTGCTGGGGCTTCGCCCTCACGATTTCCAGACGACCGCAGACCTCTCCAGCCTCCCCCTGACTCCCAAACTTGATCTCACTCTCCAGCCTGAACTGTTCTCCCCGGCCGGCTCAGAAAAAATTGACGGCCTCACTCTGCTCTCCAGCGGCACCTCCGGGCTACGGCGCACCTTCCGTCACGATTTAACCTCCATCCTTACCTCTCTGGCCGCAGGTCGCCGTCAGCGCCTGGCCCTCCAACATTTCACTGGCAAAGAATCTGGCTATCGCGAAGCCGTCATCAATCGCCCAGGCCACGCCGGAGAACAAATTCGCGCCTTCATCGAATCCCATACATTCACGCCCGCCAGCCTCGAACTCCAGCGTCTCTACGCCTCTCCCTCCCTCCCTTTCTCCGAACTCCTCACACGCCTCAACCACTTTCAGCCCACCGTCGTGCGCGGCATCGGGTCTCACCTCGGTGCCTTTTACCGTTGGGTTCACGATTCGGGCACGTCCCTCCACAAACCACTTGCCATCACCTATGGTGCCGATGCCATGCTCCCCTCCGATCGCCACCTCATCGAAACTTCAATGGACATCCCCGTCCTCAGCACCTACCAGTCCGTCGAAGCCCTTCGCATCGGCTTCGAATGCGAACATCGCACCGGCTTTCACATCTCCACCGATCAGGTCGCCTTTCGTGTTGTCGACCCCAACGGTCAGGATGTCGCCCCAGGCCAGCGCGGCGAATTGATCCTCACCAACCTCGTCAATCGCGCAACTGTAGTCCTGAATTACCAACTCGGAGACTATGTCACCCTCGGCGATGGCCCCTGCCCTTGCGGCAGAAGTCTTCCCCTCATCCGCAGCGTCGACGGCCGCCTCGACGACCTAATCTCTCGTCCTGACGGCACCAAAATGCCGGCCCTGGTCCTTCTCGCCCCTCTCCAGTCCATTCCCGGTATCCGCCAGGTCCAGATCAAACAACGCAACTACGATTTATTCCATCTCAAAATCCTCCCCTTCTCTGCTCAATCCTTCGACCCGGCCGCAGTCAACTCCGTCTTCTGCGAACAAATCGGTCCATCTGTCAAAATCGAAATCGAAATCGTCTCCCGGCTCCAGGCGGAAATCAGTGGCAAAATGAAGTCCTTCTCCTCGAAAATAGCAACCTCATGATCGGCGAAATTCTGGAATTTTGGCAAACCCGAAAACGGGCCGAATGGCCTGCCCTTCAGCTCGCAGCATTCCGCCGTCAAAAACTCCAACAGCTCATCCACCACGCGTACACTAACGTCCCCTACTACCGCGACCTCTTGCAAAAAGCCAACGTCCAGCCCGGCGATATCGCAGACTTCCCCGATCTCATCCGTATCCCCGTTACCACCAAAGCCATGCTCCGCGATGCCGGCGATCGCGCCCTCGCAACAGGCAGCTGCAACCTCCTCTCCCAACACACCAGCGGCCATTCCGGCGTTCCCTTCATAGTCCGGTATTCCCAACAGGAACAACAATCCCGCCGCCTGCGCGAGTTCCGCATGCTGATTTCAGTCGGCGTTCGCCCCCGCGACCAACTCATCCTCCTCGGCCCCACACGTTCGCGCCCGCAACGCCTCCACCGCTGGCTCGGCCTCTACAGGATGGAAGTAATTCCCTGCACTCTCACCCATCAGGAACTCTCCGCCCGCTTTGAAGCCACCCGTCCCGACGTCCTCTGGGTCTACCCCACCTCACTCAAGACCGTCCTTTATCACACCGGCAAAACCCTCCACCAACTCGTCCAGCCCCGCATCATGATCACCTCGGCCCAGGTCATGGATGCCCCCTTCCGCCAGCGTCTGCTCGCCGAAAGTCCTGGCCTCGAAATTGTCGATATCTACGGCTCAAGTGAGGTCGGCCGCATCGCCGCCGTCTGTGAACACCGCACCGGCCTTCATGTCGAAGAAGACGCCCTCCACGTCGAACTCCTCGCCTCCGGCCAACCCGTTTCTCCCGGCGAATCCGGCTCAGTCACTATCACCGCACTCGATCAGCTCGCCATGCCATTCATCCGCTACGAACAGGGCGACCTCTGCCGCCAGAAACTCGAGCCATGCTCCTGCGGCCGCAATACCGCGCTCCTCTACCCTCCCATAGGCCGCAATCCCGACATGATCACTTTGCCCAGTGGTCAGAAGGTTTCCTGCGCCATAGTCGATGTCGCCCTCCGCGACGAAACAGAGCTCCTCCAATACCGCTTCGTCCAGACCTCCCTCTCCACTATCCGTGCCGAACTCTTCTACAGGCTGCCCCCCTCCACTCAGCATCTCGAGCACCTCCGCAAGCTCCTGACCGCCTGCACCAACGGTCAAATCGATTACAATATTGAAGTTCTCGCGGACTTCCGAATGGAAGGTGCCAAGTTCAAAGTTTTCGTTTCAGAACTACCCGGGCCACTCCAATAAATGCACCCCATCGCCCAAATTCTTTCTCAAGCGAGCCACCTGGCCCCTGATGCCCCAGCCCTCCTCGCCCCTGGCCGCGACCCTCTCGACTACGCCAGCCTCTGGGTTCAAACCCAGTCCCACGCCTGCCACCTCCGCGCCCTCTCCATCGGCCCACACGATCGCATCGCCATCGTCCTCCCCAACGGCCCTGAAATGGCTTCTGCCTTCCTCAGCGTGTCCTGCGCCGCCGCAGCAGCTCCTCTCAACCCCAGCTACACTCTTGATGACTTCCGCTTCTACCTCGAAGACCTCGAAGCAAAGGCCCTCCTCACCGGCCCAACCACTCCCCCCGCCGCGCTCGAAGCCGCCCGCCTCACCGGTACTCAAATCCTCACCATCGATCCCGGCCCGAGCGCTGGCGAATTCACTATCACCACCCCAACCAACGCAGCCCTCCAGACAGATATCGAGTGGCCCGCCCCCGGCGACGTCGCCCTCCTCCTCCACACCTCCGGCACAACCTCCCGTCCCAAACTCGTCCCCCTCTCGGCCGCCAATCTTGCCGCCTCCGCCCGAAATATCGCGCAAACCCTCCAGCTCACCTCATCAGATCGCTGCCTCAACATCATGCCGCTCTTCCACATCCACGGCCTGGCAGCCGCCCTCCTCGCCTCTCTCGAAGTACAAGCCTCCGTCATCTGCACCGACGGCATCTACGCCCAACATTTCTTCGATTGGCTCCGCGACACCTCTCCCACCTGGTACACCGCCGTCCCCACCATGCACCAAGGGATCCTCAGCCGTGCCCGCGAGCTCGGTGAAGCCGCACGCAACGCAAAACTCCGCTTCATCCGCTCCTCCTCGGCCGCCCTCCCACCCATCGTCCTCTCTGGTCTTGAAGAGTCCTTCGGCAGCCCCGTCCTCGAAGCCTACGGCATGACCGAAGCCAGCCACCAGATGACCAGCAATCCCCTGCCGCCCCGCCAACACAAACCCGGCTTCGTCGGCCTCGCCGCAGGCCCCGAGGTGGCCATAATGAATGCCGAAGGCAATTTCCTCCCCGCAGGCGACGTCGGTGAAGTCGTCATCCGCGGCCCCAATGTCACTGCCGGCTACATCAACAATGAAGACGCCAACCGCACCGCCTTTATTAACGGCTGGTTCCGCACCGGCGACCAGGGCCGTTTCGACGAAGAAGGCTACCTGTGCCTCACCGGCCGTCTCAAAGAGCTGATCAATCGGGGCGGTGAAAAAATCTCTCCCCGCGAAATCGATGAAGCCCTCCTCGCTCATCCCGATGTCAAACAGGCCCTCGCCTTCGCCATCCCCCACGCCCAGCTAGGCGAAGAAGTCGGTGCAGCAATAGAGCTTCATCCCAACTCTTCTGCCACCGCCGCCTCACTTCGTAGCTTCGCCAGCCAACGCCTCGCTCACTTCAAAGTCCCGCGCATCATCCACATCGTCGATGCCATCCCCAAAGGTCCCACCGGCAAACTCCAGCGCATCGGCCTCTCCGCCAAACTCGGCATCACCCCGCTCGACGACAAGAAGCTCAATAACTTCGAAGCCCCACTCCCAGGCGTGGAAACAACCATCGCCGCCCTCTGGAAGCAACTCCTCCCAGACGCCCGTTGTGGCCGTCACGATCGCTTTGAAGCCCTCGGCGGCGACTCCCTCCTCGCCGTTCGCATGATCACCGAACTCGCCGAATCCCTCGGCCAGGACATCCCCTACGAAGCCTTCGTCGCTGAAGCTACCATCGCTGCCCTCGCCAAAGCGCTGGCAACACAACCCGGCAGAGCATCAACGCTTTTTCAGACCCTCAAGTCGTCTCCTGGCGCACCAACCCTCTTCTGCTTCCCCGGCCACGATGGCACCCTCCTCGGCCTCACCCGCATGGCAAAGTTTATCGATGCCTCCATTGCCATCGAGGCCCTCGATCTCGACAAGCTCAACCCCGGCGAAACTCTCCAAACACACGCCGAAATCTGCGCCGCCGAAATTCTCCGTCTGCTTCCGCAAGGCCCCTATCAATTGGCTGGCGTCTGCTTTGGCGGCTGCCTCGCCTTTGAAGTCGCCCAAAGAATTGCCGCCCGCAGCAAACCAGTACAATTCCTCGCCCTCATCGACACCCTCAACCCTGCCTGGGCCAGCGACAATTCAGGCCTCGAATTTTTCAAAGCTAAATGCCGTCAAATGGCTTTTAAGTTGAGCCATCACTCAAGCCAGATCCTCAAGCTAGGCCCCTTCGGCGCAGCCACATATCTCCGCGGAAGAATCCAGGATTTCTTCAAACTCCACTCAGAATCCAACCCCTACCGCGCGGCCATGCTTGAATATCGTCCCCAGCCATGGCCCTCTAACGCTCTCATTCTGCGCTTCCCTGGCCGCCGCCTCGACGCCCCCGCCCTCGGCTGGGCTCACCTCATCAAAGGCAATCTACAACTCCTGACTCTGCCCTTCGAACCAGAAGGTGCCCTCGCCAAAGACTCCGCCGCCCGCGTCACAACAGTCTTGAACCAGCAGCTCAAATCCCCAGGCAAACCCGCTATGACCTAAAACCTTTAAGCGCTAAGCAAATGGCTGGCAAATTACCGGCAGAGCCTCAGCCAAGCACCCGCAGCGAAACCATCGTGATGTCATCGGACTGCGGTGCCCCATCGACAAACGCCAATACGTCCTCTGTCACCCTGCGTACCAACTCCTCACACGGCAAATGCGCCAGCGATTGCACCACCGCCTCCAGCCGCTCATCGGTAAAGTCATCCAGCGCCAGATTATTCGCCTCCGATACCCCATCGGTAAACAGAAACACACTGTCCCCTGGCACAAGCTGCACCATCGCTCCCGTGTAAGGCAATCCATCAAAGAGTCCGAGCGGCAACCCACCCTCCGAATTCAAATGCTCAAGCCCCTGCGCTCGCACCACCAGCGGCGGATTATGCCCGGCATTGCAATAACGAAACTCCAGCGTGCGGGTATTCAGAATCCCGTAAAAACAGGTCGAATAGAGGCTCGACGCCTTTTCCCGCATCAGCCCCCGGTTCACCTCGCGCAGACACTCCTCCGGCGTCACCCCCGTCAGCGCAGTCGTCTTGATCTGCGTCCGCGCCACAGCCATATACAGCGCCGCCGGAATCCCCTTACCCGACACATCTCCAATCACAACGCCCAGGTGTTCGCTATCAATTAGAAAGAAATCGAAAAAGTCCCCACCCACCGATCGCGCTGCCGTCATCTGCGCATGCAGTTCAAAATCTTTACGATCCGGAAACGGCGGAAACACCCTCGGAATCAAAGACAACTGAATCGTCCGCGCCGTATCCAGTTCCTTCTGGATCGACGCCAGTTGCTCGCGATCCCTTACCGCCCCCACCATCTCCGCGCACAAGATCGAATTCTCAATTGCCGAAGCCGTCTGCAGTGCAATCGTGTTCAGCAACTTCAGATCCGCTGCGGAATAAGCCTCGTCGCTGGTCGAATTGGCCAGCACCATCACACCCACCACTTGCTTGGCCCGCAACGGCACACAAATCACAGCCCGCAACCCATCCACCAGCCCACGCGTATCTGTCTCTACGTCATTGACAATCTCCGCCACACCGCGCCTCAGCACAGCTCCAAGCAACGGCGCATCCGCATCGATCCTGTCCCCAAACTCCGCAATCGCCCTCAGCCCATCTCCTTCGGTAACAAAGATCGCCCCATGCCCACCCGCAATCAGCCGCCGCGCTTGCGCCAGAGCGGAACTTCCCACCGACGACAACTCAAGCAATGCCGACAACTGCTCAGACAACTGCTCAATCAAATGCACCTCGCGATAAAGATGCAACACCTCGGCACCAAGCGCCCTCCGTTCTGCCTCCTTCGCTGCCAGAAACGTAAGCATCCCGGCCATGGCCCCGGCGCCTGCTTCAGTCCCACTCACCCACCCAATGGTCCCGCCATCCAGCGACACGGCGATTCGGCTCGCACTCTCAACCGGCCCCCCATGCAAGTACTGCCCTGCGGCATCTTCAATCCCGCTCACCCCGTCACCCATCGCCGCGATCAATGCAGCAAGCGCCGGCCTCGCCTGCCCCTTGGGCCCGGCAATTGTTTTCAGTTGTAAAGATGCCATAACTTCGCTCTACAGACCCAACACTTCACGCGCTTTAGCAAGCAGCGCATCAGGGTCAAACGGCTTCGTCATGTAAAGGTCTGCTCCCACTTCCTGTCCCCGCTGCCGATCAAACTCCTGCCCTTTGGCCGTCAGTAGAATGATGTGCACATTCGTCAGCCCAAGCTGATTCTTCACCGCATCGCAAACATCGAAGCCGTTCTTCTTGGGCATCATCACATCGAGAAACACCAGATTCGGCTCCTCGGCGCGAATCGTCTCCAGCGCTTCCTCCCCGTTGGTCGCGGTCAGCAATTCCACACCTTCGTCTTCCAGATCTTCAAGCGTCTGCTGAATCAGCATGCGCAGATGTGGTTCGTCGTCAACAATCAGAATCTTCATATCCCGTTACTGGTAAATGAGAAACAAAACGTTCTCAAGGCCTTTCTCAAATCTCAACGAGCGCACGCCTTCGCTGCTCGACAACAATGAATTCAAAATGATGATGTCCGGCTTGGCGCTAACGGCATTCGAGATCAACTCGGCCCCATTGGATTCCACCACGTGGTAACCCCGCGCCTCAAGCACTTCAGCCAGACTCCGGATGGTCGAGGCGTCCTCATCCACCACCATTACCTTCTTCTTCGACTTGCCCTGGTCCAGCAGCGTCCCCACCTCACGGAAGAGCGACACCGTATCGATCGGCTTGGTGAGATATCGGTCTACACCCAAACGGAATCCGCGTTCTTTGTCCTCTACAATCGACAGAATGATGATCGGGATGTCCATCGTCGCCGGGTCGTTCTTCAGCACCGCCGCAACGTCAAACCCATTCATCTCGGGCATCATCACATCCAGGATCACGATGCCTGGAGTCTCTTCCCGAATCCGCGCCAGCGCCTGCCGGCCATCTTCGGCCAGCCGTACTGCATAGCCCGCCTCGGTGAACTCCTGTTGCAGCAAAGACCGGATGTGCGGGTCGTCATCCACAACCAGCACCGTCTTCGGCCTCGACTCATGCGTGGCAACGTTCTCGCGCAACTGGCGCACCAGCGATTCAATATCGATCGAGCGCGGCTGCGTTGTCTCTCCACCCACAACCGGCAGGCTAAACGAAAAGACACTCCCCTTGCCGGCCTCGCTCTCAACCCAGATCCGGCCACCGTGGAATTCTACGATTTCCTTCGAAATCGGCAGGCCAAGCCCGGTGCCTTTGGGCTTGTCCGTAAGCGTATCGCCCACCTGTTTGAACTTCTCAAACACCTTGGCCTGATCTTCAGCCTTGATGCCAATTCCGCTATCGGCGATACTCACTACAATCTCGCCATCGCGCATCCCCGCAGAGCAGGTAATCGACCCTGCATCCGTAAATTTCACCGCGTTCGAGATCAGATTGATCACCACCTGGATCAGTCGGTCACTATCGCCACTCACCGTCGGCATACCGGGTTCGATCTTTCGAATCAGCTCCAGATTCTTGGCTTCAAACAGTGACGACGTAGCCGAAATCGCCCGCTCGATCACCTCCGGAACAGACAGAAGTTCCATATTCCAGGTGAACTTGCCCGCCTCAATCTTGGCCAGATCCAGCACATCGTCAATCAGCTTGGTAAGCCGTTCGCCTTCACTTACAACCACCTTCAGGTTCTCACTCACCTGCCGTTTGGTTTGCGCAATCTTCTTATCGTCTTCAGGTACGAGCGGGAAGATTCGCTCCTCCAGCCGCCTCTGGATGATCTTCGCGAACCCAAGCACAGAGGTCAGCGGAGTCCGCAGCTCATGGCTCACAGTCGAAAGGAACGAACTCTTGGCTGCATCGGCTTCCTCAGCCGCAGCGCGGGCCACGCGAGCTTCGTCAAAAAGCTTGGCGTTATGTACCGCAACGCCAACTGCAGAAGCAATGGTTGACAGCAACCGCTGATCGGCCTCGTTAAAGCGGCCTTCCTCTTCAGTCGTCTGAACGCTGATTACACCCAGCATCTCGCCGCCAGCCGGGATCGGAACCCCAAGAAAAGATGCAGCGCGGCGCCCGATATTCTGCACTCCCAACCGGCTGCTGCTTCCTGCCATATCTTCATTGATCAGCAACGGTTGCCCGGTGCGAATGATCTGCGAAGTGAGGCCTTCCCCAAATGGCCGCGACTGCACCTCCTCACCAAACGCATACGGAAAGTGAAGCATCATCGTCGCCCGGTCCAGCAACGACACATAAGCAATCTCAGCATGAAACACATCACGCACCTGATCGCCCACCAACTGGATCAGGCCCTGCATATCAAGCTGCGTCGACAGCGCCTGCGTGATTCGGTTAATCGTTGCCAGCTCATTGGCTCGCTCGCTGATTTCGTGTTCCCGCTCATTCACCATCCTGTAGGCGCCAGCGTTATCGAGCGCGATCGTCGTGTAAGACGCAAGATTCTGCAGCAGCGACAGGTGCTCCTCGGTATAGGCATTCTTCTTGAAACTCTGCAGACTCAGCACACCCAGCACGCGGTCTTGCGCGATCAGCGGCAAATAAATCATCGAAGCTGGCGCCTGAGCAAGGCTGCCATCTTCGAGCAACCTGGCCCCATGCTTGTACTCGGCAATATAGCTGCGGTACTCGTTCTCGACATCATGCAGCAGCACCGGTTTGCGGTTCTCAATACACCACACCGCAAACTGATTCTTGTCATCGGTGCTGCGCGAATACGGCGCATAGCGCTTGCCGTTTTCAATCGCCAGGCTGTACTCGATCAGCTTCTCCTGCGGTCGATACAGGCCCACCCCAAAAACACTCGCATCCACAATTTTGTTGACGCACTCATAGAGCTTGAACAAGATCGTATCGAGGTCAAGCGACGCGGTAATCTCCTTGCCGATATCGCTCAGCAATTCGATATTGTCCTTCTGAGCAGCAATCTCGTCGGCCTGCGTGCGAATCTCCTGCGTTCGCTCAGCCACGGTAGCCTCAAGCACCTTCGCTTGAGCCTCAAGCTCAGCCGTCTCGCGGCTCGCTTTCTCGCGTTCATGCCGAATCACCAGATGGCGAGCGGCCAACACCGACAACAGCAGCAGCAAGCCATAGAGGCCATAGGCAAGATTCGTCCTATACCAGGGTGCCTCGATCGTAAATTCAAAAACGCCTTCCTCCCCCATTCGCCCATCCAGCGCCCGCGAGCGCACATGGAAGCGATAAGATCCAGGAGCCAACCCGCTGTATCGCGCCTCTTTTTGCTTGGCCCAGGCAGACCAGTCCCGGTCTGCCCCATCCAGATGGTATTGATAGCTGGTCTCGTCTTCGTCGCCGAAAGCGGTTGCGGCAAATTCAAAGAGCATAGAGTTTCGATCAGGTGCCAAACTCGGTTTCGATGTGCCAGCCCCACCAAAAACAACATCATCCGTGCCGGCGCTAACCCGCCTTACGAGCGTAGAAAACGACTGCATTCCAGCCGCCTTCACCCGTGGATCAAAGCGAATCAATTGTTCTGTGCCGAACCAGAGCACGCCATCTGGATCCTCAACAACAGCAAAGATGCCTGCCGAAGAGAGGCGGCGAAAGGGCTCTTCCTCCAGCCGGAAACTTCCATCCGCATTCCGGCGAAACATACCCTGCCGCTGGCCGACCACAGACCTGCTGTAAGAAAACACATCTCCACTCGGGAGTTCAAAGTAGTAGACTTGCCCGGCATCCTTGAGCGGCAACACAAAGCGCCCATCGGGCACGAATTTCTGGCTGGCGCGATCCCAGCGCAAGGCCTTCTGCGAATCTGAAGCAACTGTAAATATCTCTCCCGCGACACCCGTCAAGAGATTCAGGCCGGGCTCGATTCCGTCCTTGGCCCCGAAGCGCACTGCCTTGGCCTCACGCATCCCAGTTGCGGGCACCTCCACCCTCGTCACTTCGCCCGGGCCTGAATTAAGCCAATAGTTACCCTCAGAATCTTCAGCACCGAATGCGGATCCTCCAGAGAACTTAGGCAGGCGCCCCTCGTCCTTCCACTTGCCGTCTTCCCAACGAATCGAGGAAAGCCCGCTCTGATGACCCACATAAACACGGTTCGGATCTTTGCGTGACTGGACTAAGCCATTGGCGCTTTGCGTGAGCCCCTCAAGTCCAGGGAGCAGCGATGAGATCGTGTCGCCCTCAATCTTCATTACTCCAAGCGCGCTGGCAAGAAGCAATTGGGGAGGAGCCTTCCCGGCAGGGTCTTTGAAGGAGAGCAAGGTCCAGGCCTGGTTAAATTTGGCGGGAATTGGCTGCAGCTTGGCCACCCCGGTTGCAGGATCACCAACCAATTTCAACAGCGGAGCTCCACCAGTCGCCATCGAAACATACACCGTCCCCTGGTGACGAAGCAAACCATTCGGAGCACTCCCGGCGAAAAGTGAAATCGGAGAGGTAACATCTACCCTTGCGATGCCGGTACCCAGCCCTAGCCATAGCGCCCCGTCCCGATCCATCATGGCGCTCAACACGCCAGGATCAGAAAGGCCAGTATCTTTGTCGATGATCCGGCGCAGACGCCCATCGTGATCGATGATCACCGCACCGCCACGAAGTGTAGTTAGACAGAAGCCTCCATCGGGCAGCAGCACCGAAACATAGAGATCGTGTTTCTCGAGATAAGCATCAGCCTGGGTGGGGAAAGGCATAGACTTTTCTCCGTCGTAAAGACTCAGCTTTCCATTGCGGGCTGAGACCAGGATTCTGCGATCGTCATAGGCATGAAGAAAGAGTTTGGCCGATCCCTTATATGCTTCACCCCCTGGCAAATCACGCAATTCTTCGCCCACAATCTCCTGCAGCCCAACGCCACCCTGAGAAGTATAAATACGCCCTCCAACTTCTGAAAGTGCTTCAAATCGCGACTTCGACACCCACACCTGCATCCGCTGCCCATCCCAGCGGAAGATTCGCTGATAAGAGCGGAAATACTTTGCTTTGGGTGTCAGCAGAATCTGCCACACATCAGTGAAATCTCTGTGTTCGGCCGGAATCATTTCAGTCAGAGGCAGGTACTGCATCGCACCGAGGCGATCGGCTTCAAGAGTGCCAAAACTGCCATTGGCCCCCATCCAGATCTTCCCGTCCGCATCCTGAGCCAGTGAACGTACGACATTGGAGGCGACTTTGATCTTGCGCCAGTTGCCGCCATCGTATTCAAAAATCCCTTGTCCAGCGCCAAAGTACAGCACGCCGCGCCGGTCCTGCAAAATACTCCAGATTTGCTTCGAGAATCCGACGTCTCGCGGCAAATACGTACGAAGGATCGGCAACCCCAACTCGGGTGAAGGCTGCCCCGCAACGGTCGCTGGCAGTGCGATCAGAAGCAGCAGAAGCAGAAGGGTCCAGCATTTAGATTTGGGCATGGTCAAGGGCGTATTTATCGATCTATGATACGCCAATCACTCCTGATTGAGCATATTTTCGTATGATCTCGTCACACATACAAACAAGCGCAATTCATATTCCGCATCCGCCAAATCTCAACTGCCTTTTTTGCCCCACAGCCTAAATGCTCCGCAATCGGCATTTCATAACCTACTCCTCCGTTAGTGAAGCAGCGCCATACTCCGATGCGCCTTCAGCAATCGATCTTGCTAAAACGAGTGCGCCAGCATGAATTTGAAACGCCCAACTGAAACTGCAAATCGACTCAACTTATCCAGTGCAGGAAAGTCCTTGATTGCATTCACGAGGTGAGCGTTTTCACCCATTGTTGCCTCGAAAATAGATTCAGCGGCTTCGTTTACAAATACGAGGCGTGAAGCTACATTTGGAGAGCTTGGAGCGGAAGGGTCGGGCCTTGAGGAGTTATATCAAAGTAGCTATCCGCCGAGCGAGGTACAAGCCTGTAAGCTTTCGCCTGTGAGATTGTGAGGCAGCGCCCGGCAGCAAACCCCTATCCAGTAATTGATCGCCGATCTGCAATGGCTCTGCCACCCCCGCAAGTTTTTCATCCCAACAATCACCAGAACAAAAGCCGCCAAGAGTACGTCTAACCAAGCGAGCCCCACTCGCTATGACCCTGATTTTTACTGTCCTCCTCATCGTCGGCACCATCCCTAAACTCGCTCCAGTCACTACAAGTCTCTTCTTCGGCGACAAAGGCCCCTATCTCTTCCTCGTCGATACCGGCGCCGAATCCACTTCCATCGATCCCAAACTAGCCATCGAACTCAAAATCAAACCCACCTTTCAAATTGAACTCGTCAGC
>Ga0209591_10003322_pt1 | contig 18684 bp, 12 predicted proteins | sample MAT01_FD_187207 | JGI IMG/M metagenome (GOLD analysis project Ga0209591, IMG submission 187207) | Freshwater microbial communities from Lake Fryxell liftoff mats and glacier meltwater in Antarctica - MAT-01 (SPAdes) (version 2) | ecosystem: Environmental > Aquatic > Freshwater > Ice > Liftoff... | reverse complement strand
CATTGTCCGGGCTACGCTCCATTCAGGTCAATGCAGCACCCTTGTTTACCTGAGCACTCAGGCCAGGTTATCTTTAGAGTATAACAATTGGCTAAGATTGAAAAATTCAAATTTGCTTTCGTCACTAAACCCTTCATGAAAATTCATTCGCCTGCAACCAAATGTTAAAATACCTTGTCAAAGGGAAAGTTTATCGGCCCAGTTTATGCAATGTCTTTATTTCATTCATCAATACCATTGGTATAATAACCGCAACGGCTATCATACTACTTCAACAAATTGTAACTTGTAACTAAAATCGGATCACTATGTTTTCAAAAAAAATTTCGCTGTTATTATTCTTCCTAATAACCCTACTTAATAAGCCGATGGCACAAATAAAAAACGAATATGTAGCTAACTGGAAAAAGGTAGAAGCCTTTGAAAAAAAGGGACTTACCAAGTCTGCATTGGCAGAAGTTTTAACTATTTACAAACTGGCCTTAAAAGACAACAATGATGCACAGCAAATAAAAAGTTGCATGTACCAAATTAAGTACCGCAATCTGGTGGAAGAAGATAGCCGGGAGAATAATATATTTTTTGTAGATACTTTAATCGCAAATGCAAAGGCCCCTGCAAAGAACATCCTGCAAAGCATGCAGGCCGAAATGTTTTGGCAATACCTTCAAAACAACCGGTACAAGTTTTATGACCGAACCCAACTGACCGAAGAAAAAAGTAAAGACATCAGTACCTGGAGTCTGGATAAATTACATAGCACCATTACCATTCTATACCAAGCATCATTGGCCAATGAAAAGCTATTAAAAGAAAGCAAGCTGGATGGCTTTGATCCGATCATTGTAAAGGGTGAAAATACCCGTTCACTTCGCCCTACCCTGTTCGATTTTTTAGCCCATCGGGCGCTTAGCTATTTGATGAATGATGAGCAATATATTAGTAAACCGGCCTATCAATTCACCATCAATGAAGCCACTGCTTTTGCACCCATTGCGGAATTTGTAAAAGCTTCCTTCAAAACAAAAGATACCGCCTCTGTTCATTATAAAGCAATCCTGCTGCTACAGGATATTTTAAAGTTCCATCTCAACGATACCGATACAGATGCCTTACTGGATGCCGATTTAATCCGGTTGAATTTCGTATATCAAAACGCAGTGAATGAAAATAAAACAACCTTATTTGAAACCGCTCTAAAAAATATTGAAGATCGAACTGCAGGATTGCCGGGTGTTGCCCAAGCCATGTATTTAAGGGCAAACATTTATGCAGATAAAGGCCAGGCTTATGAACCCTTTACAAAAACCGATTATCAATATGAAATAAAAAGAGCTAAGGATATTTGTGAGCAGGTAATTAAAAAATTTCCAAAAACAGAAGGTGCTGCCAATTGCCAAAATTTATTAAATCGGATTTTGGTGCCTTCGCTAAACCTGGAAACTGAAAAGGTAAATATTCCTGATCTGCCTTTTAGAACACTCGTTAAATATAAAAATGCAAAGGCGCTTTATTTGAGAATTGTAAAAGTATCCAACAATGAAATAAAAAAAACGGATCGCAGTAGTTATGAAAAATTATGGAAAGGAATTATTGCACTAAAATCAACCAAAAGCTGGAACATCAATTTGCCCGACCTGCAGGATTACCAGCAACATTCCGTTGAAATAAAAGTGGATGCCTTGCCAATCGGGATGTATTATATACTGGCAAGCCTTGATGAAAATTTTTCGCTTCAGAAAAACATCATTGCCAAACAATTGATCCATGTAAGCAACATCGGATATGTACATAATAGTAACCAGGAATACAATGTAGTAAACCGCAAAAACGGACAACCATTGGCCAATACGCAGGTACAGGTATGGGAAACCAAATACAATTATCAAACCAGCCAGAATGAACAAATAAAAGCCGAGCAATATACAGCAGACAGAAACGGCTATTTCAAACTAAAGCAAACAAAAGAATACCGAAGTTTTCTTTTACAACTGATTCATAAAAATGATGAGTTGTTTATGGATGAAAACAACTACGACAATTACTATAATACCTATGTTGAGGTTTTAAAACCTATTACATTTTTATTTACCGATCGGTCTATTTATCGTCCGGGGCAGTCGCTTTATTTTAAAGGCATTGTTCTAAAAAAAGGCAACAAGGCTGCCGAAACAGCTATCCTGCCGGCTTTTAAATCTACCCTGATTTTAAAAGATGTAAACGGGCAAAAAATAAATGAGTTGCAAATACTGACCAATGAATTTGGATCTTATCACGGCACCTTCAAATTGCCGGAAGGCGTTTTGAACGGACAGTTTTCGTTGGTAGATGAAACAACCAATGCCACCCATTATTTTAATGTGGAGGAATATAAACGACCAAAGTTTTTTGTGGAAGTATTGAAGCCAACTGGTACCTATCGGTTATTCGACAGCGTTAAAGTAACCGGCATTGCAAAAGCCTACGCTGGGAATAATATAGATGGTGTCGCAGTAAAATATCGGGTGGTTCGGAAAGTACGTTATCCCATTTGGTGGGGCTGGGGTTACGGTCGTAAAATGATGCCTCCATACGGTTCAGGGGATGAAATGGAAATCACCAATGGAACAACTACTACGAATGCCAACGGTGCATTCAATATTGCTTTCAAAGCCATCCCGGATGAAAGCATTAATAAAAAAGATCAGCCTACTTTTTACTATGAGGTAAGTGCTGACATTACCGACCTGAATGGAGAAACCAGAAGTGGTGAAACCTCGGTTGCAGTGGCATACCACGCTATCCAATTAAACATTGAACTGGCTGATAAAATCAATGCCGACAGCTTGAAGAATCTAAAAATTCGCTCCACTAATATCAACGATATTTTTGAAAAGGCGCAAGTGAATATCACTGTTTATAAAGTGCAATCACCTAATAAAATATTCCGGGAAAGGTACTGGGAAATGCCGGATCAATTTGTAATGAGTAAAGATGAATACTATAATAATTTCCCATACGATGTTTACAAAGATGAGGACCAAACCAACAAATGGCCATTGGGAGAAAAAATGTTAGATCAAACAGACTCCACTTCGATCAATGGCGAATGGTCGCCGCTGGTTTTGAGAGAAACCAATAAATCAGTTGGAGCAGGTTGGTATAAAATTATTGCGACCACAAAAGACAAATTCGGCGAAGAAGCAAAGGCAGAGAAATTTATTTTGATCTTAAAAAATGCAAAGGATAAATCCGGCGCTTATCAGGAAGATCCCGCAACGGTGATGGTTCAACAAAAAGTAAGTGAGCCAGGTCAGAAAATAAAATATACAATTACCACTGGTTTCGACAACATCTGGCTGATACATACTTTAAGTAAGATGGATCAAACAAACATCACCACTTACCAATCTGTAAAGCAGGAGCAGCCATTTGAAAATGAAATTGGGGTAATTGAAAATGACCGGGGAGGAATGGCAATGAGTTATGTTTTTGTGCAACACAACCGGGTTTATAATGGTGCAGAAAACTTTGCTGTCCCATGGAATAATAAAGACCTCACAATTTCTTATCAAACTTTCAGGGATAAAATATTACCAGGCAGCCAGGAAAAATGGACGGCAAAAATAACCGGTAACAAGGGTGAAAAAATTGCTGTAGAAATGCTGGTAAGCATGTATGACGCAAGTCTGGATCAGTTTAAACCACAAAGCTGGAGTGCATTGAATATTTGGCCGGGATTAATAAGCAATATCAATTGGAATGGAAATGGATTTTCCGCCGTTCAATCAGAAGAATACAATACCAGACCTGTTGATTATGTAAGTGCCGATCCAAAATCGTATGATAGATTACTACCTGTTTTTTCATCAAACCAAGGCTATCTTGTTGCATACGGCGGAAGGCAAAAAGCGATGAAGAGAGAATCAGAAAATCAGTTAATGAATGCAGCTCCCCTGCAGGCAGACGCAATGGGAGCTGTTGAACAGTCAAAATTTACTACTCCAAAAATCACCAATGACAAAGAAATAAAAGCGGATTCAACAGGCATAGCAATTGCCGATAAAAATAAAAATGCATCAGATAATACCATTCAAGTGCGTAAAAACTTCAACGAGACTGCCTTCTTCTTTCCTGATCTTACTACTGATACGGCAGGTAATGTATCGTTTAGTTTTACCATACCGGAAGCATTAACACAATGGAAACTGATGACATTTGCACACACCAAATCACTTGCTAGTGGCTATACAGAAAAAACGATCGTTACTCAGAAACCGTTGATGGTGCAACCCAATGCGCCACGTTTTATGAGAGAAGGAGACAGAATGGAATTGAGTGCAAAAATTGTGAACCTGAGCGAAAAAGAAATTACCGGAACCGCACAGTTAGAACTGATCAATGCCTTTACCAACAAGCCAGTGGATGGCTGGTTTAAAAATGTTTTTCCAAATCAATACTTCACGGTAGCTGCTGGTAAAAGTATAGCGGTAAAGTTCCCCATGGAAATACCCTTCAATTTCAACTCCGCACTAACTTATAGAATTATAGCGAAATCGTCGGATAACTCCCCTTCAGTGGACGGGGGTGGTTCTTTCTCCGATGGCGAGGAACAAGCCTTTCCAATTTTAACCAACCGGATGCTGGTAACAGAAACCTTACCACTTAATTTGCGCAAAACCAGTCAGAAAGATTTCAAATTTGAAAAATTGCTAAATAGTGTTACCAGCAATACCATCACCAATCATGCATTAACGCTGGAATACACTTCAAATCCGGCATGGTATGCAGTGCAGGCCTTGCCATACCTGATGGAATATCCGTATGATTGTGCAGAGCAAACCTTTAACCGGTATTATGCCAATACACTCGCAACCTTTGTGAGTAATAGTATGCCGAAAATAAAAGCAGTTTTTGAAAAATGGAAAACACTGGATACCGCTGCATTGCTAAGTAACCTTCAAAAAAATGAGGAGTTAAAATCCGCCTTGTTGCAGGAAACACCGTGGGTATTAGATGCGCAAAATGAAAACCAGCAAAAGAAAAATATTGCGCTATTGTTCGACATGGTAAAGATGAGTAGCGAAGGAGCTAAAGCAATCAACAAACTCAAAGAAATGCAGAGCTCCAATGGTGGATTTGTATGGTTCAAAGGTGGCCCTGATGATCGGTATATGACTCAATATATCTTAACCGGCATTGGGCATCTTCGCAAATTGAACGCACTCAATGATACTGAATATAAAAAAATAAAGATGCTGGTTGATAAGGCCATAGCATACCTGGATAAGAAAATCCAACTTGATTACGAAGAACTGTTGAAAAGTAAGTCGATTCTTAAAAACAATCATCTCAGCTATACTTCCATTCAATACTTGTATATGAGGAGTTTCTTTAGTGATTACCCCGTACCCACTGCCACACAAACAGCGTATAGTTATTATCATTTACAAGCAAAAAAATATTGGTTGAACAATGGTAAGTATATGCAGGCAATGATTGCATTGGCACTTCATCGCAGCAATGATGCCATAACGCCAAAGGCCATTGTAAAGTCGTTAAAAGAAAATGCCATCAACAAGGAAGAAATGGGAATGTATTGGAAAGAATGGGCTACAGGCGGCTATTACTGGCACCAGGCACCGATTGAAAGCCAGGCAATGATGATTGAAGCGTTTATTGATATCGACAAAAACATTGAAACGGTCAATGATTTGAAAACCTGGTTGTTAAAACAAAAACAAACGCAAAACTGGAAAACCACCAAAGCGACAGCGGAAGCATGTTATGCATTGCTATTGGGAGGAAGCAATGGCCTGAATGAAGAAACAGCAGTAACAATCAACATTGGCGGCACTGTAATTAAAAGCAGCGACGATAAAACAGAAGCCGGCACAGGCTATTTCAAAAAAACAATTACTGGTGAAAATGTAAAACCTGGTATGGGGAATATTTCAGTAACCCTAAAAACAACCAGCTCGAAAAATACCCCTGTAAGCAGCGGGGTTTCCTGGGGAGCAGCTTATTGGCAGTATTTTGAAGACCTTGATAAAATAACGCCGGCCTCAACACCTTTAAGATTAAGCAAGCAATTGTTTGTAGAAAAAAATACAGATAAAGGGCCGGTATTACAAGCCATTTCTGATGGAGCCATCTTAAAAGTGGGTGATAAAATAAAAGTCAGAATTGAATTAAAGGTTGACCGGGATATGGAATATGTTCACATGAAAGATATGCGTGCAGCTTGTATGGAGCCAGTGAATGTAATGAGCGGATATAAATACCAGGGTGGTTTAGGATATTATGAAAGTACCAAAGATGCCAGTACGAATTTCTTCTTTGGATGGTTATCAAAAGGAACTTATGTATTTGAATACCCGGTTTTTGTAACGCATGCTGGTAATTTCAGCAATGGTATCACCACCATTCAGTGTATGTATGCGCCTGAGTTTACCAGCCATAGCGAAGGAATCAGGGTTAGTGTGGAAGCACCTTAATTCTAGAAGCTATAAATTGAGATACAGAACGCTACTACTTAGGGTGGGGATTTTATTTTTGATATGACGCTTCAATAAGTAAATAAAAGCATATTTTACTTAAAATGGATAAATTATCCTGTAATCAAATACCAGATTATGCATTATTTACTTACTTTTGCAGCCCCGTAGTAAAACGCTACGGGATTAACAACATTATAAACTGCTCTTATTCCCCTTTAGGGGTTAGGGGCTAAAATCAGGGAAATGAACAATTACGAATTGATGGTGATTTTTACCCCTGTGCTGTCTGAAGAGGAATTTAAAGCCGCTCAGAGCAAATTCGCAGCAATCGTTAAAGAAAACGAAGGCGAAGTAGTGCACACCAATCCCTGGGGACTAAAATCACTGGCCTATCCCATTGCCAAAAAGACCACTGGTCTATATTGGGTAATGGAGTATCAAGCGCCAACCAGCTTCAATGAAAAGTTGAAAACTCAACTTTTACGTGACGAATCAGTGATGCGTCACATGTATACTGTACTCGATAAATACGCCGTCGATTACAACAACAAAAAGAGAAGTGGCGGAAAATTTTCACCTAACGAAAAAGCGGGAGCATAATTATGGCAAAACCAAACGAGATTAAATATCTCACAGCGATCAAAGCTGAAAAGCGTCCAAAAAAATATTGCCGCTTTAAAAAAATGGGCATTCATTATATTGATTATAAAGATGCCGATTTCTTGAAAAAATTCCTCAACGAACAAGGTAAATTATTACCACGTCGTCTTACAGGAAACTCTTTAAAGTTTCAACGTAAGGTGAGCGAAGCAGTAAAGAAAGCCCGTCAAATGGCAATCTTACCGTACGTTACCGATCTTTTAAAATAAAATTTCTCACCACCCTAACCCTTTAGTGGGGAAAGTCCCGTAACGAAAGCATTCGAATTTGGAGATTGGGTAAAAATGCAAACAACATGCAGGTAATATTAATACAGGATGTAAACAATCTTGGCGGTGCCAACGAACTGGTAACTGTAAAAAACGGTTATGGCCGTAACTTTTTAATTCCCTCTAAATTAGCGATCGAGGCTAGTCCGAGTAACCTAAAGCAAAGGGAAGAAAAAGTAAAGCAACAAGCTAAGAAAGAAGCTAAATTATTAGCTGAAATCAACAGCGTAATTGCAACATTAACCAACGGCGCATTGAAGATTGGTGCTAAAACTGGTACAACCGGTAAGATTTTCGGTAGTGTAACTTCTGTTCAAATTGCTCGTGCAATTAAAGAACAAAAAGGCTACGAAATTGACCGTCGCAGAATTACAATTCTTGATGATGTTAAAGAATTAGGCACATTTAAAGCTAAAATTGATTTCGGAAACGGTAACGAATGCGAAGTTGAGTTTGAAGTAATTGGTGAATAATTTCAACATCATTTAATTTATAATCCGCTCATTATTTGAGCGGATTTTTTTTTACCGACTATTTTTATGACCGAATGTCCCTGCCATTGCCTGGCAGCATAATCAGCCTGTAATAATATCTTTGATTGATAAAAAGACGTATGATTTAAAGCGACTACTCTCTTATAAAATCTGAGTGGTTGTAAGAATATATACCTGTAAATGCCATTCAAAAAAAGGCTAAATTCATTTCAGTTAAAATACCATTCCGTCACCAGAAAAAGGTTTTTCTTTGTAATGTTTCTCCAAGTATTTTTTCACCCACGCTGGAATAAAATATCAACCGATGCCACAAAAAGAAATCACTGTTTTATTCATTGGTACGTTTATCTTCTGCCTCCTTTTTACAAGCTGTAATAACACTGTAGAAAAAACTTCCACAAACAAAGACACTATTCCAAAATTAAGTGCTATTGAAATGGGCGTTCAAGGAAATTTCAGCGCACAACAAACGCTTAAATTCGATAGTACCCTTGTTGAAATATTTTTGGATAGCTTTCCGCAGTTCAAAATATTTGAAAAGGAAATTAGCCGCTTTTATATCAACAGAAACTATGCCTATGCGTGGTATGATGGAAATGGTATGATTGAACCAGCCCATAATTTATTCAATCGTATTCAAAATATCAGTGAAGAAGGAGTTCCAGACGTGGTTCCTTACAAAGACAGATTTGTCAATTTGATTGACTCAGCGGTTGGAAATGATTCGGCGTCACCTGTTCTTGAGTTAATGCTCACATCACAATACTTTGCCTACGCCAAGCAGGTTTGGCATGGTTTAGATGAAAAAGAAAGTCTGGCTACGGGATGGTATTTACCCAGAAAAAAAATCACAAGCCAGCAATTGCTAGACTCTATGTTAACCGGAAAAAATAGTTTGGAGAACTCCAGTGTATTTAAACAGTATAGTTTACTAAAAGAATATTTAAAAAAATACAATCTCATAAAAGAGAAGGGGCTGTTGGCTACTATAAAGGCCGATAAGAAAAGCTACCAGTTGTCCGATTCTTCCGAAAGTATTGGAGCAATACGTGAAAGGCTTTTTTTATTGGGCGATCTGGTGAACAATAATGTATCCGACAGATTTGACACAACTTTGCAAGATGCCGTAAAAAAATTACAGCGGCGATTGGGATACAAAGAAGATGGCAAAATAAACACCACACTCCTTGCCGAAATGAATACCCCAATTGATAAAAGAATTGAGCAAATATTGGTGAATATGGAAAGATGCCGGTGGGTTCCTGTTCAATTGAAAAGTAATTATTTACTCGTAAATATCCCTGAGTATAAATTGCATGTGTATAATCAGGATACCATCGCTTTCAGTATGAATGTAGTCGTTGGTAAAGACCAGAATAAAACGGTTGTTTTTAATGGTGAAATGAAGTATGTGGTATTTAGCCCATACTGGAATATCCCTGCAAGTATTTTAAAAAAGGAAACCCTACCCGCTATCAGAAGAAATTCCAACTATCTCTCAAAGCACAATATGGAATGGAATGGAGGGAACGTAAGACAAAAGCCAGGCGCCAATAACTCTTTAGGACTCGTTAAATTTCTGTTCCCAAATTCGCATAGTATCTATTTGCATGACACACCTGCTAAGTCATTGTTCAACGAAGATAAAAGAGCGTTCAGCCACGGCTGTATCCGTTTGGCAGAACCAACCAAACTGGCTACTTATCTGCTAAAAGATGATTCGAACTGGAATGATGAAAAAATAATGGCTGCCATGAATAATGGAGTTGAAAAATATGTAACCTTAACGAACACAGTGCCGGTTTTTATTGCCTATTTCACTGCCTGGGTGGATAGGGATGGGCAACTAAATTTCAGGAATGATGTGTATAAAAGAGACAGTCGTTTAGCTGAAATGATATTGAAAAAGCCTACTATATGAATTCTTTTTGAAAATCTTTGTTTTTTTAAATAAATTGTTACATTTGTATTGCTTTAGTGTTTTTAGTATTTCGTCGCTAGCTGATTGTACACTTTTTAGATGTCCCTTTTCAGTTCATTGTACCAACTAAATCATTATGGTTTTTTTTAATTTTTAAAAGTTTTTACAATGAACATTTACGTAGGAAATTTAAGTTGGACAATGACCGACGAAGATCTAAGCAGTCTTTTCACTCAATTTGGTACTGTTACCAGTGCTAAAATTCTGAAAGACAAAATGAATGGCCGCAGCAAGGGTTTTGGTTTTGTTGAAATGGATGACGCAGAAGCAGCAAAAACTGCGATTGCTAGTTTAAACGAAAGCGAAGTTCAAGGTCGTAAATTAATCGTTAACGAATCACAACCACGCCAGGAAGGCGAGGGCGGATTTAAAAAACGCAGTTTTGGCGGCGGAAGTGGCGGCGGCGGCGGTTACAAGAAAAGCGGCGGCGGTGGATACGGCGGCGGTGGTGGTAGAAGCGGCGGAAGTGGTGGTTACGGCGGAAGCGGCGGCAACAGAAGCGGCGGAAGCGGTGGTTATAACAGAGATTATTAATTAATTAATTAATACCAACTGATACAAAAAAATCCCTCGTTTTTAACGAGGGATTTTTTGTATCAGAGGTATGTAGGCTTTTCTGTAAAGCCCAAGTATAAAACACTTTATCGTATGATTTTTTTAAACAAAACAGGGTAAACTTTGCGCTCAACAACGCATTATCCGGACAAGAACATTCAAATATGTCCTTTCGGATTTAAAAACCAAATTATTGAACAATTGCCCGCTTTATTTGAACCACATTATCGGGAGCTTTTATTTCGAGTTGGTAAATACCACAACTCAACTTCGTATTGGTCATTATTGTCTGTGAGCTATTCGGACTGTTTACTGGTAAAATTCCAGCATAAACTACTTGCCCATTATTATTAATTAACCTCAACTGATAAAGTCCGGTCGTCTGGCTGGTAAATTGAAGGTTAATTATATTCCCCTGAATTGGATTTGGATAAATAGTAATGGTCCCCTGCCCTGTTGCACCAGTGGTAAATTTTACAATAACACTAAATTTGATAGTACCATCCATATCTACACTTTTAATACGGTAAAAACTATTACCACTCAAACGTTGGTTATCTATCCATGAATAACTATTATGATCATTTTTAAATCCACTTACAGTAATTGAACTTAGCATGTTGAAATCTAAACCATTTGAAGACCGTTCTACTTCGTACTTCTTTATATTAATTTCATTTTCAACCTTCCATTCAATAGCTATTTTTTTATTAATCTCAAATCCTTTTACTGATGCGAAGGTTACTGGAAGTACAGCCGCTGCGATGTTCGTAACATAAACAATTTTAAACCGATTTACATTTGCAGATGCAGCATCTGTATTCACAACAAAATTTAATTTTGTAATGCCGTTAAGGGTGAGGGCTAAACTTGTTCCCAGGTATGAATCCTGTAAAACTGCCTGCATACCCGGATGGTCAAGATTTGTTGTAGTAAATTCAAATTGGTAGTTGCGTTTGGTAGTTTTCCATAATTTAAAAAAAAGTGTGTCGCTTTTTGTAATTATTGGCCTTCTCTCTACCGACAGAACTGCCCCGTATCTTACTATTCCAAGATTCTCATTGATATTGGTAAACTTATAAGCATCTTCCAGTAAAACGCTGTCATGGTATAGATCATTATATTCGGTGTAGACTCCATCTGCCAGGACAGTTGTGTTATTGGCATTCAATAGATATAAGGTGGTTCTTATACTCTCTTTGCCAGCAAGCGGAGAGTTGGCACCTTTCATAAATGAAATACTGGTTTTGATCCCAGCACTTCCAACTTTGATTTTCGCAGAATTCCTGGAAAATGAAAACAATGAAAGTAGCAGCAACGTAATATTAAAAACGATCGGCAGGTAATAGAGATAAAAATTGTTGCGGGCCGAAGGAGGGGTAAAGCCAGCTTGTTGTAGGGTAAAGTTGCAGGGTTTCACGGAAGTTAATTTTCGTTAGATAATCGGATTTGAAACATTGTATCACACGTTTCTTACATAACGATAACGCCGCTTTTTTCAAAATTATTTTTACTTAATGCAATAATTACCTTCAAAAGGGAGCTTGTAGTAAGCCGCCTACAAGCTGTGTAAATAATGATTTCGCAAAATATAGTCGTTGTTTGAATTAATTCAAACTGAATATGATAATATAAGAATTACAAAAAAATGTAAAATAAATAGTGATTGTTGGAAAGAGTTACATTCATTTAGGAGATGATCAATATGGCTTTAGCAGGAATCAAAATGAATAAAAAATAAGTAGTCCTGTGGGATTTAAGAGACATAAAGAAGTTAGTAGAAATCATAAAACGCTGTGATTATGTAACGGTCTTCATTAATTAAGAACCAGCCACAAGAATAATAAAAAAAAAGAGTATAGAAAAACTGTTGTACAAATAAACCAGTTCATTCGTTCAACTTTTATGATCGGCTAGATCATCCTTTTTAGGAAACATAAAACGGGTTTCACAAAAAGTGAAACCCGTTTTAATCAAAAAATTAAATATGCTATCGGAGCTTAGCTAACACTAAAAGGTAATTGCTTTACTTTTTCAATAATTGTAACTTTCCTGTTAGGAGCATGGTTAAATTCGGGAAGCATCTTGCCTAATATGGGTGTTATCATTTCATTATTATGAGCTACCGCTGCTGTTTCCAGTTTATTCAATAAGGAATAAAAGTTGGGATTGGTTTCCAGACTTTTTTTAGCTCTTAATATTTTTGGATGACTGGTTGGTGCGAACTCCTCCGAATCTTTAAACAATTCTTCATACATTTTTTCGCCAGGACGAAGTTGAGTAAATTGAATGTTTATATCTACTCCTGGTACAAATCCAGCTAACTGTATCATACGTGTTGCCAGATCCAGTATTTTAACTGGCTTTCCCATATCAAATAATAGAATATCGCTCGATTTGCCAATTTTACCAGCCTCTAAAACCAATTTTGCAGCTTCCGGGATGGTCATGAAGTAACGTGTAATATCAGGGTGGGTTAACGTAACAGGTCCGCCCTGTGAAATCTGTTTTTTAAAAGTAGCTACCACAGATCCTGCAGACCCAAGAACATTACCAAAACGGGTAGTTATAAATTCGGTGTTGGATTCTATTCTATCATTTAAAGATTGTATATAAATTTCAGAAACACGTTTGGTTGCTCCCATTACATTAGTAGGGTTAACCGCTTTATCAGTAGATACAAAAACAAACTTTTTAACACTATGCAACATTGATAAATCAGCAACCAGTTTAGTGCCAAAGATATTGGTTAGAACAGCCTCACTTGAAAAATATTCCATTAATGGCACATGCTTATAAGCTGCTACATGAAATACAATATCTGGTTTACAATTGATGAAAATCCCCTTCATTCTTAAATAATCCCGAACCGATGCAACTTCTACCTGCATCGGTTGCTGCATGCCTTTCTGCTTCAATTCATATTCCAGATCAAATAATCCAGACTCAGATTGATCCAACATTATCAACTTTTTCACATTGTGTCCAATCAATTGACGACAGATTTCACTGCCTATTGACCCAGCCGCACCAGTAACAAGTATGGTGGCATTCTGATAATTGGCTTTCGAAAGATTACTGGGAAGAACAATTTCATCCCGTTGCAGCAGTTCCTCAATATTCATTTCCTTAACCTGCTTTTTCTGAAACGAACCAGCAGACCATTGATTGGCTGGAGGAACGAGGTTTACCTTTATTTTGAATGGAGCACATAAATCAGTCAGCTCAATTTTACGATCTACTGTAAGTCTATCAATCGCTATATAAATTTGCGTAATACCTTTCTTTTTAAATATTTTGGTCAACTGATTTCCCGCTGCATTATAGATGGGAAGACCTTCAAGCTTTTTCCCAATTTTATAGCTACTGTCATCAATAAACCCAACCAATGTTGTATTTATTTTAGCATCCTGCTCCAAAACTTTCTTTGTGATTTGTCCCATCATTCCAGCCCCAAAAATTAGTGTTCGGTGAACTGGGTTTGGCCTTGATTGTGCCATAAAATAAACCTCCTTTACCAATAACCTAAAGGCTACCAGTATAAACATTACTGCAAACAAGTTGATCAGCAACATAGCAATCGATACTTTAGCAGAAACCAGGTGTTTGCTATCCAAAAAGTATATGAACACCCAAATACCGAATTGCAAAAATGCGAACTTGATAATTCTTAAAATATCCTTTATTTCGGAATACCTAATAATCCCTTTGTAGATAGAAAAAACAACTATACAAGCTACACTAATGGCAAGATTTGTAATTAATCCGGGAAAAAAAGAAACCAAGTCAGGAGCATCTACAGAAAGATGATGAGCAAGAAAGAAAGAGAAGAAAAATGAACCCGATATTAATAGAATATCACAACAAAAGATAATCCACCGGGGAGCAAAATTTTTTAAAAGCCTTTGGGTCATAAAATTCAGTTTAATTTTGGGGACAAGGATAAATTATTATGAAAACTAAAGATTCTTACTACTAACGAAAAATTATTATTATTATTACGTTCCATATTTTACCTGGTAAAAACCAACTAAGTAAGCATTTTTTTTAATATTTGAAGGTGAAGTTAAATGTTTTATTTTAAAAATACACCAATTGGGAATCTCCAACAATTGCATTGCAAATATACCGCAACCGCATCCATGGTTTATAATCAAAATTCTGAAATTAACTGCCCAAACAGCCATCAATTATATAGACATAATTCTACAATAAATATTTTGTTTCTATTTGATTTACTTAAGGACATCTCTAAAAACTTACCTTTCCCTCTCTTTTGTCGAAGACCCCGAATTTTTCGGGGGAGAGGAATCAAAGGTGAGGTCAAATAAAAAAATGAGTTTTTAGAGATGCCCTTAACGATATCTTAATAATATAGCAGCCATGGTATTGAAAAACATTTCGAAGCTAAATTATGAAAATATTGAGGCCTTTATTGCCCCCAAATACTCATGTATTACATAGTTCATCAACCCGATATTACTAAACGATGGCCACCATTTCATTCTTTCTTGCAGAGGACCTTCATTGACTTTAAAATTAGTTGGGGCCGCTATCGGATTAAACCCCTCCATTTTAAACAATTTTATTGCTCTCAACATGTGCATGGCATCTGTAACAATAATCAGTGTAGTATTTTTGTCAAATGCTTTTCTTAGTTCTTTTGCTTCTTCCTGGGTTGTTGAAGGATTATTCAATGTTTCTATTTCACTTGAATTTACCCCTAAAATAATTGCTGCTCTTTTTGTAACCTGTGCCTGCGTCTCCAAACCGAGAGAGGAGTTACCAGAACAAATAATGATACTGTTTTCAATTGCCCGATGAACCCTGATTCCTTCAGCCAACCTACCTAAAGCGGTCAATCCAATCTGTGCATTTGCAGGTAATCTTTTATCGAGTGTATATCCGCTGCCCAATACATGTACCAATACCTTGGAACTATCTCTTGTATCTAAAGGCAATTTAAGGGGCTGGAATTTGGTTTCTAATTGCTTGGCGAGGTAACGGGGCAAATACTCAGTAGAAGTTAGTAAAAAGATAAAAATTGAGAAACCAATCAATACATTTGATGTTCGCCTTTTTTGATATTTCCTAAATAAATAGGCCACAATCAAAATTAGCATCAGACCGTTTAAAACTGTCGCCTGCCCTTTTAGATCATATAAAAATGAAAGCATATAATTTAGGATTATTTGAAGGCTACCACCCATTAAAAAAATTCCCGAGGCAACTAAATAATAAATAATACTCACATCGGAGGAGTTCAATAAAAAAGCCCATACAAATTGATGGGCTTTAATTCTTAATTTCTTTTTATCGTTCCGTTAAATCTCCTCTGCGCCCTCTATCAATACGATTGTTTTGTTGTTCAATACTTCTACAAATCCACTTAAGATAGTATAAGAAGCTGTGGCAGTTTTGTCAGTCAAAACTTTCAACTTACCAGCCTTCAACGCACTTACCATTGGAGCATGCTTATCTAATACTTCGAATGACCCGGTTATACCTGGCAATTGAACGCCATAAACTTCGCCACTGAATATTTTTTTTTCGGGAGTTAATATTTCTAATGTCATTTACCTGGCCCCATATTCAGGGAACTTGGTTTGTTGGTTAATAATTACTTTTAAAAGAACTTAAATACAACTACATTAATAAGATCTCCATTGGCATTTTTTCAGATAGGCCGCAAACCAGCAACTTAAAGAAAACTACTGGATACCAGAGTGAAGCCATTAAAAAGAGAATTCAATTAATTTAGAAAGTACCGTAAAGCTCACTTTGAGTAGCACTATGCCTGCGCTGCTGCCATCAATTTTTTACCCTTTTCAATTGCATCTTCCAAGGTTCCTACCAGATTAAAAGCCGCTTCCGGATACTCATCAACTTCTCCATCCATAATTGAATTAAATCCACGGATTGTGTCTTCTATTGGAACTAAAACTCCCTTTAAACCTGTAAATTGCTCTGCTACGAAGAAAGGCTGACTAAGGAAACGTTGTACTTTACGAGCCCTTGATACAGTTAATTTATCTTCATCACTCAATTCATCCAGGCCAAGGATAGCGATGATATCCTGCAATTCTTTATAACGCTGTAAAATTAATTTTACCCTGTTTGCTGTATTATAATGTTCGTCGCCAACAATCAATGGAGTCAAAATCCTTGAAGTAGAATCCAATGGATCCACGGCAGGATAAATACCCAAATCTGCAATTTTACGACTCAATACAGTCGTTGCATCCAAATGCGCAAAAGTTGTAGCAGGCGCAGGATCTGTTAAATCATCCGCAGGAACATATACCGCCTGAACGGAAGTAATTGAACCATTTTTAGTAGAAGTAATTCTTTCCTGCATCAAGCCCATTTCAGTTGCAAGTGTTGGCTGATAGCCTACCGCACTTGGCATACGACCTAACAATGCAGAAACTTCAGAACCTGCCTGAGTAAAACGGAAAATATTGTCAACGAAAAACAAAATATCTTTTCCTTGTCCAGAGCCATCTCCGTCGCGGAAATATTCAGCAATGGTCAAACCACTCAATGCAACACGAGCCCTTGCGCCCGGTGGCTCGTTCATTTGACCAAAAACGAATGTTGCTTTTGATTCTTTCAGGTCTTCCATATTCACAGCATTCAAATCCCATCCTCCTTCTTCCATGCTATGTTTAAACTTTTCGCCATAGTTCATAATACCAGCTTCAATCATCTCTCTCATCAAATCATTTCCTTCTCTCGTACGCTCTCCTACACCTGCAAATACCGACACGCCGCTATATGATTTCGCAATATTATTAATCAATTCCTGAATCAAAACCGTTTTACCAACTCCGGCTCCACCAAATAAACCAATTTTACCACCTTTTGCGTATGGCTCAATCAGATCGATTACTTTAATACCGGTGAATAAAATTTCGTTGGCCGTACTTAAATTTTCAAATAATGGTGGTTTGGCATGAATCGGACGACCGCCAACTTTGCTAACCTGCGGTAAACCGTCAATTGCATCACCTGTTACATTAAACAAACGACCTTTAATCGCATCCCCAACAGGCATTGCGATTGGCTTTCCGGTATCAACCACTACCATTCCCCTAACAAGTCCTTCAGTACCATCCATTGCAATGGTTCGAACACTGTCCTCGCCCAAATGTTGTTGTACTTCCAGCACCAAAATATCGCCGTTATCACGTTTCAACTCTAGTGAATTAAAAATTTCTGGAAGATTACTATCGCTATCAAACTGCACGTCTACTACGGCACCAATGATAGACTTTACTTTACCGGTATTGGCCATAAACAAGATTTTATTGTATTTAGGTCTATTTTCAGGCCGCAAAGGTAGGGGTTAGGGATTAAAATTTGAAATTTGATAGTTGATATTTTACGGATTTTACTTTCTGGTACAAATATTTTTTGATTGCATTTCCAGGTCGTTTGCATATTGACAAAAAAAGGATGGTAAAAATCGTTGCTACTTTCCAAACAAAAAGCTATTGAAAGAATTGTAGATTACCGACCTCCACATTGTGTATTATTTTCAGCTTGCTTCTTGCTTCAAATAACAAATCATTTATTTATAATTACATATTTTCGCCCTGCTTAAAACCATTTTTTAGTAAAAATTCAACAAGGTAAATTATCACAGGCACAGGCAACCAATCATAGTTGTGGTACTGAGGAATTCATAAAAAACAGAGCTGCATTAATGACAAAGACCATTGGAACAACATTTAAAATAATTAATATTATTGTTGTACTGCTTTATTTATCGGCCTGCTTAAATCCGTTTTTGCCTGCCGGAAAATTCTGGATGATTGCAATTCTAGGATTAGTTTTCCCATTACTCGCTGCACTTGTTGCGGTTTTTTTTCTCATTTGGTTAGCTTTCCGATCTAAGTGGTGCTTCCTTTCTTTGGCAGCAGTGTTGCTAAGTTGGCAACAAATTTCAGTGATGGCTGGTTATAACGGCAATAAGAAATTTAATTACAATAAGCCTGCTGAAACAATTAGGATTTTCTCCTGGAATGTTTCAAGTTGGAGTGAAACCAATAAGAATCAAAATCATCCTGTGGAATTCAGGCCATTGATGCTGGATTTGATAAAACAGCAGCAGGCCGATGTTATTTGTTTACAGGAATTTTGGGATATTGAATATGGGCATGATCATTATTCTATTTTGCAAATATTTAAGGAAATGGGCTATCCACATCATTATTTCGTGAAATCTTATTTGGATAAAAAAA
>Ga0209591_10003320_pt1 | contig 18687 bp, 6 predicted proteins | sample MAT01_FD_187207 | JGI IMG/M metagenome (GOLD analysis project Ga0209591, IMG submission 187207) | Freshwater microbial communities from Lake Fryxell liftoff mats and glacier meltwater in Antarctica - MAT-01 (SPAdes) (version 2) | ecosystem: Environmental > Aquatic > Freshwater > Ice > Liftoff... | reverse complement strand
AGGAAGTTACATATTTCAAAGAGCGTCATGAACTCGGATTATTTGATGACGGACAATACAGAGATGCATTAGAAAAAGCGGGTCTTAAAGTAAGTTATGATAAAGCCGGACTATTTGGAAGAGGCATGTATATAGGAATTAAAAATTGAAGTTATTTAAATTATTTTTCAGTAAATGAAAGTAAGTGTATGGATGTCGGCATATAATCATGAGAAATATATTTCTCAATGTATAGATGCAGTATTAATGCAGAAAACTGATTTTGATTTTGATATAATTATCGGGGAAGATTGTTCGAAAGACAGGACTCGCGAGATAGTAATTGAATATAAGAATAAGTTTCCTGATAAGATAAAACTTTTTTTACCGGAAAAAAACATAGGTATGATGGAGATGGATGCAGCAACATGGAATATGTGTACTGGTGAGTACATTGCTTTGCTTAACGGAGATGATTACTGGACTGATGAAAATAAATTACAGACTCAGTCAGATTTTCTGGATAATAATAAAGACACTGTAATGTGTTTTCACAAAGCGAAAGTTGTGAACGAAATAACGGGCGATTCTTTTGAGACAGTATTTTTAGAGGATGGAAATGAATTACCGGATGAATTACCAATTGAGTCATTATTGAACGGATATAACCCTGTAATGACACCGACAGTGATGATAAAAAATATTTTGTCAATTCCGGATAATTACACAGAGCTTCCATACGGTGACATGCCATTGTATTTATTATTAACGGAGAAAGGGAAAATAAAATACATAGATAAGCTGATGAGTGTTTACAGAATTCATCCGAGTGGTCAGTGGCAGGGTGAGACAGTGTATAATAATCTTCTGAAAGATTTAAAGTTTTATGAAAAGATGAATGACAAAATGAATTATAAATATGATAAACAAATAAAAAAAATATTTGCACAAAGATATTTTGATTTAATTATATCTGACATAAATCAAATGAATACAGAAGAAGCAAAGATTAATTTTGAAAAATTAAAATTTAACAATACAGATTATTCACAGATAAGCGAGGAAGAAATAAATAATTTACATCAGATATTATTTAAAGAAAGAGATACAAATTCATACAAATCTTTTTTGAGCAGGGAAGTTAAGTGGAAAATTAATTAACGTAATAAAATTTTGGATTTAAAAGAAATTAAAAAAATCATTCCGACAGTGAATCAGATCAGACCGACGGCAGACAGACCACGCTGGTCAGTGATGATACCCGTATATAATCCCAAAGAATATATAATTGAAGCATTTGAAAGTATTTTGAATCAATATCCTGATTCAGAGAATATGCAGATAGAAGTTGTGGATGACTGTTCAGATAAGGTAGAAGTAGAATCAATAGTTAAAAATTACGGCAGAGACAGAATAACATATCACAGAAATATCAGGAATCTGGGACATTCAAATAATTTCACGGAATGTGTAAGAAGAGCAAAGGGAGAACTTGTTCATATACTACATGATGATGATTCCGTAAAGCCGGGATTTTACAGAAAGTTTGAAGAAATTTTTGATACCTATAAAACAATAGGAGCAGCATATTGCAGGCAGGAATATATAGATGATAACGGGAAATACATGTTCGATTCAGAGCCGGATATGGAAGAGCAGGGAATATTAGAAAATGCAGTAATCAGATTAGCAGAAAAGCAGAGAGTGCAGTATTGTGCCATGGTAGTAAAGCGCGAAGCATATGAGAAAGCAGGCGGATTCATTACAAAAAATATCGGATGTGAAGATTGGGAGATGTGGGTAAGACTTGCATCCAAATTTGAAATTGCATACACACCGGAGATACTTGCCAGATATCGTATTCACAGGACTTCAATGACTTTGACCGATATGCGCACGGGCCAGGATATGAGGTTTTTGAGGGAAGCTGCAGATATTTTCACAAAATATTTGCCATTTGAAAAAAGAGATGAAGTTACATTGTTCAGGAATAAGCATTATGCAGTTTATTCTTTTAACAATGCGAAAAGAATGTATGAAGAGTTTAATGACGAAGAAGGAGCAGCAGCTCAGCTAAGTGAGACAATAAAATTAGATTCGGAATTAATTTATGAAAATTTAGATTTTTTAACAGGGCTGCGCACAACTGTAGATGGTGCAGGAGTTTCTGTGATAATTAACAGTCAGAATAGTGAAGATAAAATTGAAAGAACACTCAGACATTTAATAATTCAGAAGGTCCCGGATTATATACCGTGGGAAATTATCCTGGTTGATAATGCATCTTCAGACAAGACAATTGCTATAGCTACAGAAACATGGAAAAATTATGAAGGTAAATCTCCTTTTAAAATTATTAAGATTGATAAGACAGGGATTCTGGAAGCCAGAAATACCGCAATTGAAAATGCTAAATATAATTTTATTTTATTTTGCAATCCCGGAGATTTACTGAACCGGAATTATGTAAAGATGGTCTCGATAAATATGATGAAGGAAAGAAATCTTGGTGTATTAGGTTCTTATTCAGATTTAAAATTAAGTAATATTCCGGAAAAGGATTTACCTAAATGGTATAATGAATGGAGCAATTATTGTTATCAGATTGGAGAACAATTTGAATATACGAGTCCGGTTACATGGACTAAAGGTTATGTATGGGGTTCGGGAATGGCGATTAGAAAAGAAGCATGGGAATCTTTAAGGCAAAAAAACTTCAAATCGGTTTTTGAAAACAGATTAGATAGTATTTTCAGATATAGTATTGATGAAGAACTTTGTTATTCATTAAGATTAAACGGCTGGACAATTTGGTACAATATAGATTTAAGGTTAAAACGTTTTATAACAGAGAAGGATTTAAGCTGGTCACATTTGAGAAATATCTGGAAACAGTTTGGAACAAATTCTGTTTCATTATATTCTTATATAATTTCTGAAGAGAATATATCTGATGATTTAAAGATAATAAAAAAGAAAAAAAACAACAGAAAATTAATAGCACATTCTTTCCGGAAACTTAAGTTAAATAAATTCTGGAAATTAAATTCATACTATAATACAAGGTCAGGAGATAATGATCTTTTAAAGATTGAATATCATTTTGCAAGAATAAAAGAATTACTTTCAGGATTAAAATCTTATAATCAAAGAATAAGAATTTTAAAAAAAACTTTCCGAAAAAGAGATTTTAAATATTTAAAATATGCTTTCCCTGATCCCGGCTTCAGATTTCCTCATTACATAAACAAAAAAAACAAGCTTGGAATATCGGTTACGCTTAACATAGAAAGTGAATCATACAGTAATGTGATGAAATCAATAGAATGCATTACGAATCAAAAATTAAGAAAAGATTTCCCATGGGAATTAATTATAATAAATAAAATAAGTAAAGATAAATTTGATATTGATATAAAATCAAAAATATTGGGATACCTGAAAAATATTAATTCCAATATATCAGTAACATACATAGAAAATGATAAAGATACCGGAATTGAAAATTTAACAGAGATTTGTAAATACGAGTATATATTAAAGATAAATGAAGAATATTTTCTCAATGCTGATTTTGTAAGATTAGCATTTACTGTAATTAACAGGAATAAAGAAATCGGAATATTATTCGGGACTACAGAATCAGGAAGTGAAGTAAATCTTCCAAAGTGGTTTAATGATTATAAAACCTTTTTCGGAATCGGCAAAGAGCCGGCTGAAAGAGGGTTTATACATTCAGATAACAGAATAGCTTCAGATATTGGAATAGTTTTAAGGAAGGAATTTTTAAAGAAAAAAAATGCAACAGTTACATCTAAAATTTCTTCAAACACAACTAATGAATTTAAAACATATTTTGAACCAAGACTAAAATTAAGGAAATTCATTCCTGTGAGAAACTTAAGTTGGGAATATTTAAGAGATTTAAATTTTAAAATAGGTTCAGAGAGTGACAAAATTAATTCAGAAGTTAAATTAAACGGGAGTTCAAATATATCAGATATAAATAAGTCACGTCTTTACAGAATAAATAAGACTTTAAGTGAAATAGGAAAGTATCCATTGAAAAAAATATTTTCAAAGAAAAATGAATTTATAAATGACACAGAAGCATTAGAGATAGAGCGACTTCGCGGCAAATTAAAAAAGACTATTAACTCAAAAGAGAGGAATAAAACTGTAAAAGAAGATTTAAGGAAATTAGTTGTAAGTAACAGTTCAATAAAAAATAAAGACATCACCGAGGGAGTATCGATAGTAATATGCTGTTATAACAGTTCGAAGGTTTTACAACAGACACTTAAATATATATTCCAGCAAAAGAAAACAGAAAATATTCCGTGGGAAATAATAGTTGTTGACAATGCTTCTACTGATAACACAGCAAGTCTTGCAAAGAATCTTTGGGTAGATAATAATTGTCTCGCATCATTCACAACAGTGAAAGAAAATATTCCGGGACTAAGTGCTGCCCGACAGAAAGGAATAGAAACTGCAAAATATGAATATGTAATTTTTTGTGATGATGACAACAGATTAGAAGAAAATTTTGTAAGATACACTTACGAAATAATGAATAACAATAAAGAAATCGGTATCCTAGGCGGACAGAGTATAGCAGAGTTTGAGACATTGCCAAAATTATGGTTTAAAGACTGGAAGAGCAGCTATGCTATAGGCAGGCAATCGAAGAAGGAAGGAGATATAACCTGGACGCGGGGTTATGTTTGGGGAGCAGCGATGGTAGTAAGAAAAGAGGCATGGAAAAAAATTAAAGAAAAAGGATTCAGATCTTTGCTTACGGACAGAAAAGGAAATATACTATCAGCGGGCGGCGACACTGAAATTTGCTATGCAGTAAGGAATGAGGGATGGAAGATATGGTATGATTCGAGATTACGATTCAAGCATTACATTACTTCGGAGAGAATGGAATGGAATTATCTTAGAAAATTATTCAGGGGATTCGGAAATGCCTCTGCAGGTCTGGATGAATATTTAAGAAAAGTATCAAAGAACAATAAAGGTAAATATAAATTTATCCCTAAGTCAGACAGAACTGAGCTACACAAAGCATTAAAGATTTTAAGAAAGACCCGGTATATTAAACTTTTAACTTTTAAAAAGAAGCGTGAAGGTGATACAGACATTCCAATGATAGAATATACAATTGGAAGAATTGAATCACTGATTAAGAAAAAAACTTCATACAACAGCGGAATAAAGTTTTTTAAAAAAATTGCCCGTAAGAAGGATTATAAATATCTCACATCAGTATTCAAAGATAACTTCAATGATTTTCCAAAATACAAAATTGAAAAAAAGTTAAATGGAGTTTCGGTAATAGTTTGCACATACAACGGAGCTCAGAGATTAGCGGATACAATAAGACATATAGCAAAACAGAAAGTTGATTCGAATGTTTTATGGGAATTAGTATTGGTAGATAACGCTTCGACTGATAATTCGAAACAAGTTGCTTCGCATGAATGGAAGAAACATAACATAAAAGCAAAATTAATTTTAACTGATGAATTCACACAGGGGTTGAGTGCTGCCCGGCAAAAAGGATTTGATACATCGAATTACGAATATATAGTTCTTTGTGATGATGATAACTGGCTTGATGAAAATTTTATACAGGTAACTTATGATATAATGAGCAGTAATAATAAAATAGGAATATTAGGAGGTCCAAATGAAGCATTATGTGAAATGGATCCTCCGGATTGGTTCAAATGGTTTCAACAGGGATATGCTGCCGGAAAACAAGCAGACTTAGTAACCGGAAAAGTTATAGAAGGAGACATTACATGGAAAAGAGGATTCGTATGGGGTGCCGGTATGATAATTCGCAGAAAGGCATTAGTTGAATTATATTCTAAAGGATTTAAATCTATAATGTCCGACAGAAAAGGCAATGCGCTTTCATCCGGAGGTGATTCGGAATTATGCTATGCATTAGTATTATCAGGATGGCAGGTTAATTATGATACGAGGTTAAAACTTTTACACTGTATGCCTTCGGGAAGATTAACATGGAATTATCTCATAAGATTGTTTGAGGGATTTGGAATAACATCAGTTGGTTTAGATTATTATGAGAAAGCTATCAAAGCTGCAAGAATGGATTTCACTTTAAAAGAATTAAAGAAACAAAACTGGAATTATGAGTTTAAGAAAACAATAAAAGAAATCAGAAAGTATGGATTAAATAAAATTTTGTCATTAAGGTTACCACAAGATGGGAATACACAAATACCGATGATGGAATACCACATAGCCCGATTAAATGAGTTATGGAGAGTCCGAAAAGAATATGACAGAAATTCAGATATAATTTTTAATGTAAAGTGGAAAACAGAAGTCAAGGAATTAAAGGCAGAGCACCGAAAATATATAGAGACTGAAAATGATTTCAGATATGGATGGCCGTGGATGGAAGGATCTGCCGGAGGAAAACCATCTTTGAATTATTATCCAAAAATCAGCATTTTATCTCCATCGTTTAATTCAGAAAATACAATTGAAAAAGCAATACTAAGTGTTATTAAACAGGGTTATCCAAACTTTGAACATATAATCTGTGATGGAGGATCTACCGACGGAACAGCAGAAATTTTAAAGAAGTATCCTCATTTAAAATGGATTTCTGAACCTGATAAAGGTCAGTGTGATGCAATGAATAAAGCTTTTGAAATGTCAGACGGTGATATAATATCTTATTTAAATACAGATGATTATTATCAGCGAGGAGCTTTTGAAAAAATAGCAAAAGCATTTGAGTCAGATGAGTCAGCCGAAATGGTTGTAGGAAACTTATTTTTCCAGGAAGATGATCATGTATTTTTAAGAAAGCCGGAAATCGAATATAAAAAGATAATGCAGGCGTTCAGATATCTTTTCCCGATAAACCCGGTATCTTATTTTTATAAAAGAAAAGTTCAAACTGAAATAGGACCATTCCCTCTGGATAATCATTATACAATGGATTATTGGTTTCTTTTAAGAGCTTATCAGAAATATAAGCTTTTAAAAATTGAAGATTATCTTGGTACATTCTGGATGAATGGTTTGAATAAGACTTCAGGAGCTGATAACCGGAAAAATATTCATGACAGAGTACTTGAACACTGCTGGAAGTATGATAAAAAAAGTTTACCAGAATATTTATATAATTATTATAAATTTTTTTATTATGAAAAAACTTCTTTTAATTTAAAAAAGATTTCGTATAAAATTAAAAAGAATACTGCCAGAATAGTTTCGATAATAACATTAAAGAAAAATAGATATTATTCAGAAAAATTATATCTATCCGCGAGGAAACATTATTATTTAAACAATAGATTCAAATCAGTATCCAGAATAGGTGCATCATTTTTCATATATCCTAAAGGTTTGAAATACAGGTCAAGGCAGAGTCTTTCTACATTGGCATTATTGGGTCAGAATAATTCCGAAAAAGCAAAACAGGCATATTTCTTTTTCACAACTCCGCCGGGATTGCCCTTAGCCAATAAATTATTTTTTTTCGGTAATGAATTCAAAAAGAATAATAAAAAAGTAAAAGGAAGTTTACTGTTAATTGCTACTTACATTTTATCACCAAAATTCATAGCTCAAAATAAAGAAGTTTCAGGTAAAGGATACAGTGCCGGCAGTTCTAACAAGATATTATACTATATTAACCCATTAAACTGGGTAAAAGGAATAATGATTTTTTTTGGTACAGGGAGATACAAGGAAATATCTTATAACTATTATTTAAAAGCAGGAGAGAAGTATTACTTTCATAAGAATCTTCAGGCAGTTTATTTTATGATATTAGCTTTTCTTGTTTATCCGTTATCTTTAACAAAAAAATCAAGATTGAATTTAGTTGTTTATTCACTTCTCGGAAATACTTTTACAGAGAAAATTAAATTCATGTATAATCTTTACAGGGATAATCCTGAATATACATTTGCACATAAGCTTAATTATTATGGTAATGAGTTAAGGAAGGAAGGGAGTTCGTTTAAAGGAAACACTATTCTTGTTTTTGCATATACTCTGTCACCTAAATATTTAAAAGAAAGAGAAAAAATAATTAAATCTAAAACTGTATATGCATCCGAATATGAAGTACCGAAGATGAATATTTCAGGAAACAGATACAGCGGATTAAAACAATCCGGAGTAAGATTAAAAAATTCACTTACATTCAACGGCAGTCTCAATAATAAAATACGGAACACTCCGGAGATTGTCAGATACAAATTTGTGCAGATTTATCATTATTTCAAATACAGAAAATTCAAGGCGAAGTCAAAAGAATTATACATGCGTGCACAGGAGAGTTATAAAGTGAATAAAAGATTCGACACTGTAAAGTTTTTGATACCTTCCTTTATTTTATATCCTGTTTCAATATTTAAAAGAAACAAATGGAGTCTGATGATAAATTCTATTTTAGGAAATAACTCATTGAAAAAAGCAAAAGGAAATAAAGAAGAATAATTTTACAAATGTAAATAAACCAAATTTAAGATTAATTTTTAAACGACAGCATATAAATGTGTAAAAAAATTTACAACTGTAATTAAAATGAGTATTCATAAAGGAATTTCAATTATAATTTGCTGTCATAACAGTGCGAATCTCTTACCTGAGACTATAAAACATATTTGTAATCTTAAAATAAATGTTCAAATCAAAACAGAATTATTGATCATAGATAATAATTCTACTGACGACACTTCGGAAGTTTCAGAAAAACTTTTAAAAAAATATAACTGTCCGATTCCTTACAGAATTTTACATCAGCCTGAATTGGGACTTTCTTTTGCACGAAAGATGGGTTTACAAAATTCCATTTATGAATACCTGTTGTTTTGTGATGATGACAACTGGCTTTCAGAAAATTATCTCAATGAAGGATTTAATATTATGGAAAGTGATGAAAAAATCGGAGTATTAGGTGGAGAAAGTGAGGCAGTTTTTGAGGGAAGTATACCAGAATGGTTTACAGAGCATGAGCAGAATTATTCTGTTGGAAAGCAGGCAGAAAAGTCTGGAGACATTACACACAGTTGGAATGTGCTATGGGGTGCAGGAATGTTTATCAAAAAATCAGCACTCGAAGAATTATACACCAAAGGATTTCATTCGTTCCTTAGTGACCGGAAAGGAAGTCAGTTGACTTCTGGAGGAGACATAGAAAAGTGTTATGCACTTCGGCTTGCAGGATGGAAGATCTGGTACAGTGATAAACTTAAGCTCAGACATTTTATACCTGAGAAAAGATTAAAATGGAGTTATCTCCGAAAATTAAACAGAGGATTTGGAGCACAGAAAGTTGATTTCGATCCTTATCTGAATGCATTTAAATATAGTTCTGAAGAAAATAAATCTGATAATAAATGGCATATACAGGTATACAGATTATTGGGAAAATTAAGAGGCTACGGATTAAGAAAACTTGTTTCAATGAACAGTGCAGCTGCGGGAGACAATGAAGTATTAAGAATTGAAAAAACGATCGGAAGACTGCAGGAGCTTTTGAAAATACGCGGTAAATATAAACTCCGGATAGAAAAAGTAAAGGAAGCAAAATGGAGGAATACATTATCATAATCAGATCAAAAATGTTTTATTTATATATTTTATGAATCCAAAAATTTCTGTAATTACAACTGTATACAACTGTGAAGATTACATTGCTCAGTCAGTAAAGAGTATACTAAATCAGACATTCAGAGATTTTGAATATATAATTGTCAATGACGGCTCGAAGGATAATACATTGGCAATTGTCAGCAAACTGGCAGAAGAAGACGACAGAATCAGGGTTTTTGACAATGGAGTAAATTTAGGAAGAGTAGTTTCATTAAATAAAGCATTGGATAATTCGACTGGAGAATATATAGCTTTACAGGATGCAGATGATATATCATTTCCTCAAAGATTAGAAAAGCAATTTAAATTCTTAGATGAAAACTCTGATTATGTATTAGCAGGTGCAAATATAATAGTAATAGATGAATTTGAAAATTTTATTTCCAGGCCTAATCGTCCGATAGAAAATTCTGATGCAAAATTCAGTCTCTTATTCAGATGCACATTTGCAAACCCGAGTATTATTTTCAGAAAGAAGGTTTTAACTGAAAACAATATAAGATATGAAGATAATTTCAATCATGCCGAAGATTACAGAATAATTACACATATCAGTAAATTCGGTAAAGTATATAACATAGAACAGCCTTTAATCAAATACAGAAAGCATGGAAGTAATAACAGTACAGTAAATCAGGATATAGTAAAAAGCGGGACGGTTCAGATAGTCAAAGAAAATCTAACTAAGATGGGATTTAAGGTGAATGAAGAACAGGTTATTCGAATACGTGATCTTATTTCTTCAAGAGGAATTAACAGTGAGTATATTTATGAAGATATTTCTTTAATATTCAAAACAATTAAACTTTTCCGGGAAAAAAATAATACCGGTAAAAATAATGAAATTTTACTTACAATAAGAAGAATGATGAAGTGGCTCGGGAAAAAAAATATTCTAACAAAACCGGAGTTCTTAAAACTATACATTTCGTTAAAGATTTATTATATAAAAGAATCTTTAATGAGTGGAAACTGACTAAAAAATTCTATACTTTTGTTCAAACAACTTATAAATATACCTATCGATATTATCTACCTTTTTTAAAAATAAGCACTGATTCAACAAAAAATCTTTTTAATTTCAGAATTACATTTAATGTTTTTTTGCTCAATTTAATTTACTAACTTCACAGTAAATCATTTAAACTTGAGTTAATAATAATTTTTAAAAAATTGTGAATTTTTTTATAAATTCGCTTTAAATTTAATCAATTATTTCATTTAAAACAGCCGGTACTTTGAAAAAAGAAAATAAACTCGTTTCTGTTATAATTCCTTTTTATAACAGATTAGATTTGCTTAAAGAATCGATGAAATCAGTAATTGAACAAACTTATAAACCAATTGAGCTTATACTTATAGATGATCACTCAACAGAGATTTTCGATAAAAAAGTAATTTCAGAATTTGTCTCTAACGATTTCAAAATAAAGGTTGTAAGAAATTCAAAAAATCTCGGTCCGGGTTTATCCCGTGAAGTTGGCAGAATTATGGCAAAAGGTGATTACTTTGCGTATCTTGACTCAGATGATTTCTGGCATTTTGAATTTCTTGAAAAATTAATTACTTCACTTGAAGAAAATCCTGAAGTAGGAATGTCTTACAGCAAAACTATGTTAATAAGAAATACAGGGAATTTTTTAAGAAATAAAAATGATAAATCATTTGACAGAATAATTCCGATACTATTTGATGTACATGGAAGACCGTGGGCTACCGGAGCCTGCGTATGGAAGAGAGAAATTGTGAATAAAATCGGCAACTGGTCGAATTCAAGAATCTGGGAAGACTATGAATATGATGTAAGAGCAGCAATAATAAACAATAAAGTTATCCACGTACCCGAAGTACTTTTTTACGTTAATATGGATTCAAAAGAAAAAATATCGTTGGTCAAAAATACCGGTCAGATGATGCTGGATAAAGCAAATTCAATATTAAATATTTCAAAGCATTTAAGAGGTTCAGGATTTTTTAATGATGCCGATATAAAAAAAAGAGTAACTTATTTTTTGTTAACATCATGTGCAACTTTATCTGATTTTAAATCAAATAAAGTTATGATAAAAAATCTTTTCAGAGAATATTACTTATGGAAAGGAAAAAATCACAGTCCTGTAAAAATGCTGACACCACTGTTTCCGTCAAAAGTAAATTCAAAGTTGTTCAGAAAAATCCGGCAGTATTCTTAAATAAAAATTTATTTTTATTAATTTTTGTAAATGAATTCCAGTAATTTGCATTTTATAAGAATTGTTAAACAAGTTAATTTTTTACATTAAAATCATAAGTAAAATGACAATATTAAAAAAATCTATTATACCTTTCTTCATTTGTTTAAGTACAATAAATATTTCATTTTCACAGAATTATAACTGGATAACTCCAAATAAAACATATTTAAAATTATATGTTACAGAAAATGGAATGTACAGAATTAATAAAACTGATTTTACTGATAACGGAATAAATGTTGCCAAAATAAATCCACGGACTGTAAAAGTCTTATACAATGGGGCAGAAATACCTGTTTATTTCAAAGGTGAGTCTGATGGAATTTTTAACGATAGTGATTATATTGATTTTTATGGAAAGAGAAATGCCGGTGGAAATACTATTACATATAACGACAACAACACTTTAGCATATACTACAAATGAATATTTTAATCAGTATTCGGATACAAATTTTTATTTCATCGGATGGGATGGTGTAAATGGTTTAAGGTACACTGAAACTAATTTCACCACCGGAATTTTATTTTCAAATAATTTTTATTTTGATAATCTGCATTTTGAATACGATAAATTTTATTCACAGGGTGAAAACATTTCTTCAAATGATTACAGATTTCTTACTTCCGAAAAGTTCAGAGGAGAAGGATGGTATTGGAAATATCTTGCTGACAATCAATCTGTAAGTGATACTTTTTCTGTACCTGCGCTTTATAATATTTCGCAAAATGCAACTATTAAATTGTTTGCTTTTCCCACTGTAAGAAATACATCAGTTTTAAATGAACATAAACTGGAAGTCAGAGTAAACGGCAATTTGGTAACTACATTACTTTCAAATGATTTTAATCGTTTTGATACTACTGTTACATTTCCAAGTTCATTACTGTCATCTGCTTCTGTAAATAATGTAACTGTTACGTACGTTCCTGCTGCAGGTACATCAGGAGCAATTCTGTTTGATTTTTTTAAAGTGAGTTTTCCTAAATTTTATAAATTCCGATCTGAAAAATTATCTGCAAATACAGGAATTTCGGACACAACTTCAAAATTGTTTAAAGTGTCATCGTTTAATACTTCCGGTCCTTTAAATATTTATGATAATTTTAATAATTACAGAATTTCTGTGTTTACATCAGTTGCTGATACTTTGAAATTTACGGGTAAAAGTAATGGGAATTTTGAAATTGTAAATAACTTCATTACAAAAAAACCTGCAAGAATTAAGCAAAGGTCTGTTCCCGATTTGGCATCTAATTTAAACGGAGCTGATTATCTGATTGTATATAATAAATTATTTACTACACAGGCAGAGCAATTAAGGGACTTCCGGCAGTCAAGAGATAATTTCAGATCAGTAAAAGCAGAGATTGAAGACATATATGATATTTTTAATTACGGAATTGAAAACCCAATAGCCGTGAAAAATTTCACAAAACATATATATGACACATGGCAGCTTCCAAAATTAAAATATATTTGTTTATTTGGCAGAGGTTCGACTGATCCAAAAAAAAATCTTCCAACTTCAGCTTACTATAAAAACTTAATTCCTATTTACGGTTATCCCAATACAGACGGATATTTTTCCAATTTTAAACTGGGAACATTTTATTATTACAGTCAGGTTGCAATCGGAAGACTTCCGGTTTATTCCGTTTCTGAGGCACAGGCAGTTGTCAATAAAATTATAAGTTACGAGAATGAACAACCCGATAACTGGTGGAAAATATTCACTTTCATTACAGGTGGCGGTACATATATTGAGCAACAAACACATCAGCAAAGATCTAATTTTGAAATAAGTTCTTATTTAACACCTCCAAATATATCTGCTAATTCTGTAAAAATATACAGGACTGACAGTTCCGGAGCAAATACATTTAATGTTGCAGATTCTGTAGTAAAAGTAATTAACCGGGGAACAAGTTTGCTTAATTTCAGAGGACATGCCGGTAGCCATGACTGGGAGGTCGTTATGCGTGATCCAAACACTCTCAGCAACAGAAATAAACTTCCGTTGATACAAAGCTTAACTTGTTTTACAGGAGAAAATGCAAAAGCTGATTTCAGAGGTTTCGGAGAAAGATTTCTATATCTCCCGGATAAAGGTGCTATTGGATTTGTTGGAACAACCGGCTGGAGCTTTGGTTCTCAGGGAAATAATCTGGGAACGATAATGTTACAGGCAATGAAATTTGATACTTTAAGAAGAATCGGTGACTTATTAAAATTTTCAGGAGTAGTAATGGGCTCTGATTCATCCAGCTTTAATGTGAGACATACAGTAAACTGTTATAATCTTATCGGTGACCCGGCTGTAAAATTTATTCTTCCTTCCTATCCGGAATTTGCAATTACAAATAATGATTATAAGATTTCTGATAATGCACCGAATGTGAAGGAGATAACTTCATTACATATTTATCCTAAAAATTTCGGATTGTTTGCTGATTCCTGTAAAATAAGATTTCAGCTAAAGAAAAATAATATAAATTATTCTTTTCGTGATACTGTTTATAAATCTTTTAGATTTTTAGATACTGTGAAATATAACTTTGTTCTTGACTCGGCAGGGATTTATGATATGGTCGTTACGCTTGATATTGACAATAGATTCACAAAAGAAATTGAAACTAATAATTCTATTACTATTAATATTCCTACAAAAAATACAACTTTCATTCCGATATCACCGATTGATAATTCAATTACATACAGAGACAGTGTAGAATTTACAGGCTTAAATCCGAATTTCGATAAAAATCAGGGGGTTATAAAAGTTTTTCTTGAAATGGATACTGCTAAAAATTTCAGCTCTCCTGTAAAAAGAACATTTATAAAAAATGAGATAAAAGGTGCCGTTACAAAATTCAAATCTGATATTCCTGTATTATTGAATAATACTCTTTATTACTGGAGAACAAGTTCTTTTTCTAATAATGATACAACAGACTGGTCAAAGGTTCAGACTTTTATTTATCACGGAGGAATAGGAAGTAATCCGGAAGAAATGAAAATCATAAATTCCGAAATTCGTGCTGATGTCAGAAAATTCAAGCCTTCACAGTTTAATGAAGCTGATTTAAGCAATACAAATTTTTTCGGAGATGAAATAAAATTATCAGAATTCCCGGCAACTTTGTTTGTGAGATCTTATGGAAACAACGGCGAAGAAGCTTCTTTTTTTTCTGTTGGAAATCAAAATGTTTATATTGATGCAGGATTAAACAGCGGGCTGAATCTTTTGAAAGTAAAAAAACTCAGCGGAAATATTTTAAGTTCTAAAAATTTCAGAATGAATTCTTCAGGCTCATCAGATTCATTAGTAACATTTTTAAATTCATTTGATACAACTCAGTATCTGATGCTTCTAAATGCATCATATGTTCCTGGTGGAACCGTTTTAAACACTGCTGCAAAAAACAAATTAAGACAATTCGGAAGTATATATTGTGATTCAATTTCATTGCTTGGATATTTTCATACATGGAGTTTTATCGGATACCTTGGAGCAAATAATTCGCAGGTTGCAGAAATGTATGATCCATGCTGCAGGATTGACCCTACGTGCACAGCTTGTGATCACTGGACAGAATCGGTGAGTAGGATGAATGTAACATTTAAAAAGTCATCAGGAACAGTTTCTAATATTATAGGACCTGCTCAGACATGGACAAGTTTTTCATGGATACGGGATCTTCCCGTAAACTCTGATTTATCTTTTGATGTAATAGGAATAGATAAGAATAATGCACAGACTTTACTAATGTCAAATCTCCGGACAGACAATTTCAGTGATTTGAATACAATAAATGCAGTACAATATCCAAAATTAAATTTACTTGCAAAATTATCAGTTGATACAGCGACAGGAGTTCAATCTCCTTCTTTAAATTATTTGAGAGTAAATTATACACCGGCTGCAGAATTAATTCTTATAAAAAATACATTTACAGCAGGACCGGCAAAAGCTAAGAAAGACGCCTTTACCGGAATTTCATTTGATTATTTCAATGCAGGTTATTCAAATGTATTTGGTACAATAGTAAATGTTTTTGCTAAATCAATTTCAGATTCTAATTTAATTTTTACAGATACAATAAATTCAATTTTAAAAACAGACAGTTTAAAAACATATTCGTCGAGTTTCAAGACACCTGTTTTTAATGACAGCACAAGAATTGTAATTTATATAAAACCAAAAAACGATGCAGGAGAATTTTATACATTTAATAATATACTTGAACACACTTTAAATGGTCCGAAAATATCTAATCCAAATTTAACAGCAGATGTATATTCTGACGGAAAGAAATTAAACAGCGGTGATAAGATTCGTAAAAACCCTGAATTGAAAATAAATATTTATAATGATAAATACATTTCTATTTTAACTGATACAAATCAGATAATTTTAAAAATAAATGAAAGTTACATTCCTTATTTTCTGAATGGAAAAAGAAACTCTGCTGTCAGTGAAATAAATCCTGACAACACAAATTCAGAAAACGGAAACAGTTTATTATTCTATCCGGAATTTAAAAAAGGCAATAATAAGTTTACGGTGATATACAAAAATAATTCTCAGATTTCTGACACATTAAATTTTGACATAAATATCAGTGACGATTTCAGCATAAGTGATTTATACAATTTTCCAAATCCAATGAAAACTGAGACAAATTTTATTTTTAAAATTGATGCAGCTGATAATTCCGGAAATTCAATCGTGAAAATTTATACAACTTCAGGAAAAATAATTCGCGAAATAAAATATCCATTAAGTGCAGGAATAAATCAAATTGCATGGGACGGAAAAGATTCAGATGGTGATTTTATTGCCAATGGAACTTATCTCTATAAATTAATAATTGATAATGAATCAAAAACTGAATCAAAAGTTCAGAAGCTTGTAGTATTAAGATAGAATATTAAAAAAATTGTGTTTAAAAAAAATTAAACAATTAATAAACACAGAACAAAACTTTTAAAAGATTTTAAAATAAACAAACTATATGAAAAAAGTATTTTTTATAATGTCAGTAATATTATTTATTTGCAATGTTTCAATTGCACAAAATTACAGCTGGATAACGCCGGGTAAAACATATCTTAAAATGTATGTTGCAGATGACGGATTATACAGAATTAATTCCGCTGATTTTACTTCTGCGGGAATAACCACAGGTAGTATTGACCCAAGAACAGTAAAAGTTTATTACAAAGGAAATCAAATGCCAATATTTTTTAATGGTGAAACAGACGGCGTATTTGATGCCGCTGATTATTTTGATTTTTATGGTGTAAGAAATTACGGTGGACCTACAAAAACTTATGATCAAAATACTAATCTTGTATATTCAACCAATGAATATTACAACAGATATTCCGATACAAGTATTTACTTTATAGAGTGGGGCGAAATCAATGGAGTCAGATATTCATCACTTAATTATGCAGCTTTGATCAACAATTCAAATTTATTCTCAACAGAAATCAAGCATTTAGAAAGAGATTATTTTTATTCACAGGGAGAAAATATATCTGCAACAGATTACAGGTTTTTAATTACTGAAAAATTCAGAGGTGAAGGCTGGTACTGGTCTTCCTTAAGTAATTCGCAGTCTCTAAGTGATACATTTTCATTGCCACTTTTATATACTGTACCGCAGACAGCATCTGTGAAAATATTTGCGTATCCGACAGTAAGAAACACAACTATAACGAATGAGCATAGTCTTCAGGTAAAAATTAACGGAACATTAATTACTACATTGTTTGCAAATGATATAAACAGAATTGATACAACTCTTACATTCTCAAGTTCATTACTTTCTAATTCTTCGGTTAACACAGTTTCAGCTACTTATGCTTTTAATCCGGGTGCAACAGGTCTTACCAGTAATATGTATATTGATTTTTTTAAAATACAATATCCTGAAATTTTCAAATTCAGAAACAGTGAGATAACAACAAATTTAGGAGGTGTTGATACTACATCGAAGCTGATTTCATTTTCAGGATATAACTCTGCAAACCCTGTAAACATTTATGATATAACAAATAATTTAAGAATTTCAAATTTTACATTTAATCTTGATACTTTAAAATTCACAGGTAAAAGTAACGGTAATTTTCAAATAGTAAATAATGCAATTACAAAAAAGCCGATCAGAATTAAACAGAGAGTTGTACCTGATCTTGTATCTGGAACTAATGGTGCAGATTACCTAATTGTATACAATAAATTGTTTTTGTCACAGGCAGAGCAGTTAAGAGCATACCGTGAAAAAAATGATAATTTCAGATCTTTTAAAGCAGAGGTTGAAGACCTTTATGATATTTTTAATTTTGGCATTGAAGATCCTATAGCTGTTAAGAATTTTACAAAACATGTTTATGACAACTGGCAATCGCCAAAACTTGCATATATTTGTTTATTTGGCAGAGGTTCACAGGATCCTAAAAAGATTTTAGCTACTTCAGTTTATTCAAATAACTATGTACCTGTTTATGGATATCCTCCATCGGACGGTTATTTTGCAAATATAAATGTTGGATCTTTCATTTATTATTCAATGATAGCAATCGGCAGATTGCCGGCATATTATCCTTCGGAAGCACAGGCAATGGTAGATAAAATAATTTCTTATGAAGCTCAAAGTGTCGGCAGCTGGACAAAAAACTATACTTACATTACCGGCGGTGGAACTATAGGAGAACAGAATTCTCACCAGGCAAAGTCTAATTCAGAAATCGCTTCTTATATTACTCCGTCTTCATTATCAGGTGAAGCACATAAGATATATAG
>Ga0209591_10003317_pt1 | contig 18693 bp, 25 predicted proteins | sample MAT01_FD_187207 | JGI IMG/M metagenome (GOLD analysis project Ga0209591, IMG submission 187207) | Freshwater microbial communities from Lake Fryxell liftoff mats and glacier meltwater in Antarctica - MAT-01 (SPAdes) (version 2) | ecosystem: Environmental > Aquatic > Freshwater > Ice > Liftoff... | reverse complement strand
GTGCTAAAAATTAGGGGTATAAATCACCTGTTTAATAGTGCGATCGCAGCGAAATATCTGTTTTTATTGAGAATCTAGCTATGTAACTGAGAATTAAACCCCGATCTCACTTTTTCGCGTTGCTCCCCGTTCTTACGGGGTTATTGCTGCCTAATTTTGTCCGAAGCATTGATATAGTCAGTGTGTAACGTGTTGATTAAAGCTAGTCGAAGGTTGTTGAAGTCGAACTCTGCTAAATTTGCTCTAGGAGTCGTAGTTCATTGCCTAAGAGCAATCCATGTAATTTATTCAAATTAATCAGGATGATATATTTATATCACCTTTTACCCTTGACTTTTTTCAATGCTGCTTGTCTTACTTCTGCATTAAGCAAATAACCAAAACCCACCTTTTCTAAACGCAGCACAAATTCCTCTCGTGTATTGCCTAATTTACTAGCTGTAGCATCCAAATTCCAATTATGCTCTGCTAACTGACTCAGCAATTTTTGAAGGGGGTACTGTTCGGGGAATGACGACACGACAAGCTAGGATAGCGTTACAGGCTAGGTTCGGAAGTCGCACCAAAGTCCCGCAAACAGTATTAACGACTATTTTAAGTTCTAGATGAGAAAATAGCTAGAGAAATCCGACTTAAATTTTACTCAGTATACTGAGTCTTTAAGCCGACTGCCAAAAGGGATCGCAAACTAATTCAACGAACCAAAACTGAAGTGCCACCGGGAAAAGTAGCCGGAGCTAACCCGGAGTGGCGGCAAGTAAACTTCTAACGCTGGAGCCACCGGGGAGATCCCGATGACCAAACCAAGTCTGAAAACTGGTTGCTAAAAACTTCTGTCTTCTTGCCCTCTTAATCTATCTTGCCTGCTTTCTAGCTTGTCTTTTAGAGATTCAATTTGAGACTCAAGGCGGGAACGCTTACTCATAATAATATCCCTCTACTACGTAGTGCTAAATTTACCACGTATAGAGAGTGAACGTTGTGCAGACAATAGACATCTCCGAAAAAGATTTAGTTACCTGAAATTTACATACAGATATCACGGAAATTAAGCCTCTCCCCGCTTCGGGGAGAGGTTTGGAGAGGGGTCTTAATTAATTTCTGGAGATGTCTAATAGATTACTGCTGGTGAGAGCCATTCTTAAACCTTGCCTGGATTTTCAAAGCTAGTTAAGTAGTTTCAGATTTCGGTTTCTTATTTCTACGGCAATGAATTCTTTGTGAGTTTCACTTGGCCTTGAGAAAATTAACCGTAAGAGTCTTTGAACAGGTGTTGTGTTTCTCCAGTTGACGCAGGCTGAAATAATCGCATTGCTAATGGGCAAGCGATCGCTTTCACCTTTGCTTGGTGTAGCCTTATGGTTGACACCAGTATATTAATAGTATTATCATGTCAACTGGCGAGCGCAGTGAAAATAAAATTAAAGTAAAAATGAATATCACAGTAGATGTAACACCCATCGCTGCGTTTAGGTGGAATGAAGAAAATGCCCAAAAACTCAGGGAGCTTAGAGAGAAAGCTGGATATAGTAGACAAAAGCTATCTGATGCTGTGGGAGTTTCTGTGGCTTATATTCAGCAGCTAGAGACTCCTCACGTCTTTATTAACAAACCCAAAAAACCAACTCAGATGACTGTTAGTACAGAAATTCTAGAGAAACTTTGTGCTGCTTTAGATGGGGATATCACTTCACTTATTTGGAACATAGATTACAACAGCTAAGATAAATATCTACTACGCTCGCCAGTAAAACTTGCTTGACAACCACTGGTGAGCGTAGTAATATATTAATCATAAGAGAGGAGACGAGCGCAATGCCTCTCAGAAAAACAAAGAAGCGCTCAACCCCAAACCTAGATTTGATTAACACAAAACATAGATTTGAGAAACAAGAACCCCCCGTCGTATAGCACAAGGTACGCCAGGTAAAGTCGGCTGGGGGAGATACTCAAGATCACTCAATAAATCCACTCATACTGCAATTAGGGCAACCGCTCAATACCTTCTCTAGAGCCTTGTGCTGTGAATTCTTGCTAGAAAATAACTGAAATTCAGAAATATGAGGCTACGCCAAATCTTTTTGAGAGCGTTGCGGTAAACCACAACGTTGTTCACGCAAAACAAAAGGCGATCGCAGACTTTGCACGGTAAGCGATCGCCCTTTTACCCATTTAGAGGTATTTTCTAATGATTACACAAATTTCAGCGCCTACACCAACAAAAGATCCACTAACCACACAGGATCGCCAAATCATTGCAACTATCGTGAATCAGTCGGACTACTCCAAAAACTGCCAGCCCGAAGATGTAGTTACCATCTGGATTAACTCGGATGATATTGTGTGGGTGAAAATGACTCACGGTTATGCTCGATACCACAAAGAGCAGTTCAAACGCGCAGTAGCAGAGATTAAAACAAGTCTTTCTGCTCCAGTAAAGCGCAATCAGCAACTAGATAATGAGTTGAAAGAAGCTAGCGAAAAAATTGGTTTGTTGGGTGAATGTGACTGGTTATCATTGAGCATCCAATACTATCCTGATAAGGTAATTGGTCATACTGGTTGCTACACTTCGCAGAAGTCTCAAATATTAACTCCACCTGGTGAATGGGACTTCACCCTGCCGAAATGGAATGCTCCTGCTGCCATCTGTCCAGACTGCGAAGGACGTGGGTGCGGTAACTGCTCGTATCGCGGTACTCGTGCAGAAGACTTGTGTACGCCAGTGGACGGCTACCGTTTGATGTACGTAGGACGCACTGACATCCAGACGGCTGAAAACGTCTATCTAGATGGTGAGTTCTTGGGCATACTCTTCAAAGTCAGAAACCCTGATGAAATCTGGAAAAACGACCCCAAGACTTACTATTGGCGCTGTGGCGATGGAGTGCAGTATTGGAGCGTCAGGGAAGCTGTAGAGGCACTACGTAGAGTGATAACTCCGGTTGAACTGCTGCAAGTTCGTCGGGAGTTGGTAGCGGCGTAGTTAAAGGGAAAAGGCGATTGCTGACAAGGCAGAGCGATCGCTTTTACACCAAACTGTAATCAGAAATAGCAGTATGATACAACACGATTATTACTGATAACATGATCCAACAACCTCATGATAAATTTGCCAAGCAGTTTTTAGAAGAGTTACTTTCTCCCTTTGGGGAAGTAAGAACTAACAGGGAAGTAACTGATGAAACGAGATTTGTTGATGTGTTATTTTCGCCAACACCAACATCTGCGGTTAATGCAGAAACTTTAGGATTATTGGGTAGAATTGCGGTATTAAATACTACTTTGCTAGAACCGTTTCGCAATCAACCAAGTAGAACAGAAGTACGTAGTTGTCTACAAAAATTATTTACTGTGATTGCAGACGCGCAACGTAAAGCCAGCAGGGAAGACACAACAATAGCGGAGAACGAGCTAGCACAACTGTGGATTATTTCTCCAAGTGCTTCCAAAGCTCTGCTCAAGGCTTTTGGAGCTAAACTAGACTTAGACAATTGGATGAGCGGGGTGTACTTTCTGCCTGAAGGAGTAAGAGCAGCAATAGTAGCGATTAACAAGCTACCGCGAACTCCAGACACGCTGTGGTTTAGGCTGTTGGGTCGGGGAAAGGTACAAATTCAAGCAGTAAATGAATTGGTTGCACTGCCAAGAGAAAACCTTTTGCGCCGGAATGTACTGGAAATAATTTACAGGTGGCGTATCAGTGTAATGACACAAACAGATTTAACTTTATATGACCAGGAGTTAATTATGAATTTAACAGAAGCTTATCAAGAAGCAAGAGCGCAAGCGGTACAGGAGGGAGTGGAGCAAGAACGCCGTCAGGTTGTAGAAAACTTGTTGAGATTCCGGTTTGGTTCTGTGGATGAAGAACTCTCAAGAGTGGTCGATAATTTGTTGCAGTTAGCACCAGATGACTTTGCAAGATTTTTACTGGAATTGTCTAGTTTATCCCGTGAAGAGTTGTTAGCAAGATTTAATTCGCACGAATAACCTGTAACTACAAATAATTATTAGTTAAAAGCGCTTTTGTGAAATCAAGAGCGCTGTTTTATTGGCTCTATGCTTCATATATCACAATTAAACGGCTGCGCCAATGCAAAAGTGAAAATGCTTTTGGAACAAACAAATGAACTCTCAAGAAAATGCTGAACTACTTGCTGCTTTGATGCGCCAAGAGGAACTACTCAAGCAATTGGTTGCTTCAATTAATAAGCCGAAATTGGGATTGCACTCGGAAGCTGGCAGTTGCAAAATCTACTGCAATCGTCAGCACGGAGGGCTGTGGTACAAGCTAAATGGTGAACCGAGTGATATTCCCCAAACTGCTTTAACAGGATATCTTAAAGAACTACGGTTTGAGAATACAGAACGCCGCAAAAAAGAATCCTGTAAGTTGTTGATTACTGTGCAAGCAGATCGGACATATATTTTAGAATCAGGTTACGATACGCATTTATCAAAGTGCATACTTGCAGCGATGCCTGCGGCAACCCGAAGCGGGAACGCAACTCTTACTCCAGAACAGTTGTATTCTCCAATTACGCTACAGCCACAGCCAGGAACGACTGACGAAAGTGTGCTGTTCTGTCGGGTATGGGTAGGGTCAGAATTAGTTATGGCATCCTACAACGAGCAAGTAGACTGGCGAGAAATCAGTAAACAGGCAATGTCCGTTACGAAAGCTGCGAATGAAATGGCATTTTAACTCGTTGTAAACAGGGCTTGGGCAACCGTAATTAGAAGTTACTCAAGCTTTGTCTACAGCTAATGTGTGCTGTTTACCTATTCACAAATAAGCAAAGATGACCATAACAATCATTCAGCCCAGTATCGAAAACTTACAACAGTTTTCCGACTCGTTCGACATCGAAAAATTATTACAATCTGACGGAATTCTGCCGTGGCTTTTGGCTAACGGTTGGTATTACAGCGACGAATCTTGTTTGATCGCAAATGTTATTGATGAGTCTACAAGTCTAGACGAAGTTTGGGACTCTGAAGAGTTTGATTTCAACGCCTTACCAGATGAATCAAAAGAAAAACTAAACCTGATTTTCGAGCATTGCTATCTGTAATCTTCTGTCACTTCCAATTTCATCGACTTCAACTACTAAACGCACAGATGGTAGTGGTTCTAGGTTGTCTAAACCTGTTAAGGAAAAAGTTGCTGCTTGACGAAAGAAGAATCACATTATACCTGAAAAACTCTCCAGTCAGATTCAATCAGTCTGACTGGAGAGAAAAATCGATTCAACACTAAATTATGACACATTTCAATACTAATCAGATGGAAACAAATTTGATTAAAGTATATGACGCGACACTGTTAAGCTCATCAAAAGTTTACCAAATCAACGGTACGCTTTGTCGATATCTGGGTGATACAGGTACTATTCAACATCCACAGTATCTATTTTTACCTCTGCCAAATCAAAAGAAAAAAGTCAGCTTTCGACTAAATCGAAACAAACTTATGACTCGTTGCTACGAAGTCGAAGGTATGACTTATAACAAGCCCGTGGTACAGGATAATTCACAGCAACTTCAACTATTTTAGTGATGTCAACACATAAACCACCAGTCATTAAAAGACATATTCAGCTACAAAAAAGCTCTACAAAAGTAATCTATAGAGCTACTACAGACATTCACAAGTTGAAAAATAGCCACAAGGAAAGCTTCGCTTAATCAAAAGTGAAAAATAATGATCGAGGTGAATAATCGTGGTACAAGCAATTGACAATCCTATCGCTGCAAATTTCCTAACTAATGCAGTAGTCGAGCGTCACAATTTCTCACAATTAAATAAAACCCGCATTCGCTTTCGTATCCAGCTAAAGAAAAGTACAAAGTCTGCGGCTCCTAAGTGGGCAGATGTGCTAAAAGCTGAAGTATCTGAAATTGAATCAGACCTCGTTAAAGTCACAAATTCCGAAGTCGGATTACGCGGAATCAAAGTATTCAAGAAGCTCGATGAAGCTGCTGCCCAATTAAGGCAAGAGATTGCTTCGGTTCAGGAGTGGATGTCAAGTGATACTGGCGATTGGGTCTGTCCGATTGACTTAGCTCCCCTCGTGTGGAATCAATTAATCAATATTAGAGATAATGTTGCTCCCACTTTCAGGAATCAATTAAAAGCTGATTATGAGGCAGGACTACTTGATTACCAAGAGCGAATTGACCAGTTCTTATCGCTCAACACTTGGGAACTACCCCAGGATAAGCAAGAGTCAGTCAAAGCCAACTTATTAATGGCTTTTCCTACTCTTACTGATTTAGAAGATTATTTGCAGGTAATCATTGGTCGTCCGGTAATTATCCCTGCCCTATCCGAACAACTCAATCAGCAACAAGCCGAATGTTTAGACCAAATCACTCGCTTCATACAACAGTATGACCAAAATCTGGAGCAGCGACTAAGGGAATCGGCTTTGGCTGGTGGTGAACAACTCGCCGCGCAGTTACTTGAAGAGTTGGCTGACTGGGAGCCAGGGCGCAAACCTGTTCAATTTAAAAAGAAGATGGAACGCCATTTGATGAAAGTTCAGGTACTGCTAGCGAATGCTGACTCAGAGGCTGGCAGCAGCTTAGAGGCGATGATGGCGCACATTGACTCGATTGTTAATGATCCGGCGATTGAGTCGAAAAATCTCGGTAGTGAGGGGCGCAGTCAATTGCAGCAAAAGATGCAAGAGATTCGCGCCAAGCTACTAGATGAACAGCGCAATCTCCAACAGCTTGCAACTGGTGATGTGGGCTTGTCGAAAGCTACCGTTATGTCGTTCAAGTTCAGGTAAAAAACAGTCTTGGGCGAGGGTGAATTCGCTCAAGACTAAGTACCTTAAACGAAAAATGCATATACACCTCAAAAAGAATACCGCACTTCTACTATAAGGACAAAATTCTCATGTCACACTTCTCAACTGTTAAAACCAAACTCACTAACCGCGAATGTTTAGTACAAGCCCTCACGGATCTAAACCTATCGCCGCAAGTTCACGAAACAGCACAGCCACTAAAAGGATACTACGGTGGCTCTCAAGGACAAAGTGCTGAAATCATCGTATCTGGTCGCACCATAAAAGCCCGTGCAGACATCGGGTTCAAATGGAACACCTCAAGCGGTGTGTATGAGGTGATACACGACAGTTATGAAACAGTTCCTAAGCTGGGCAAAGACTTTTTCAGCAATAAACTAATGCTGGCTTATGGACAACGGATGGTGAGAGCTAAAGCTGCCGAACTACAAGAGAAATTTGGGGAATGCGCGATCGCAGAATCAACCAACGGCACTGTACAAACTTTACGGCTGACTTTTGCTGGACATCAAGAAATACAACAATTTGCACGGAGATAAATATGGAACGTTCAGTTTTGATTCATTTCGACTCGGCTACAGGTGAAGTGAAGGTAGAGGCTGAAGGTTTTGAAGGACTGTCTTGTTTAGAGGCGACTCAACCGTTTGAAGAGGCGTTGGGGGTTGTAGAGGGCGAACGTGAATTTAAGCCGGAAGCTCAAACACAACGTATAACAGCGAATCATCAACAATACCAGCGCCAGTAATTAGTCATTCAGTAGTCAGTTTTAAGCGATAACTGACTACTGATTTTGTCACAATGGCAACGCCCCAACTAATTGAAGTTATCTGAAATCTGCCATGAAACTCTCAAATCTCCTCTCTACCCTCGATTCACAAATCCCCATTGCTGCTGTTGATGTACTGTCTCCTGATGAAGCGACGATTATTCAGTGGCTAACCACAGAGGCATCTAGCAAGCTCTCAAGTCCAATGTTCTTCTGGAATCTGGGAGTATCAACCTTGGAGCAATGTTTAATTGCAGCAGATGGGGGGTTGGTGTTTAAGCCAGTTGCAGAGTATAAGAAACCACCACAGGCTGATCCACTACTATTCGTATTCGACTACATTGCTAACTTTAGTGGGAATGGTGTATTTATCCTCGGAGATATTCACCCCTTCATTGCTAAGAACTCACCCCAATTGAGTTGGGAGATTTTAAGCAAGGTAAAAAACCTTTACCACAGGTTAAAACCCACAGATAAACGCATTGTCTTGTTGGGTCAGAACATACAACTACACGAATCCTTAGTCAGATTGATTCCTTATTGTGAAGTCCCTTTACCTAGTATTGACCAAATACTTGAACACATCAATTCTTATTTGCATGACTTACAACAGTCAGCTATTGAACAGGAATTGACTTTTACTATTTCCCTAGAAAATGCTGAGAAAGAAACCCTTTCTCGTGCAGCACTGGGTTTAACTTTAGAAGAAATTAGTGATTTTCTGCGGTTAACAGTCAAAGAAAACTTAACTAATGATGGTGTTGTTGTCGGCGCTGATTTCATCCCCAAAGCCGTCGAGTACAAAACTCGGCTACTGTCTCAAATGGGTATCGAGTTGGGTAAACCTGCGATAATCCCGTTCGGCGGTTTGGATCTTCTGCGCGAGTGGCTGATGAGGCGGCGGCGACTATTCACGCAAGAGGCGCGTGAGCTACACCTGCCTCAACCAAAAGGTGTGTTGCTTGCAGGGCCGCCCGGTACAGGTAAAACATTATTGGCTAAAAACATTGCTAACATCCTTAATTTACCATTGCTCCAGCTAGACATTGCATCCCTCTTAGGCAGTCTGGTAGGCGAGTCTGAGGGGAATGTACGCCGCGCATTAAAGACTGCCGAGGCGATCGCACCCTGCGTTTTATGGATTGATGAAATAGAAAAAGCACTTTCTCTTACTGGTGACACCAGTGGAGTCTCACAGAGGATTCTGGGCAATATCCTCACGTTTATGTCGGAATCACAGTGTGGTGTGTTTGTCGTGGCAACTTGCAATGACCCCTCTGCACTACCGTCTGAACTCAAGAGAAAGGGAAAATTTGACGAAAATTTCTTTGTTGATTTGCCCACGGAGCCTGAGCGAATCCAGATTCTAGGGATTCATCTACAACGTTTTGGCATTCACTTGGAATCGGAGTACCTCGAAGCGATCGCAGCTAATACCGCGAAGTTTTCAGGGGCAGAACTGGAAACCCTTGCATCTGAAGCTGCACTGCTGGCATTCGATGAGGGTAGACCGCAGCAGGTAACGCTTACTGATCTGGAAACCTACCGTCAAACCATTACCCCGCTTGCGATTCAGGACGCTGCGGCAGTTCAGCGTATGCAGGCTTGGGCATCTACCGCACGACGGGCTAGTAGTCCTGTGCTTGCAGCGAGAACTCAGTCTCTCAGAACTGCCAAATACAGAAACATGAACTGATATTAATTGCAGTTGCTCCCTAATCTTATGGGGGCAATCACACTTTTTTTTAGAAATTAACACCAGTTTCTTAATAATTAGATAGACCAAAGAAAATGGCAACAGACTTAGTTACTTATTACGGGCAGACTCCAATCATTGACCAACTGGTTGATAACTACGGCGCACACTTAGAGAAGTTAAATAGAAGAAGTCAGTCCCAAATCGATAGTAATTGTGATATCTACGAAATGGAGAAAGCGATTCAACTGTTAGATATACTACGTCCTTGTGTTGCCGAACGTAAGTTCAATGATGTTTACGTTAATGCTCTCAATCAATATCTGAAAATAGTTCCTACACCTTTAGGGATGCAGATAGACCCGTATAGAATCTACCGCACAGTAGTAGATGTTGATTATCAGCGCGAGTTACTTAACTCGTTGCTAGCCGCGCCTGCACCACAAGTTACTGCGGTGGCTGTTGGTCATGCCCCTGAAGCAGCAGAACCCAAGGTTGTCAGTCTCAAGACTATCAGTAAGAACTTCTGGCGACATTTGTAAACGAATTACCACAAAGCTTGTTTAATAGTTTTTGTGATTTGAACCATATTTTGACCAAACGGACACGATACGCTTCACTCCGCACTAGGACAACATATAGGTTCTTGGCAACTTTTGGTGATCTTGGTTGGGGAAGGCAGAAGGCAGAGGGCAGAAGGCAGAAGTCGGAAGTCAGAAAGATATAATTGAGATACTTCAAACTTCACTCCATCAAACATTTGAGGGATAAGCCTCAGCAAGCCCTATGTCGGTGCTAACTCACCTCTTACCAGATTCAAACAATCTGAAGCTTGAGAATTGCCAACTTGACGAGATAAAAACTCAGATAAAGTTGATTGTTTCCGCCATCAATAGAGTAGTTAATTGTCCAGTTTGTAACCAACCAACTCATAAAATTCATAGTCGCTACGAACGTAAGTTAGCAGACTTACCCTGGGCTGATTACAGCATTACTTTACAATTAAGGGTGCGGAAGTTTTTTTGCATTAACACTTTATGTAAACGACGCATTTTTACAGAAAGGCTGACCAATGTAACCGCACCTTGGGCTAGAAGAACTCTACGTTTAGCTCAACGACTAAGTGCGATTGCTTTAGCTAATGGTGGTGCAGCAGGAGTAAGACTCTCGGAGCAATTGGGGATAAAAGTTTCTCGCAACACACTATTAAATTTAGTCCGCTCCATCCCACTACCACCAATCGTAACGCCACATACTCTTGGGGTAGATGATTTCTGTTTTCGTAAATGTAAAACTTACGGCACAGCACTAATTGACCTGGAGCGCAGACGACCAATTGCGCTACTAAAAGATGCTAAGGCTGAAACCTTGGCAGAATGGTTAAAAGCTCACCCTGGTGTCAAAGTCGTTTCACGAGATCGGTCAAAAACTTATGAAAGTGGTATTCGTCAAGGCGCACCAGAAGCCATTCAAGTTGCAGACCGTTTTCATCTATTGCAAAACTTATTTCAAACGCAAGAGCCAAGTCTTTGGTACTCACGCCAAAGCACTTCTTGAAGTGGAAAAACAAGTCTTTAGTACTGATACTAAAGTGCTAAAAGAGGTGGAAACAGCACACAGCCCCCTGATTGCTGAGGCTAATCCCTACCCAGTTGTGCCAAGGTTTCCCCAAAACACATCTTTAAAAAGAAAAGTCCAATCCGCCAAGGCACGGGACAGACGGAGGGACATCCATGAGCAAGTTTGGAACCTGCGGTCTATTGGCTTATCAGGGCAAGCAATCGCTCAAGAACTGGGAGTTTCTAAAACTACGGTATTTAATTATTTGCGTAGCTCAACTTTTATCGAACGTCGTGAACGTAGCGACCAAGGTCTGAGCCTTCTCAACCCTTATCAAGATTACCTCCTCAGTCGCTGGAATAGCGGTAACTACAACACCCAAGAACTGTTTGAGGAAATTCGACAAGCTGGCTATACTGGTAGTTATGCTACAGTCGTTCGCTTCACTCGTTATCTCAAGAGCTTACCCGGATTTGCACCAGCAAAAGGTTCAACAAAAAACGCTTCCCCCAGGGTAAGCTCTTCTTCCCATCGTCCTCTTACCCCCAGTCGCGTTACAGCTTTAGTCTTGCGACGACCGGAATTAACAGAGCCTAATGAGCGTGAAGCAATCGCTCAACTACAAACAGCCCATTCGGATTTGAAGTCAGCTATTGAACTAGCGCAACAGTTTGCATTCCTTGTGCGTCAACGCCTGCCTGAGCAGCTCGATGCTTGGTTAAACAAAGCTAAAAACAGCTCGGTTTCTTTGTTGCGCTCCTTTGCTGTTAGTTTAGAGTCTGACTACAATGCTGTGAAAGCAGGTGTAACTATGTCAGTTAGTAATGGCCCAGTTGAAGGGCATATTAATCGACTGAAAATGTTAAAGCGGCAGATGTATGGTCGGGCCAAGATAGACTTACTGGAACGACGATTTTTGTTGGCTATTTGAGGAGAAAATTTTGACAATTTACACTTGATCATATGAGTTATAGAAATCAGTTTATCTGGCAAAGGGCGGTTAAACTGTCCATTAATTGTTATAAGTTTACCCGCCTATTTCCTCAGTCCGAATTGTATGGTTTGACCAGCCAAATCCGACGTTCTTCTGTATCTGTAGCATCTAATATAGCAGAAGGCTATGGCAGGCGCTCAAAGCCAGAATATATACAGTTTTTACATATTGCTTTAGGTTCTTTGAGAGAACTAGATACGCAATTAATCATTGCAAAAGTTGTAGATTTAGCCGAGAAAAATCTTTTCACACCCCTATTAAGTGAAGTTGAGGAAATGCAAAGTATATTAGTTGCAAGCTTAAACAAACTTAAAGCTTGAATTTACTACTTCTTCCTTTCCTCCTTCTGCCTTCTGCCCTCTGCCTTCTGCCTTACCCCAACCAAGATCACCAAAAGTTGCCAAGAACCAACATATACTTTAAAGTTCTAAATGGAGTCCAAAAACCTCAAAACTTAATTCCAGGAAGCAACGGGGGTTTTATAGTTCATTTGTACGTGTTCTTGATCGAGAGCTTTTAAAACCAAGTATCGGGCGATCGCTTAATCACTGAATTTTCGATTAAACATGTTTTTGAACCATATCGTGGACGTTTTGAATCATATTTTGACCGAAAGTTTAAAATTTAAGGGTGTAATTAGTGTGTCTTACTAGGCATTTTTTACCAAGTCCAAAAATAAAATTTTTGGTCGTATTATGGTTCACATTTAAAACACGCGGACATAATTTGATTCATAAAGTTAAGTTGTTGATTGGCTCAAAAGCTTGAAATTACGTTAACTTTTGGTCACGCTATGGTTCAAAATTTGGTCATGCAGGGGGTAAAATCACAGGAATTGATACATGGACTTGCCACTGGCGACGGGGATTCGGATGAAAACGACTCAAACCCCGCTCGCCTCTACCGATGCCGATTGGCTACGGGAGTCGAGCATACCAAGTTAAAAGCTCTAGCAAAGGAGATTTTAGCTGATTGGGATGCAGTAGTTGCGTGTTTTTATCATCCGCAATTACCCCCAACTAATAATGAAGCAGAACGGGCTTTACGACATGCTGTAATTGCCCGACGTATTAGCTATGGGACTCGCACTACTGAGGGTAGTTTAGCTTATTGCTCTATTTTAAGTGTTGTTGAAACTTGTCGTCTAAGAAAAGTTGACCCTTGGAGTTATGTTGCTCAAGTTCTTACTCAAGCTCGTCGGGGTATAAAACATCCTCCTATTCCTGTTGCTTCTTAATCCCTTTTCCTGAGGGAGAGTGAAAAACTACCCTTGTGCTGCTAGTCTTAAAGAATATACTGCTGTTTTTCTTTATATTACGAGTAGCTAGCGAGGATCAAATTTTAAATATGGCTTTTGAGCAAATCGAAGCATTTTTAAAGAAAATGCAGTCTGAACCTGAACTTAAAAACGAGGTGCTCGCAGCACCAACCGCAGATGATATTGCGCGAATAGCACTAAAGCTTGGTTTTGAATTTTCAGGTGATGAATTATTGAGAATGTCAGGTAAGAAAGTTGGCAGCATTACTGTTAGAAAAACTGATCTTCCTGGAGAGTACAACTAGGGGTCACGCGAGAATTTGTAAAAAATCGTACGCTAAGGGATCTAATCCCCAATCAAAGCACCATGATTATTGGTATTAAGCTAATCGTCATTCATTTTTCCAGACTGATTCGCTTGTAGTAAGGGCTTCAGCCCTGGTTTTATGCAACTTAAATGCCGATTAGCTTACCCTTCTTTACACACTGCACGAAAGCCAATGTTTCCGATGATGCTGGCTTGCTGGAGATGTTGAGGGAAAACATCAGCTATTTCCGGTCAAAACCAATGAACATTCCTAAAATTACCATCCTACTCAACCAGGGTTAATTGTGTAGCATGGCAGTATGAGTACAGCCATCTTTGTGAAAATACGAATGGGTCTTCATTCCCACCCGGACTATCGACCCAAACCTGACCTTTCCAATCAGTTACTTGGTTATTAATTAAAGCTTGTCCATAAACTTCAGTTTTTTGTCTTGCATAATCAGGGTGGAAAATCAAGTAATGTAATGGTTCCATAAATAACTCAGGGTTTAAGCATAACTAAGTCTTAACTTACATTTGCGGGATAAATCTTCAGTAATGCCACTGCTGATTAATTTGGTTTTCAATCAACCAACACCCCATCCACAATCGCAATTCCCCACTGCGGAAACTTCACCAAAAGCTTTTTGATCGCAATTTGCAAAGCCGGATCATCATTCCAGCACGAAAGCAAGTACTCAAACCCTGGATTCTCACCCGAATTTGCCGCTCGATTCAGTTTTTCCCTTCTTACAGGTCGCAGATTTGACCTTGCAACAATCGCCTCATGCGACCACTTTTCAGTGACGGGCGCGGCGGAACCTTCATCAACTGCTTTGACTTCTACACCCGAAACTGAATTTTCAACTAACAACAAAGTGGAATTACCCTGTTCTACCTGCCCCTGAGTTTGATTAGCGATCGCTGAACTTAAATATTCTTCATTTTGGGTAACGGGCGCGGCGGAACAATTACCCTGCACAGCATCTACAAGCGCCAGCGTCGTGCAGTCATTCGCCGTAGGCGAGTCTTCCTCCTTCTCTGACACGCCTTGAACAGTCTGAGGCGACGCGCCCCCCAAGGGAGCGATCGCCGCCTCCTCACAGTGCGAAATAACGGGTTGCGTGTCAGAGTTACACCTCACAAACTCTTTTGTAGAGTTTGTGAGGTGTTCTTGAGCAGTTCGTGAGGTTTCCTGGAACCCTTGCTCTGAGTGGCTTTGACCAAAGATAGACGCTTTATACAGAACACCCATTTCTTCAGAGCCAGCATCTTTATCTGAAATCTCAGCATTTGGTTCTCGTTTTGCAGAATCCGCTTTCTCCCAAAATTCCTTCATTCTGCTGCCGTGCAAATTCCGCACCATCCAGCCCACAGTCTCGCGTCCATCTTGTATGGATTTGTCGGGCTTGAAAATGAACAGTCCACTTTCAGCTAGAATTTTCTTTGCACAGATAAAACTGCTGTAGCCCAGTGCCGTAGATAAAGCCATCCACCGGGAACCATAGGGGTCAGCCGTCCAGCATTCCTGCCACAATTGCGTCACTGATGGCTTTTGCTGCGAAGCCCACAGCATATCTGCAATCGGGATAATCACATGAAGCCGCTTATACGGTGACTGTGGTTTAGTAGCAGCAGATTTTTTGGGTTTGGGACGAGTAATAGTTGCAGTCATCTTTCAATCTCCTGTTATATTGACGCACGGAAATTTCCCCCACTCTGGTTGCGGGGTTTAGTACTTGTGTTTACGTGTCTAGAAAATCACTCGTATGGGCAACAGATTAGTTAGCCTTGCCAGAATCTCAACTCATCTCGAAAGTATCTGTCAGTCTTTTTCGATTCCTCCTTCCAACAATCCCAAGCAACCAGCACTTCCTCGCCTAAATCCTCTACTACTTCGCCCCTTTCAACATACAAAGTGCGGTATGGATCGGCGTGAGAAACGATAGAACCAATGCTAATAGTGTCGGGTTGAGAGGATGCGTTCTGGAGTGCAGTTATTAAATCAGTTTCTTGGTTGGTCAATTCTGCCCAGTAATCTTGTTTAATCACCTCATATTCTTGGGCCACTGCCCAGTAATCCTGCCAACTACACCCAGGCTGTGAAAGTACCTGCCGAATATCACTAACCGCCTGGGGCAACATTTCCAGTTGCTCGGCTCGATATGCGATCGCAGATGGTGTCGGTTCGCTTCCGAGAATGATTGCCGCAGCTTCGAGCGCTTGGGTATTGTTCATGGCACTGGCGAGATTCTTCAACGCCATGCCCATGAGCCGCAAACATTCTTGTGCATTCTCCTTTGGTGGTTCCTGGGCCAGCGATCGCAGATCAATTGTCTTTTCCAGAGCTTGCTGAACCTTCTTGTTCAACGCTTTAGCCCCTTGTTTGGTGTAGGTATTCCCCCAATCTTGTCCAGTCCGAGGCTCAAAAGAATTTTCCAAATCCTGAATGCGCTGCCTAAGCTGTTGGTTCTCAGCCTCCAGCTTTCTCAACCCCTCCATTTCATCCAGCCTTTGCTGTAACTGGATGTTTTGCTCTTTCTGCTGCTTGTACAGGTTTTGCAAAGATTGGATTTGTTCTTGTACCTGGGCTTCGGCTCTGGCTGCGGACTCTGTTTGCAAACCAATTCTCAATTCCTGGGAAAGTCTCTCTAATTCCTGTTTATGCTGTTCTTCGAGCGCTGCAATCGCTTCCCTATATTCTGCGGGATAAGTGCGTTCTCTGGGGAATGCAACGCTTGAGGCATCCAAATCGGTGTTGTTGATTAACAACCTCTCACCATCAGCAAAGGTAACAATCTGTTGCCAGCGATTTGGTGCGTCTGCCTCAATCACTCCCGAATCCCCATATCTGGGATGGGACTGTTGTGAAACTGTGACAATGGCTTTTTGAGGAACCATTGGTTCCTGAACAATATGTTTTTTGCGTGGAAGTTGAGGAACGACAATATTTGCCGCAGCAGCAAAGTCTGATTCACCAGGAGAAGGGTTATCTTTCAGAGCCAGGGATACAGCTTGTTTTAGTTTTTCTGGTTCCTTGACTAAGCGAAGTAACGGACGAGCCTGACGCTCATTTTTGATATGTCCGCCCAACTCGCCAACTGCGTCTATGACCTTTTTGGCTCCTAGCAGTTGGTTAATTCTTCGGTATCCACCCCAGGCGTATAATTCACGCTGGCAGTATTCTTCAAAACTTTTATATCCAGCTTGCAGGTAAAGCTGTTGTTCCCGCATCTGGAGAATTTCATCTACCGCTTGCCACTCGAACCTATCGATGGCGGCGAAGGTTTCCTGAATGCTGGTGTTGAGGTTGCTGTAGTCAAAGGTTGAGGTTTGTTTAAAACTTTCGGCGCTCAAGTTTGTGCATGATGCCAAAGGATTTGATATTGTTTGTGTAGACATACCTTTATCTATCGGTTATGTGCCGTCCCCACTGGTAGCCTGAGAAACTTGCAGTGGGGATTTATAGATTTATATCTGCTGCTGACTTATTTACTTCCGCATTTGTATTTATAGTTCTTCATCTGTGTTTTACTGGTCGCCCTCCATAATGGGCAACCTTCTGCTTATTTATGCCACTTGTTGATGTTGAACAAAATCTAATAGGGGAGGAAATATTTTTGATTTGTCAGCAGAAACTATTACAAATACTACATTCTTAGAAATCGGTTCCTGAATATAGTTATGAAGAATAGCAAACGCTTTTGTAGTAAGGTAATGGGCATTTCTCAACAAAACTACAACTTTAGACGCATCCGACTGTGCAAGTAATGTTTCTATCTGCTCGATTAGCCTTTCAATATCTTGGGCTTCATAACCCTCGATAGCTTCAAAATCTATAATTTGGTCACATACAAAAGATGTCATTGTTTTTCCTCTGTGTTTTTAACTTTCTCAAAAGTTCCATCAGCACGCCGCCGCCAGCCTGACACAATCACATCATCTTCAGGATTACGAGGTTTAGAGGGATCGCGCCAATCATAATCAACAGTTTCATCAGACGGTTTTGGCTCTATGGGAAGTATTTTTTCCTGATTTGACTCGTTTGTTTCACTCATGCAACCTGTATCACTTGAACTTAGCAGAAGGTAAAAAAATTTATTTGTTTACCCACCTTCTGCTTTTTGTTGTATGATCCATTGTAATGCATAAGCGACGCATTGCGTTACTTGGCAGCCAATAAAATTTAACCCGCCTTGTCGTTTGACGGAGGCGGGCTTTCTTTCATAATTTGAAGGACGCGATCGCGTTGCAGCCTGAGAGATTTGTTCTCCTCTCTCAGGCTGCTGATTTTTTTACCATTTCTTGCTGCTGCTTTTCTAGTAGCTCCAATCGCTGTCCTTGCACTGAAAGCATTTCGTAGACCTTCTCCAAGTTTATTTTTTCTGTCACCTGATTTTCCTGGCGCTTGACAAAATCTTCAACTATCTCGTTAAGCAATTGTGATGGTCTAAGCCCTTTGTTTTTAGCTATCTTTTCTAACTCTTCTTTTATTTCGCTGCTAGTGCGAAAGTTTATTTGTGTGTCTAGCTTCATCGCTCTCCAGTACTTTGCGTTGCAATACTTTTACTGAATTATATTCTTCTCTTTATTAAAAAGGAAATCTTGCGTTGCAACTATTGACTATGCGACGCAAATGCGTTACATTATATTTATAAGGTGAAAACAAAAGGTGATTACCTTTTGGCAATCTCAAAGCCCACCGAACCTTGACAGCACAATCCAGAGTGACCGCTTGATAAATAACCGAGGCACTGGCGCAACCAGAGAAGGCGATGGGTACACAGCCGGGAAATGGATTTGCACTTAATAAATAGTTACCAAAAGACATTAAACGACTAGCTTTTGACGTTGTTAAAGCTGTACACGTCCCCTGATGCTGCCGTCTGCTGTCTTGATAATGCTCTTAGCAACTAGCTTTGATGGCTACGCCAAATTTTTTTGAGAATGTTGTGCTAAACCACAACGTTCTTTGCACACATAACAAAAGCGATCGCTACTGTCTGGAAAACTCAGCGATCGCCTTTTCCCCAATTACGGAGATTTCCATTATGACGTATACAACACATACACAGCAAGCAATTCCTAGTTCTTCTATTAGACATCTCCACAATAGTATCATTCTGTGATAAAAGAACATTAGAGAAGTTTTTTGACACATAAGTATGAGTGATATACTGAAGCATATTGAAGAAAATACTAAAGAAACACGGAGGTTAATTGGTCTGGAGTATGAACAGTTACAACAATTAATCGAGAATGCCGAACGATTAAATCATGAAAAAAAAGCT
>Ga0209591_10003315_pt1 | contig 18698 bp, 10 predicted proteins | sample MAT01_FD_187207 | JGI IMG/M metagenome (GOLD analysis project Ga0209591, IMG submission 187207) | Freshwater microbial communities from Lake Fryxell liftoff mats and glacier meltwater in Antarctica - MAT-01 (SPAdes) (version 2) | ecosystem: Environmental > Aquatic > Freshwater > Ice > Liftoff... | reverse complement strand
CGGGGCCGTGGCTGTGGATCGTCCCGGTCGGAGCGGTAGTCGTCGCCGTCCTCGCCGCCGTCTACCCGATCGCGCGGATGAACCGCACGAACGCGGTGGGGGCGGTGCGGGCGCCCTAGGTTCAGGCACGGGGTGCCCTGGTCCGGCACCGTGAGGGCCCCGCGAGCCGTGTCGAAGCGCAGCCTGTTCCCCGGACCCTCAGGCCCGCCGTCCAAGTCGGGCATGTGGCCGAGCTTGCGGCCGCGCTGGCGACCTGTTTCGAACGCGAGAGAGGCGGGCAGACTCCTCTTCCCCGGCCGTGCGTCCGCCGCTAGACTCCCCGGCCCGAACGCGGGGACGTAGCTCAACTGGTTAGAGTACCGGCCTGTCACGCCGGTGGTTGCGGGTTCAAGTCCCGTCGTCCTCGCCACTCTCCCACCCCCGATGGGGCGGAGATGGCTGCCAGGCCCCGCGAATCGGTTGGGAGGAACATCCGCCGGTCCTCCTCGGACTCGTCGTCCTCTTTCCACGAACGGCCGCGACGCGCCTGATTCTCCGCGTCTACTCTTCCGCGCCGCCCTCGATCCGGCCGAGGTCGATCCAACGCAGGATCGCGCCGCTCGCTCCCGACGCGAGGCCGAGCACGTCGTGCGGACGTTGCGCGACATCGCGCGCCGAGAACCAGACGTCGACCGTCCCATCGCGATCGACGTCGCCGGCGACCGCGCTGAAACGACCGAGCTCCCTCAGCAGCCGACCGCCTTCGATGTCGTGGATCGCGGTGCCACTCGCGCCCGAGACGAGTCGCACGCGGCCGGCGTCGACGCCGCCGAGGAGCTCGGCGTCGGGGCGGTTCCAGCCCGGATCGGCGAGCACCAAGTCGTTCACGCGGTCCGCGTCGACGAGCCCGGCGAGCCGTAGTTGTGCGTCGACGAGTTCGGGTGACCAGATCGAGAGGTCGATGCGGCCCAGACCGTGCGTGCTTCCTAGGGAGACGATCAGCAACGAGCTCGCGTGACCGGACACGTCGCGCTCGAGCACGGCCAGGTCGACCGTTCCGTCCGCGTCGCGATCGCCGACGACGAGGAGAGCGCCGGTCGCCTTCCACGACTCGCGCGGACGATCGACCGGCGGCGCGGCTGCGATGGGCGTCCCTGGCGTCGTCCGGAGCTCGGCCGAATCGGCGATCCGTGGCGCAGATCCGGGCTCGAAGGGGGCGGACGGCGCCGAGATCACGATGTCGGCACCGGGCGCCGACACGGCGATTTCCCTGAGGGAAATCGATTTCACCAGCCGTCCGTCGCGCCCCGAGACGATCTCGACCGCGCCGTCGACGACGAGCGCGGCGTCCGTCGTCCCCTCTCCGTCGACGTCGCGCACGGCCGCGACCGCCGCGTCCCCGCCGCCGCCGCGGCATCCGGTCGCGACGCTCCACAAGACTTCGCCCGAGCTCGACGACAGCGCGGTCAGTCTCCCCGGCGTGAGCTCGCGCGCGGGCGACAGCGCGAGCACGTCCGGCAGGATGTCGCCGTCGAGGTCGCCCGTGGCGACGATCGCTTCCGCCCCCGACTGCCAGGCGGGCGTCGGCAGCTTGCGCGAGTACAGCACGCGACCGTCGACGCCCGCATGGAATGCCAGCACGACGCCCCACACTTCGTCGGCGGAATCCATGTCGCGCCAAATCGCGGCGATGTCGCCGATGCCGTCGCGATCGAGATCTCCGAGCGCCGCGATCGACCCCGGCATCGGGGCGCTGCTCCGTTCGACGACGCCCGGCGGACCCGGCGCGCGCCAGAGCAGTTTGCCGCGCGCGGCCGAGAGCAACGCGATCTCGGCCCGACCGGCGGTCGAAGTGCGCAGGCAGAGATCCGGAACGCCATCGCGGTCGAGGTCGCGCACGACGCGCACGGCGACGAGGTTGCGATCGACGCGCTCGGGAATCGGATCGGGCGTCGTGGGGGCGTGGCTCGCGGTGGGGGTCGAGACGAGCACGGGTGCGAGGAAGAGAGCGAGGAAGTTCGTCATGGTGCGCTTGGACCGTCGCGCCGCCGTCGGAATCGGCCGAAATCGGCTCGAAATCGTGAACTCGTGCTGATCCGAACTCCGCAGCGGCCTTCCCGACAGTCGTTGGGATCGGAGAAGTCTGGCAGCCCGAAACGAACGACTCATGGATCCGGCGGACCTGAGTCGACCGCACTCACGAGCGGTGCTGTGCCCCAGTCAGCGCCGAATCAGGGCTTCCGGCGCGCGCGCATCCTTCCGGACTGCCGCGACGTTCCTGGATCCTCAAACGCGCAGTTCCTTCGTGGGCATCCGCCGCGGGCCGGTCACCCTTTCAGGGTTTCAGCACGACCTTCACGCACCCGTCCTTCTTGTCGCGGAAGGTCTTGTACAGCTCGGGCGCATCCGCGAGCGGGGCACGGTGCGTCACGACGAAGGACGGATCGATCTTCCCCGCCTCGATCATCGCGAGCAGCGGAGCCATGTAGCGTTGCACGTGCGTCTGACCCATGCGCATCGTGAGCCCTTTGTTCATCGCCGCCCCGAAGGGGATGTTGTCGAGCAGTCCCACGTACACACCGGGTATCGAGATCGTGCCGCCCTTGCGGCAACAGCGAATCGCTTCCCGCAGCACGTGCGCGCGGTCCGTCGTCAGGTGTACAGCTGCTTTCACCTTGTCGATGACGGCATCGACACTGCCCGTGCCGTGCGCTTCACAACCGACCGCGTCGATGCAGCGGTCGGGTCCTCGACCCGCCGTCATCACCATCAAGCGGTCGTAGACGTCGTCCTTGCTGAAGTCGATCGTTTCGGCGCCGGCCGACTCGGCCATGCGCATGCGCTCCGGCACCCGGTCGATCGCGACGACGTGCCGCGCGCCGAGCATCTGCGCGCTGCGTATCGCGAACTGACCCACGGGGCCGCATCCCCACACGGCCACGAGGTCGCCCTCTTCGATGCCGCAGTTCTCGGCGGCCATGTATCCCGTCGGGAAGATGTCGGACAGGAACAAGACCTTCTCGTCGGGCAACGAACTCTCGATCCGGATGGGGCCGACGTCCGCATGCGGCACGCGCAGGTACTCGGCCTGACCGCCGGCGAATCCGCCGAGCATGTGCGAGAAGCCGAGGAGGCCCGCGGGTGACTGACCCATGGCTTTGCGCGCGATCTCGGCGTTCGGATTGCTCGTGTCGCACATCGAGTACTCGTGCCGACGGCAGAAGTAGCAATGGCCGCAGGCGATCACGAAGGGCACGACCACGCGATCGCCCTTCTTGAGCTTGGTCACGGCCTTCCCCGTCTCGACGACGATGCCCATGGGCTCGTGACCCATCACATCGCCCTTCTCCATCGTCGGTTGGTATCCGTCGAAGAGATGCAGGTCCGATCCACAGATCGCGGTCGAGGTGATGCGGACGATGGCGTCGGTCGGTTCCTCGAGGATGGGGTCGGGAACGTTGTCGATCTGGACATCACCGGTGCCGTGCCAGCAGAGCGCCTTCATGCTTCGTGTCTCGGGTGCGGAGGAGCGACCGACCGCGGAGGGCCACACGGCCGAGGCGGTCGGCTCGTGCGCACGCAAGTATCGAACCTCGCGGGGAGATCGCTGTGGAGGGACGTCGATCAGTCCCGGCCCGTGCGCGAATGAGGAAAGTGCACGGGCTTCGATCCCACTCCACCGGCTCCACCGCGTCGCGTGTCGAAGGGCGGCTCGTCGTGCGGCGGGGAGAGCGGATCGAAACTGGGAGCTCCAAAACCCGGCCCAGGCCGTCCGGTTGCAGCAGCAGGCGAATCCGGCAAGCCTGCGAGCGGGTCTTCCTCGTCACGGGTCACGGGTCGTTTTTCTCGGGTCACGATTCGCCTCCAGGTTCGACCGATTCGAGGGTAACGCGCTGCAGTCCGCGCGTGAGCGCCTACCGAGCACGACGTCCCGTTCAGGCAAAGGCCGAACCAAGGGTCGGGGAGCTGCTCTCGATTTTGGCGAACTGGAGCGGAGGTCCTTCGCGGCGAGTTCGGGTCCACTCGCGCGTCGGCGAAGGGAGCGTTCCGACGCGGACGACAGGCGATCTCGACGGCGCCGTTCGCGAGCGGTCGAAGTCGCGGACGACCCGCATGGCGAACAGTCGGCGGTCCATTCGTTCCGCGGCTGCTCGTGGAGAGCCCTCGTCGTCGGCGCGGGAGGGAAAACTCCCCGCGCGAAGCAGCCGACCGTCATGGCGGGGGACACCGCTTCCGAGGCGCTCGAATGGACCGGAAACGGCTTGGAAAATGGCGCACTCGGACCTCGACCCTCCGCAGGGGCCGTTCCGCCCGGTAGGTTGGACCGAAGATGTCGCGCAGCCCGAACGATCGACCCATGCATCCGGCCGACCTTCCTCCGCCGACTCTGGTCCAGGATCAAGCCGGACTCCGAGGGCTGCTCCTCGAACTCGACCGCGCGCACGACGTCGCAGTCGATACGGAAGGCGACTCGCTCTACAGCTACCGCGAGAGCGTGTGCCTCATCCAAGTGACGGCGAACGAGCGCGACTGGCTCGTCGATCCACTCGGTGGGCTCGACCTTGCGCGGCTCGGAGATGTGATGGCGGATCCACGCAAGCGCAAGGTCTTCCACGACGGCGAGTACGACGTCCTCAGCCTGAAGCGCGACCACGGTTTCCAGTTCCGAAACCTGTTCGACACGCGCGTCGCGGCGGCGACGCTCGGCAGCAAGACACCGGGGCTCGCGACGGTGCTGCTCGAGCGTTTCGGCATCGCGCTCGACAAGTCCATGCAACGCTCGGACTGGGGGCAGCGACCTCTCACCGAGAAGCAGATCCGCTACGCGCGCCTCGACACGCACTTCCTGATTCCGCTGATGGACGAGCAGATTCCGGAGCTCGCGCGCACGGATCGCGCCGTCGTCGTCGACACGGAATGCCGGCGGCTGGAAGCGCTCGAACTGCCGGATCACTCCTTCGATCCCGACGAATGGTCGCGCATCAAAGGCGCGCGCGCGCTGCCGCCGAGCGAGCGGCAGATCTTGCGCGAGCTCTTCATCCTGCGCGATGGTCTCGCGCGCGAGGCGAACGAGCCGCCGTTCCGCGTCGTGAACAACGAGACGCTGATCGCCTTGTCGCTCTCGAAACCTCGTTCGAGCCACGCTTTCCGCGACGTTCAGGGTTTCTCCCCGCGTCAGGCGCGCAAGTTCGGGGATCTCGTGCTCGCGGCCGTCGCGCGCGGGCTCGCGCTGGGCCCGATCCAACGCTTTCCGTACCTCGAGAGCCGCGAGGGGACCGACGACTTCGACGAGGAGCAGATCGAGCTCCACGAGCGCTTGAAGTCGGTGCGCAAGACGTTTGCCGAGCAGGCCGGCATCGACTCGGCGTACGTGCTGAACCGACACGTGCTGCGCCGCATCGCGCTGGAGAAGCCGCTCGACATCGCGTCGCTCGCCCGGGTCGCGGGGATCGACCCCTGGCAGGTCGAGCGCCTGGGCACGCGCCTCGTGGAGGCGGTCGCGCGCTTCGAGAGCGACCGCAGCGCCGGTCTGCTCGAGCTGACGCAGCGCCGTCGACGGAGCTGAACGCGGCCGGGTCGGAGGCACCGCCTCCGCGCTGGGGGCTCGCGGCCGACGCCGGTCGACTCGCGCGCAGGGCCTCACCGGACACTCGATTCTTGGGTCGTCCCGGCGAGCCGAAGGCGCCGCCCAAAAACCGCGCGGGGGCACGTCCCTCGAGTGGACGCGCCCCCGCGCATGAATCGGTTGGTGGAGACGAAGGGAGTCGAACCCTCGACCTACGCATTGCGAACGCGTCGCTCTACCAACTGAGCTACGTCCCCAACCGGGGCGAGGAGGATAGTGTCGCGACCGCGCTCTGGGAAGAGCTCCGGCCGCGGGTCAGTGCAGTGGCCCGTTCCTCCGCTGCGTCCGAACCCGCGACCTTCGCTAGCCCCACCCTTGCGGGCGGTGCTCCTCACAAGGGCGTCGCGCGTCCGGCCTCGACACGAGTGCTCGCCAGAGCTCGGGTCCGGCTCGCCATGTCCGCGGAGAGCCTCAGGTCTTCGTGCGCGTCGCCCCGCCGGAGTGTCCCTGTGCGCTCCGACGGATCCGCGCGAGGCCCGAGTTGAGCGGCCGGACACGTGGGGGAGAGAGTTCCCCCAGCGTTCCCGACGCGCCGTCCTCGCCGAGCGAACTCGGGTTAGCCGCGCGCAGACTCCTACCGTCAAAGCACAGGGTGTGCCGCGTCGGGAACGGGCGACGCAAAGCACTGGGAATCCGGTATTTTGATCTTTGCGAGCTCCTAGCGTCGATTCAGGATGGCGATATCCGAGCAGGATGTGTGCTCAAAAATCGACACCTACGAACAGAACCTGGGAGCCGCTGAACGTGGGGACTCCGCAAGTTCGCGAGTTCACGGGGCTTGGATCTTGTGTTTTTTCAGCAGCGTGTAGAGCTGCGACCTCGTCACTCCCAAACTTGCTGCAGCCCGGACCTTGTTGCCCTGGGCCCGTTCGAGAGCGTCCACGACGAGCCGACGCTCGACTTCGGGCAGGGAACCTCCGCCCTGGGAAACGGTCGCCGCGGGCCGCGCGCTGGATCCGATGATGGCCGCATTCCGTGTCGGCAGGCCGAGTTGTTCCGGCCGGATCGCCCCGCCGTCCGAGAGGATCAGCGCACGCTCGATCGCGTTCGAGAGTTCGCGGATGTTCCCCGGCCACGCGTAGGAGAGGAGCCGATCCCGCGCTTCCCGCGACAGCCCGTCGTCGCTCTTGCCCATCCGGCGGCCGAACTCGGCCAGGAAATGCTCGGCCAGGATCCGGATGTCGTCACCGCGTTCGCGTAGCGGCGGCAGGTGCACCGTGAAGACCGCGAGCCGGTAATAGAGGTCCTCGCGGAAGCGGGCTTCGCGAACCTCGACCAAGAGGTCGCGATTCGTCGCCGCGAGCAAACGCACGTCGGCCTTCTGCGTCGTCGTCCCACCGACGCGCGTGAACTCGCGCTCTTGGATCACGCGCAGGAGCTTCGCTTGCGCGGGCGTCGACAGTTCGCCGATCTCGTCCAGGAAGAGCGTACCGCCGCTGGCGGCTTCGATCTTCCCGGCGCGCGCGCGATCGGCTCCCGTGAACGCGCCGCGCTCGTGACCGAACAGCTCGGACTCGAGCAGGGACTCGGGGATCGCCGCGCAATTCAGGGCGACGAACGGTCCCTCGCGCCGCGGACTCGTCCCATGGATCGCGTGCGCGACGAGTTCCTTGCCCGTGCCGCTCTCGCCGGTGACGAGCACCGTCGTCTCGGTCGACGCGACCCTCGCGGCTTTGTCGAGAGCTGCGCGCAACTCGGGAGAACGTCCCACGATACGGTCGAAGCCGAAACGCGATTCGAGCTCCAACTGCAGCGTTTCTACGCGACGTTCGAGCTTCTTCGCACGGTGCTCGGTCGCGGCGAGTCGCTTCTGCTCCTCGGCGAGGCGTTGGTGTTGGATCGCGAGCGAGACCTGGAGCGCGATTGCGCGTCCGATTTCCTCGTCGGACGAGTCGAACCAGCGCGGTTCGCGGTGCGCGAAATACAAGACGCCGCCGACGTCTTCGCGCATCCAGAGCGGTAGCGCGAGGACGGAGCGCACGCCGCTCTCGATGATCCAGCGATCGCCGGCCAGCGACTTGTCGAGATCCTCGGGCGCGTCCCGGATGATGGTCGCTTTTCCGCCGAGGACTCGGCCGCCGAGCGTGAACTGGTCGCTCGGCACGCTGTCCGGCGGAGGTACGTCCGGACGAACGTGATCCACTTCGACTAGCGAGACCACGTCCTTGCCATCCGGACTGACGACGAGAACTCCCATCGACTCGAACTCGACGGCACCGCGCACGTACTCGGCCAACTTGGCGAAAACGTCGCGGAATTCGAGTGTTCCGGAGATCTCTGCCGTGAGGCGCGAGAGGACTTCGAACCTGTGGCGGCGGATCCGATCGCGCTGCAAGAGGACCGCGCCCTGCACGAATGGCGCGACGATGTCCGCGAGGCACGTGAAGATCGGGAGGTGATCGATGTGGTGGATGTTCGGGATCACGCTCGTAGCGATCAGTGCCCCGACGACGCGTCCACCGTGCACGAGAGGCGCTGCGATTCCCGATCGGATTCCGGCCTGCAGGATCGGAAGCTCGCCGGGCCGCGTCGCGAAACGCGGATCGGTGTGCAGATCCGGAGCCACCATCGATGACCCGCGGAAGACTTCGGCGATGCCCCAGTCACCGATGGGGTGCCGCGCGCGCGGTGACCCGAGATTCGTGTAGTGGCCCTCGTGCAGCGCGCCGAGGGGACCCATCTGCTCGGCGAGGATCGTGAAGCTCGACCCGTCATCGGCCAAGCTGGCGACCACGAGCCGATCGTGGGGCACCCAGGCGCGCAGAAGACGCGAGAAATCGTCGAGGGAAGTGCGCGGATCGACCTCTTCGCCCAACGAACGTCCCAGCGCGGCGAGCGCGTCCAGGATTCCCGCTTTGAGAGCGGGGGGCATGTGCACGAGGCAGGACGGGGCGGTGGAAACGGGGACAGCCTCCTCGATCGATCCTAGCAATCCGGCCCGCTCGTGTTGCAGGGACGATGGATCCTCACCATCCTGATCGCTGCGTTTTCCCGCGGGATCGCGCGTTGTAAAGCTCGCCCACCATGCCCCAGAAGAAGCCGTCGCGCGTCGATCCCGAGTCCGAGCGCTTGACCCATGACGCGACGCGCGCCGCGAACTGGAAGCGATTCGGGCCGTACCTGGCGGCGCGACAGTGGGGGACCGTGCGGGAGGACTATTCCGCCGACGGCGATTGCTGGCGCTATTTCCCGCACGACCACGCACGCAGTCGCGCATACCGGTGGGGCGAGGACGGATTACTCGGTTGGACGGATCGTCAGTGCCGCATCTGCTTCTCGGTCGCGCTGTGGAACGGGCGCGATCCGATCCTGAAGGAGCGTCTCTTCGGCCTCGTCCATCACGAAGGCAATCACGGCGAGGACGTGAAGGAGGAGTACTTCTTCCTCGAGTCGACGCCGACGCATTCGTGGTGCACCGCTCTCTACAAGTATCCGCAGGGCGAGTTCCCCTACGCGAACCTCGTCGAGGAGAACGGGCGCAGGTCGCGCAGTGAATCGGAGTACGAGCTCGTAGACACGGGGATCTTCGCGGAAAACCGCTACTTCGACGTCGAAGTGCGCTACGCGAAAGCGGGCCAGGACGACACGCAGATCGTCGTCGTCGTCACCAACCGCGGGCCGGAGAAGGCCGCGCTGCACGTCCTGCCCACCGTGTGGTTCCGCAACGCCTGGTCGTGGGGCTGTCAGGAGGAAGGCTGCGATGTGCGTCCGCGTTTGCATCGCGAGACGGCGCGCCGCGTCCGACTCGACGATCCCACTCTCGGGCGCTACGAGCTGTCGCTCGACGACGCACTTCCGGGAGACCACGAACTCGTCTTCACCGAGAACGAGACGAACGTGAAGCGCCTTTTCGGCGGCGAAAATAGCGTCGCGCACGTGAAGGACGCGTTCCACGAGTACGTCGTGAACGGACGCCAGGACGCGGTCAGCCCGAAGCCGAGCGGCACGAAGGCCGCTTGGATCGTGCGCCTCGATCTCGAAGCCGGCGAGTCGCGCGAGCTGCGCCTGCGCTTGCGCCCGTCGTCCGACGCGCCGAAGGATCGATTCGGATCGGCGTTCGAGCGCACGCTGACCGAGCGCAAGTCGGAGCACGACGCGTTCTACGCCGCTCGCGAGCCCGCCCATCTTCGCGCCGACGAACGCACTGTCGTGCGTCAGGCCTACGCTGGTCTCCTGTGGTCGAAGCAGTTCTATCACTACGCCGTCGACGCCTGGCTCGAAGGCGATGCGGATCAACCGAAGCCTCCCGACGCGCACCGCACGGGTCGCAATCACGAATGGCGGCATCTCCACGCGCGCGACGTCCTGTCGATGCCTGACACGTGGGAGTATCCGTGGTTCGCCGCGTGGGACAGCGCGTTTCACATGGTCGCGATGGCGCGCGTCGATCCGCAGTTCGCGAAGGACCAACTGCTGCTCTTCCTGCGCGAGTGGTACATGGCGCCGAACGGCGCGATTCCCGCCTATGAATTCCAGTTCAGCGACGTGAATCCGCCGGTGCACGCTTGGGCGTGTTGGCGCGTCTACAAGATGACGGGCGAGCGTGGGGAACGTGACCGCAAGTTCCTGGCGCGGGCGTTCCACAAGCTCTTGCTGAACTTCACGTGGTGGGTGAACCGCAAGGACCCCGACGGGAACAACCTGTTCGCCGGCGGATTCCTCGGGCTCGACAACATCGGGATCTTCGACCGCTCGCGACCGCTGCCCGGCGGCGCGCAGCTCCTGCAAGCGGACGGTACCGCGTGGATGGCGTTCTATTGCGTCACGATGCTCGGCATCGCCGTCGAGCTCGCGCAGGAGGACGACGCGTACGAAGACGTCGCCAGCAAGTTCTTCGAGCATTTCGTGGGCATCTGCGACGCGATGAACAAGATCGGCGGCAACGGTCTGTGGGACGACGTCGACGGGTTCTATCACGACGTCATGCACCTGGACGGCAAGGCCGTGCCGCTGCGCGTGCGATCGCTCGTGGGGCTCGTGCCGCTGATCGCGTGCGAAGTGATGACCACCGCATCCGTGGAGAAGCTCCCGCGCCTGCGCAAGCGGGTCGACTGGTTCTTGAAGAACCGCCACGACCTCGCCGAAGGCATCTCGTACTTCGAGCGCGATCTGGAGACCGGCCGCGGACTGCTCGCGATCCCGTCGCGCGAGCGTCTGCAGCGCGTGTTGCAGCGCTTGTTCGACGAGGACGAGTTCTTGTCACCGCACGGAGTGCGCTCGCTCTCGAAAGCGCACGACGTCGCGCCGTTTTCCATGCGCATCGCGGGCGAGGACTTCCGTGCCGAGTACGAGCCCGGGGAGACGAAACACCGCATTTTCGGCGGCAATTCGAACTGGCGCGGGCCCGTGTGGTTCCCGCTCAACTACCTGATCGCCGAGTCGTTGCGCCGCTACCACCACTTCTACGGCGACGCGGTCACCGTCGAGGTCGGCAAGGGCTCGGGCGTGCGCATGAACTTGCGCGAGGCCTCGTTCGAGATCGAGAGACGACTGGCGAGCTTGTTCCTCCCCGGAGCCGACGGTCACCGGCCGTGTCACGGTGGTGATGCGCGCTTCGCGCAGGATCCGGCGTGGAAGGACCTCGTGCTCTTCCACGAGTACTTCCACGGTGATTCGGGCAAGGGGCTCGGCGCGAGCCACCAGACGGGATGGACCGCGCTCGCCGCGCGCTGCATCGAGGACTTGGCGGCCGATCGAGCGCGGCCGGAGAAGCACGCTCGACCTTAGACCGTTCGAACGGCGCGCGGCTCACTCGCTCCCGCTTCGTCGGGGAGGAGCGGGAGCTCGCTCGGGCCTCATCCACAGCCACACTGCGACGCAACTGACAGTCACGACGACCAGCGCAGCCATTCCCGGCTTCATCCCCGAGACGTAGATCCCGATCGACACACTGATCGACATGACGGTCGTCGCGAGCACCTTCGCCCGCCGCGACACCGCGCCGTGGTCGAACCAGGCTCGCAGCGCCGGTCCATAGCGCGGATGCGAGATGAGTTTCTCGCGCGCGACCGGATCGCCGCGCGAATAGCACGCCGCAGCGAGGAGCAGGAACGGAGTGGTCGGCAGTCCCGGGACGAAGATCCCCACGGTTCCGAGTGCGACGAAGAACGCGCCGAGTCCGCGCCAGGTCCAGATCTCGGCGCGTGAGCGCGTGCGGGCGGGCTCGATCTCGGCGCGCGTGTTCTTCGGGTCGGACATTCTTGGTCGAGCGCGATCGTACGTGCCCGACCGGAGCTTCGCGCGGACCACTCGGTGGGTGACTCGAACTCGCTCCGACACGCGCGCGAGTCGGGTCCGGCGCGACGCGCTGTTCTCTGCGGCGCGAATCCATGCGGACCCAGCGACTCACGAACCTGCGGGCCGTCTATTTCGCGCGGAACACCCTGCGCCTCGCCGTGCCGGGAAGCATTCTGCGAGCGCGGCGCGAGCCCGAGCCGCCCAGCTGTCCGTGACCGAACTCGAAGCCGCGCTCGGTCGCGTCGCGTCCTGCCACCGCGCGCGCGCACCTTTCGATGTCGGTCCCACCGCACAGAGCTGGGACTGGAGCCTCTTCGAGAAGCAGCGGAACTACGCCTTCGATCTCATCGAGCACTTGCGCTGGTTCCCGTCCGACTCGCGCGTCGCATTCCGCTTCGGTGACGACACGGACGTGCCGCTCGTGCCCACGCTCGTGAAGGCGCGCCCCATCGACGGCGATGTCGCGAACTCGATCCTGTTCCCGCTGAACAAGGTGCGCCACTTCCGTTTCGTACATGATTCGCTGCGTTTCGAGGACAAGCGCGACGAGGTGGTGTGGCGCGGGAAGGCCTACCAACCGCACCGACAACGCATGCTGGCGAAGCTGCATGGAGCCGCGGGATCTAATGTGGGCCGCACGGACGACCGCGACGGCAGTGGTCGACACCTCGAGCCGTTCCTGCCGATCCGCGCCCAACTCGCGCGCAAGTTCGTGCTCTCGATCGAGGGCAACGACGTCGCCACGAACCTGAAGTGGATCCTGTCGTCGAACTCCGTGTGCTTCATGCGCCGACCGCGGTTCGAGACCTGGTTCCAGGAGGGCTTGCTCGAGCCCGGCCGGCACTCCGTCGAAGTCGCGGACGACTACTCGAACGTGCCCGATCTCGTGCGTTTCCATGCGAAGCGTGCGGACCTCGCCGAGCAGCTCATTCGCAACGGGAACGACTTCTACGCGCGCTTCCCGGACGAGCGCATGGAGCGCGCCGTCGCGCTCCTCGCGGTGGTTCGCTACTTGACGAGCTCGGGCCAGTTGTCGACTGCGGGTTCCGAGCGCTATCTCGAGCGACGCGAGATCGCCGCGTCGGTGTGACCGGATCGTGCTCGGCATCTACACCACTCGTGCCCATGCCGAGTGCTGCGACCTTTCTTGCTTCCATCGCTCTGCTCGGAGATGGCGTCACCAACGCTCCATCGCCTCCGAGCGACGAAGCCCGGCGAATCGTCGCGTCACGTGAGCGCGTGGAGCGAATACTTCGGTTCACCGTCGCCGCGTGCTCGAACGCCTTCAGCCCGGCGCGCGCTGAGGCGCTGAGCGGAGCGACGAGTTCCAGCAGGCCTGGGCCGACGTGCAGGCGCAGGAACCCGGTACCCGAGCCGGCAATCTCGAGTCGCACCGGCCGTCGACACGCCGCACGCAGACACGGCTAGACTCTGTGCCCCAGTCCGGCGTCCGACGGGCGTCCATCCGCGCCATGTCCGCCACGAAACCGTCGTCCACGATCGAGCGCTGGTGCTCCGACCTCGTCACGACGACCGACGCGCGCGCGAAGTTCGATCCGCCGAGCCCGCCCGCGCCCGAACTCGATGCGAGTTGGGCTCGCGAGCCCCGCGCGGACCGCATCGCGGCGCCCGGCCGACCGGGTCACCTGCGACTCGTCGAGCGCGCGCCCGGCGTGCCGCGGCCCGAATCGCTCGAGTCTCCTGTCGCGCGCGCGCGACTCTTCCTCACGTTCGCGCACCACGAGTTGCAGGCCGCGGAACTCTTCGCGTGGGCGGTTCTCGCGTTCCCGGAGACGCCGCGCGAGTTCCGCGCGGGCCTCGTGCGGCTCGCGAACGAGGAGCTCGCGCACCGACGTGCCTACGTCGCGCACGCGCGACGGATCGGACTCCTGGACGGCGCCGTTCCCGTGCGCGATTGGTTCTGGAAACGCATCCATGGATGCCTGAACCCGGCGTCGTTCGTGGCCTTGCAGGGGCTCGGCCTCGAAGGCGCGAACTTGGAGCATTCCGCGCGTTATTCACGGCGTTTTCGTGAAGTTGGGGATGAGGTCGGCGCGAACATCCTCGATGCCGTCCTGGCCGACGAGATCCAGCACGTCGCGTTCGCCGCGCGGTGGTTCGCACACTTCACCGGTGCGCCGCTCGACTACGACGCGTGGCGCGCGGCGCTCCCGGCACCGCTCACGCCGGCGCTCTTCCAAGGGCGACCGCTGAACCTCGAAGCGCGACGTCGCGCGGGTCAGGACGAGCTGTTCCTCGCGCGTCTCGCAGCGGAACCGGATCCCGGTGCGCAGAGGAGTTGAAGTGGATCGACCGCCGCGCGCGTGGGTTTTGAACCTCGATGCCGAGCACGAGCTCGAGGCGCTGCGGAGCTACGCGACGACCGACCACATGCGCGCGATCGTCGCGCTCGTGAGTCCAGAGCTCGTCGGCGCGCTCGTCGCTGCGCACGACGTGATCGTCACGGACGAGGGGCTCGCGAGCGATCCGACGCTGCGCGAGCGCGCGCACGGCCTCGAAGGGCGAGCCTGGTCGCCCACTCCGCGCGCTCTCGCGATGCTCGCGCGGGCCGGAGCGGTCGTCCCCGATGCGCCGGGTTTGGACGTCCTGCGGCGCGCGAATTCGCGTCATTTCGCGAGCCTCGTGCGCGCCCCGCTCGCCCGCGCGAGCTTCGACAAGCACGTCGCGCCGCAGCGCGAGTCCGTGTTCGAGCAGCTCGCGCACCCGGCGCCTCTCGGTTGGCTCGTCCGACGCACGTTCGGCGCCGCGGGTCGCGGCCGTCGCCGCATCGCAGCCGGCCGACCTTCCCCGGCCGAAATCGCCTGGATCGACGCCGGCCTGCGCTTCGGCCCGCTCGTCCTCGAGCCGTGGGTCGAGACGCTGCGCGAGCACACCCGGTCGGGCTACGTCCGCCGCGACGGATCGATTGCGATCTCGCGGCCGTGCTTCCAATCCGTGAACGCGCACGGAGCGTGGATCGCGACCGAACACGCGCCGGCCACCGACGTCGCGCCCGCGGACGACGCGCGACTCGAAGAAGCCTGCGCGGCGGCCGGATCCGCGCTCGCGGCCGTGGGCTACTTCGGCCCGTTCGGCATCGACGCGTACCACCATCGCGCGGTCGGAAGTCACGGCGTCGTGCTGAACCCCTTGTCGGAAATCAACGCGCGCTTCACGATGGATTGGTCGACCGCGATGTCCGCGCATCACGGTTCGACCGAGGTCGTCGAGCGCCCCGTCGCTCTCGACGCGCGAATCTCGATCACCTGAACGCCAGGAGCGGAATCCCTCGCGGTCGCGACCTCGCGTGGGCAGAATGAGGCTTCCCCGCCCACCCCGCCACCGTTCGAGTTCGGCGATCCGCGTCGAGCTTCCGTGCCATGACTCAGGATCTGGACCGTCTCGCGATCGACACGATCCGCACGCTCGCCATGGACGCGGTCCAAAAGGCGAACAGCGGGCACCCCGGAACTCCGATGGCGCTCGCGCCCGTCGCGTACACCGTGTGGCAACACGCACTGCGTTACGACGTCCTGGACCCGACCTGGATCGATCGCGATCGCTTCGTCCTCTCGTGTGGGCACGCGTCGATGCTGCTCTACGGCGTGCTGCATCTCGCCGGCGTGCAAGAGGTCGATGCGCACGGCAAACGCACCGGGAAATTGGCCGTACCGCTCGGGGACATCGAGCGTTTCCGTCAGCTCGACAGCCGTTGCCCGGGACATCCCGAGTTCCGCTGGACGAGCGGCGTCGAGACCACGACCGGTCCGCTCGGAGCGGGCGTCGCGAATTCCGTCGGTCTCGCGGCTGCACAGCGTTGGATGGCGGCGCGCTACAACCGGCCGGGGCTCGAAATCTTCTCGCACAAGGTGTTCGCGATCTGCAGCGACGGCGACCTCATGGAAGGCGTCGCATGCGAGGCTGCGTCGATCGCCGGGCACCTCGCGCTCTCGAACCTGTGTTGGATCTACGACGACAACAAGATCACGATCGAGGGCGAGACGAACCTCGCTTTCACCGAGGACGTGGCCGCGCGGTTCGCCGCGTTGGGCTGGAACGTCCTGCGCGTCGCGGATGCGAACGACGTCGATGCGCTGAAGGGCGCGCTCGACAGCTTCGCGCGCGAGCCCAAGAAGCCCACGTTCGTCGTCGTGCGCAGTCACATCGGTTACGGATCCCCGAAGAAGCAGGACAGCCACGCCGCGCACGGCGAACCACTCGGCGAGGACGAGATCCGCGCGACGAAAAAGGCCTACGGTTGGCCCGAGGACGCCAAATTCCTCGTTCCGCCCGGTGTTCGCGAACGTTTCGCCGACGGCGTCGGCGCGCGCGGCGCCGCGACGCGCAAGGTATGGAATGAGCTTTGGGCGCGGTACCAGAAGGAACAACCCGACCTCGCGCGCGAGATCGCGCTGATCCAACGCGGAGAGCTGCCCGCCGGCTGGGACAAGTCGATCCCGACGTTCCCCACGGACGCGAAGGGCGTCGCGAGCCGCGATGCGTCGGGCAAGGTGCTCAACGCGATCGCGCAGTCGATCCCGTGGTTCCTCGGCGGCTCCGCGGACCTCGCGCCGTCGACGAAGACGCGCATGACGTTCGAAGGCGCGGGCGATCTCTTGCCGGGCACGCCGGGCGGACGCAACCTGCACTTCGGCATCCGCGAGCACGCGATGGCGTCCATCGTGAACGGGCTCGCGCTGTCGGGCCTGCGGCCGTTCGGCGCGACGTTCCTGATCTTCAGCGACTACCTGAAGCCGGCCGTGCGCTTGGCCTCGATCATGGAGATCGGCGCCATCCATGTGTTCACGCACGACTCGATCGGCGTGGGCGAGGACGGGCCGACGCACCAGCCGATCGAGCAACTCGCGTCATTGCGCTCGATCCCCGGGAATACCGTGATCCGGCCGTGCGATGCGAACGAGACGGCCGAAGCTTGGCGTTTCGCGATCGAGCATCGGCATGGGCCCACGTGTTTCGCGTTGACGCGCCAGGCGCTGCCGACGCTCGATCGGACGAAGTACGCTGCGGCATCCGGCTTGCGCAAGGGCGGTTACGTTCTGCACGACGCTTCGAACGCACAAGTGATCTTGATCGGCACGGGCAGCGAAGTGTCGCTGTGCGTCGCCGCCGCCGAGCGCCTCGCATCCGAAGGCATCGCGACACGCGTCGTCAGCCTGCCATCGTTCGAACTCTTCGAAAGGCAGTCGCAGAGCTATCGCGATTCCGTACTTCCGCCCGACGTGAAGGCGCGCGTCGCCGTCGAAGCCGCTGGCCCATTCGGATGGCACCGTTGGATCGGTGATTCGGGCGCGTTCGTCGGCATGAACGGCTTCGGTGCTTCCGCGCCACTGCCGGATCTCTTGAAGAAATTCGGATTCACCGTCGACGCGGTCGTCACCGCAGCACGCCGTCAGCTTTCCCTCGCCACGACTTGAGGTCCCCATGAATCCGCTGAAGGAAACGGCCGCGCTCGGCCAGTCGATCTGGCTCGATTTCATCTCGCGCAAGCTGCTCGAGTCAGGCGAGTTGCACCGCATGGTCGAGGCCGACGGGATCGGAGGCGTCACCTCGAATCCCTCGATCTTCGAGAAGTCGATTCGCGAGGGGACGGAATACGCGACGGCTCTCGCCGAGCTGCGCCGCAAGAAACCGGGCTCGAGCGCGTTCGAGCTCTACGAAGCGCTCGTCATCCGCGACATCCAGACCGCGTGCGACGTCATGAAGGGGACGTACGACCGCACGAAGACACGCGACGGGTACGTGTCGCTCGAAGTGACGCTGCACCGCGGCGATTCTCCCGACGAGATCGTGCGCGAAGCCATGCACCTGTGGGAACAGGTCGCGCGTCCGAACGTGATGATCAAGGTCCCGGGGATGGCGAACGGGCGCAAGGCCTTCGAGGAACTGATCGCGGCGGGAATCAACGTGAACGTCACTCTGCTTTTCGCGCGCGCGGCTTACGCGGAGACGCTCGAAGCGTACTTGCGCGGGTTGGAGCGTCGCGCGAAGGCCGGTGGCGATTTGTCGCACGTGGCCAGCGTCGCGAGCTTTTTCGTCTCGCGTATCGACTCGACGATCGACACGCAGCTCGAGCAGAAGATCGCGGCGGCGAAGACGCCGAAGGATCGCGCCAGCCTCGAAGCGCTCATGGGCCGCTCGGCGATCGCGAACGCCAAGTTGGCGTATGCGCATTACGAAGACGTCACCACCAGCAGGCGTTGGCGCGATCTGGCCAAGAAGGGCGCGCAGACACAACGCGTTCTGTGGGCCAGCACCGGCACGAAGAACAAGAAGTACCGCGATGTGATGTACGTCGAGGAACTGATCGGTCGCGACACGGTCAACACGGCCCCGCCGGCGACCATCGACGCCTTCCGCGATCACGGAAAGCCGCGCAGCTCGCTGACCGAGGGCTTGCTCGACGCGAAAAGGATTCTGCGTGAACTCGACGGATCCGGCGTGTCGCTCGACAAGGTCACGGATGGGTTGCTCGTCGATGGCTTGAAGCAGTTCTCCGACGCGTTCGACGCGTTGATCAAGTCGGTGGAGGGCGGCAACCCACCGCCGCCCGCCTCGGGCGGCGCAACGTCAGCGACTGCGGCGTCCAGCGCGCCCGCGGCAGCGACCCCGTCGAGTGCGCCGAGTGCGCCGAGTGCGACGACTGCGACGACTGCGCCGACTGCGACGAGTGCGTCGACTGCGACGACTGCGCCGACTGCGCCGACTGCGACGACTGCGCCGAGTGCGCCGAGTGCGACGAGTGCATCGTCAACGAGTACATCGAGCAGCTCGGTGACGCATGCGATGCCGGGTGCCTCCAGCGTCAGCTCCGGCATCACGACGAAGGCACCTGCGA
>Ga0209591_10003313_pt1 | contig 18702 bp, 11 predicted proteins | sample MAT01_FD_187207 | JGI IMG/M metagenome (GOLD analysis project Ga0209591, IMG submission 187207) | Freshwater microbial communities from Lake Fryxell liftoff mats and glacier meltwater in Antarctica - MAT-01 (SPAdes) (version 2) | ecosystem: Environmental > Aquatic > Freshwater > Ice > Liftoff... | reverse complement strand
GGTCGCGCTCGATGCGAGCGGCGAGCCGACCGGCGAACAAGCCCCCTTGCCGCTCGATGTCCCGGCGCCCGTCGATGGAGTTGGCATTGCCGACCTGGTCGTGAGCCGCGATGGTCGCTTCCTCTACATAGGAGGTGCTGGCGCGCTCGAGGCGTATGCGCTCGCGGACGCAGGGCGCAGCGGCAAGCGCATCGCCGCCATCGACCTGCCTCCGCTGCCCGAGGGGACGTCTGACTCTGTGCGGCTGGCGTTGACGGGCGAGCACCTCGTGCGCCGTTCGGGCGCCTTCCCGGCCGGACCGGCCCAGCCGATGCCGCTGACGTCGATTGCGCTCGTCGACGGTGTGCCGGGTGCCGTGAAGGTCGGCGAGAGCGCCATTCTCGATGCGGTCGGGCTCAGCTCGGGCGAGCTCTTCGCGGTGATGGACCGACCCTATCGCGATGCCTACGATGGTACCTCGATCGGTGCCGATATCGCGTTGGTACGCGGCAGCGCGACCGCCCCGATGGAGGTCGGGCTCGCGCGGCAGAAGACGGCGCTCCTGGCGGCGGCGTTCGACGATGGCACGCCCGTCGTGCTGGTCGGCAATCGTTATGTCGTTGGCAACCGTCGGCGCGATGTTCGCGTGCGCGTGACCCTGCACGAGGTCGACTTCGAGGGCGTGCCGGTGACCGACCCGAGCTACATCTTGTTGCCACAGTTCATGCTGATCGGCAGCGACTTCTATGAGGCGCCCGAGGTCACCCTCGGCGAGCCGAGCCCGTGGCAGTCCTACGACCGCGTGCTGCGCGGTCTCGCCTATGCGCCGACCGCGATGATCTCGATCGCAGGTGCGCCGACGCGGGTGGCCCTCACGATCGAGATCGCGCGCGGCGATCCGGCGGCGGGCGGCACGTTGCTCGCGAGCCTCGAGGTCGCGAGCGAGGGGGCCGATGTGCTCGTGCGTGTCCCCGGGCTCGGCATGCCTGACGAGGCGTTGGCAGATGCGGCACGGCTCGAGCGCGATGTGTCACTCGACCGTGCCCGCGATGCGGCGGCCGTGGCACTCTCGCCGGACGAACGTCCGCGGCGCTATCCTATCGGCTGCTATTCGATAATCGGCGTGCAGGCCGACCGCGTGGCACTCGGTGCGCTGGCCGATATCATCGCGTCGCTCGGTTGCAATATGGTGATCCCGATCGGCTGGAAGGGCCTGCCCGACGACGTCGTGCGTGAAGCGCTCGACTCGCGCGGTATCACCCGCCGCAGTGCAGCGACCTATACGCCACCCTCGTACTTCGACTTCGACACCGAGGCGAACACGCCCGAGGCGCTGGCCGCCTGGGCGGAGGAGACGGTCTACTGGGGCGTGCCCGACGGATCACCGAGGGAGGCCATCGGCCATGTCATGATCGCCGACGAGCCGGCGTGGTACTACCCCGAGATGCTCGACGTGGTGCGCAACTCTCCGGAGAAGCTCGCGTTCTTTCATCGCTTCCTGGAGCAACAGGGCCTTGGACCGAGCGACTTCACGGTGAGCGACTGGTCCGAGGTGCTGCCGCTCGGCAAGCCAGCCGATACGACCCGCCTGAGCCTCAGCGAGCGCATGCGCCTCTACTGGACTTTGCGCTTCTTCCCGGTGAGCGCGGCGCGTGGGCTTGGCAACGCCGCCGCTGCGATCAAGGTCGCGGTCGGGCGCGACCTGCCGGTGCACGTGAATTGGAACAACTGGGGCACAACTGCGTGGCACTACAACGCGTGGGATGGGTCCGTCGAAAATAACGCCGCCGCTGCGATCAAGGTCGCGGTCGGGCGCGACCTGCCGGTGCACGTGAATTGGAACAACTGGGGCACAACTGCGTGGCACTACAACGCGTGGGATGGGTCCGTCGAAAATAACGCCGCCAAGACAGGGCCCGAGCGTGGCACCGGTAGCGTCGACTGGTTCGAGACCGGCCGCCTCGGTGAGCAGGCGCTCTTCACGGAAGACTGGCTGCCGGACTCATGGCTCGACCTCTGGAGCTATCGTTTGGACATCCTGCGCTCGGCCGCGACGCAGGCGGATCATCGGCCAGCGGATCCCGAGCGCGACGGGCCGATGCCGTTCGGGTCGTACGTGATCCCGAACGCGTCGGGCGCCATGCGCGAGGGACTGTCGTACAAGATCCTGTCGCTGCTTGGGCGTGGCGGCAAGCAGCTCGAGCTCTTCAACTTCGGGCCGACGTCCTTGCAATCGGACGGCTGGAGCGATCAGACGGTCCTCTACGAGCCGCTGGCGCGTGCCCTGCGACGCGTCGCCAAGGCCGAGCACGTCATGTTTCCGGGCGTGCCCGAGCGCGGCCGGGTCGCCATCTACCTGCCCGCGGAGAGCCTCTACTTCGACGAGTGGGAGACCGACTACATGTTCGAGGTCGAGTCGCTGCATCGGGCGCTGACCCACGCCGGCTTTCGGGTCGACATCGTCGACGCGACCGGGGTCGCCAACGGGGAGCTCGCGCACCGCGACTATGCTGCGTTCTACATCACCGCGCCGAACGTACCGAGCGCCGCACGCGCCAACATCGCCGCCTGGGTGGCGGCCGGTGGAACGTTGGTCGTGATGCCGGGGGCCGCCGTCGCCGACGCGTATGACACCGTTACCAGCGACCTCGATGAGGTACTCGGACTCGGGCCACGCGCGCGGGAACGTGACTCGGTGAACCCGCCGTATGCGCAGCGACCCTGGCTCGGCATGCCGGCTGCCGATGTGGTGGTCACGCCCGCTGAGGTCGCTGGAATGGGCGGGCTCGCAGGTCCCGAGCTGAGCGTGCTCGGCCGTCTCGCGGTGCTCGCGCCGACGAGCGCCGAGGTGCTCGCGACCTTCGGCGATGGGCGGCCCGCGGTCACCGCGAATGCCTATGGCAGCGGTCGCGCGATCGCGTATGGGTTCCTCGCCGGGGCGCAGTACGAGACGGCGCTGCCGCGCGAAGTCACGGGGCGCCTGCCCGATGGCGATGGGGCTGACGCGCGTCGGCTCGCGGTCTGGCCGGCGGTGTCGGCAAACGCATATGGCAGTGTGCGTGTGCTTGGTCCTGATGGCGAGTTGGTCGAAGCGTTGCGTCTCGATGGTCCGACCGGGACCGCGATTGTTCTGCTCGATTGGGGGCAACATTCGCGCTCGTGTTTGACGTTGAGCGTCGAAGGGGTGGCCGCGCTCGGTCGCGTGAGCTCGGTCGAAGGCAGACACGTCAGCTCCGAGGTCGTCGGCGACGCGCGCGAGGTCGTGCTCGAGCGGCTCGACGCGATCGACATCCTGTTGTTCGAGCCCTGACAGTCGGCCGAGGAGGCGCGGCCGATACAATGCGATACGATGCGTTGATTGATCAGCGAGGCAGGTCGGCGGCCGCCTTCACGAACACGGTCGGTTTGTTCTGGGCGACGGCGGCCGTGCGGCGGCCCGTCTCCCAGGCGTCGAACGCGGCGGGCGACCGCGTATCGAGCACGAGTGGGGCGATGAGGCCGTCGCCACGGAAGTCCAGGTAGCCCATGTTCACCGCCTGCAGGGCGGCATCGAGGGCGGTGGCAGGGTCGCCGAGTTGGACGGGCGCGGCGCTGGCTTCGATGACGACCCGGTAACGATCGCCACGCGCGTCGGGACCGAAGACCCAGCGACCGACCTCGGGCAATGCCGCCGCGATGGCTTTGCGCACATGGGCCTCCGACGTCATGTCGTGGGCGATCGACAGCACGTTGCCGGTCTTCTGGACGAAGTGCAGCTCGGGCGCGCGCTTGTCTGGCCAGGTGCCCGCGGCTGCCTGGAAGGCGCCCGTGACCTCGACCTCGTCGCCGAGCCGATAGCGCCAGAGGCCGGCACCCGACGTCAGCAATATCTCGTAGCGCCCTGGTGCTTGCAGCTCGTGCGGGAAAAATGTCTGACCGGATGCATCCATCAGCTCGAGCACGATCGAGTCGACCGCGAGTACGCCGCTGGGGTCCGTATCCGAGAGTGGCACATTGATCCAGCCCTCGGTCGCCGAGTAGATCGCGTGGCGCAACGGCACGTCGCCCCACACGTCACGCAGCATCGCGAGGTGGCTCGCGGCGCCGGCGTGGTGCCAGCACGCGATAAGCGCCAGGTGCGGGAAGAAGTTGCGTGGGATCGGGCGCTTACCGCCCGCGATACGCCCGGCGAGGACCCGTGCCCGCGCCTTGTCGGGGCGAAGCCCACGTGTCAGCGCCTCATGCACTGGCGCCGGCACCCCATCGGCAGCGAGTGTGCCGTCGTGGATGTCGCGCAACAGTGAGTCGGTGTGTTGCTCCATCGCGCGACCGATGAGGCCCAGTGGTGCCGGGGTCACTGCGAACGCGATCGAGAGCTCGGACGCGAGCGCGAAGCGGGCGACGGCGTAGAGCTGGCGGGCCGGGTCGCGGATCTCGAAGGCGTCGACCGGCACCGCGTAGAAGCCACGCAAGAGCCGCGGCAGGCGGCGCATGTTGAAGCCGGTGATGGCGCCCGCAGGCTCGCCGCCGGGGGTTGTTTCGATGACCGCGGGGGCGACGAGATAGAGTGCCTTGTGGTCGAGCGCGCGTGGGTGGTCGCGCACGATGCCATAGAGGAAGTGTTGCACCGTGGCCTGGAACTCGGCGCGAAACGGCTCGTCGAGTGGGATGTACTTGGCGAAGCCGCTGGTGCCCGAGGTCATGCCGAAGAAGCCCGGTCGTCCGGCGACGAGCTGGTCGGGCTTGCCGGCCAAGGCGGCTTCGATCTCGGGGGTGACCGAGTCGTAGTCGCTGATCGGCAAGTGTCGCAGGTCGGCGAGCGAACGGACGCGGTCGGCGCCGAGGCGGCGGGCGAGCGCGGTGTGGCCGTTGCGGCGCACGAGTCGCGCGAGCAAGGCCTCCTGTGCTGCCTGAACGTCATGGCAGCGGTCGCTGAACGCGGCGAACCCGCGCTTGCGCCTGGCCTGCAATACCCGGGAGACGAGGCGCTTCAACGGCGACATACTCAGCAGGTGGCCCGCAGTCCAGGCTCCGCCATCCTTGCGGAGGCCATGATCTGTTCGAACATCGCGCGATAGAGCGCGAGGTACGTCTCGATCGCCCCTGTCACTACTGCCTCGTGCGCGCCGGCGTCGGTCTGTTCAGCGAGGTGTCGCGCGAGCGCCGCGCCCGCATCACTCGAATGCCCCGGCTCGAGCAGGGCGTGCACGCGCGTGTACTCGCTGTCGGGGAAGATCGGGTACCACCCCGCGAACTCCTCGGCGCTCGTCTCCTCCGATACGAAGTGGATCGCCAGCGCCTCGGTCAGCGGCGCCGTGCGGTACCAGGCCTCGACGCGGGCACCGAGCTCGCGGGCCGCGGGCACGGCGTGCGCGGGATCGAGGATGGCGGACGGCGCGAGATCCCAGTGCGCGCCGAAGTCCCGGAAGAGCTGCACGTGGGGGCGCGTGCCGGCCAGGCCGAACTCGTCGACCGCGGAGTCGAGCACACTGGCGGCGATCGCATGGGCGTCGAACGGGTGTGCCAGCATGAGCGCGTCGGCCCAACGACCCGCGAGTTGCGCGATGCCGGCCGGCGTCGAGCGGTTGAACACGTATAAGCTGGCGATGAACGCGCGCGCAGCAGCCGGGGCGAGCGGCTCCCCAGAAGCGAGACGGGCGTTGAAGGCGCGCAGGGCCGCTAGCCCTGGATGGGCGCGGATGCCGCTCCGCCACGCGGCGACGTGCGCTTGTGGGCTTTGGTTCATGGTGTCGTCCAGAGCGGCCTCGATCATGGGACGACACTACATGTGCCAGGGCGCCGTCGAAAGCTGAAACTCCGCACGCGAGCGTGGCGGCCAGAGGCCGGACGATCTATAGGGTTCAGCGTGTGGCGACGCGCGGGTGCAACGTTGTGGCTGGCTTGGCTCGGCGCCTGTGGGGGCGACGCGGGTGACGCGGTGACGCCTGAGCCGACCTCGTGGTTTGCGGACATCGCGCCGCTCATCGGGCGCCATTGTCTGCCGTGTCATGCGGACGGGGGCATCGGGCCGCTGCGTCTCGACACCCTCCAGGACGTGCGGGCCGCGGCGCCGTTGGTCCTGGGAGTCATCGCCTCGGGTCAGATGCCGCCCTGGATGCCGGCCGATGATTGCCATCCGCTCGCAGCCGTGCGGCAGGTGGATGCGGCCGAGGAGGGGGTGTTGCGCGCCTGGGTCGCGGACGGCATGCCGGCTGGCGACCCGGCGGATGCCCCCGCAGCGCCTGGCGACGGGCACGATGTGCCGTTCGCAGCGACCGAGAGGTGGGCTGTGTCCAAGGGCTATGTGCCGACCGCGCCGACCGGCGGCGACGACTATCATTGCTTCGTGCTCGACCGGGAATTCGATTCCGAGACCTGGGTCACCGGAACGCGCGTCGAGCCCGACGATGGCGCCGGCGTTGGCTCGGGACAGGTCCATCATGTGCTCGTCTATGCCATCGAGCCCGCGCAGCTGGCCGAGATGCAGGCTCGCGACGACGCCCATCCGGGCCGGGGCTATCCTTGTTTTGCGCAACCCGTGTCGACGGGATTCGCCGGTCAGGACGCGTTCATCGAGTACCTCGCGGGCGGCGAGCTGCCGAACTTCGACTTCCCGATCTTGCTCGGTGCCTGGGTGCCCGGCGTCGCCGCGCGCGTGCTGCCCGCCGGGACCGCCTATCGGGTGCCGCGTGGCAGTAAGCTCGTCGTACAAATCCACTTCAGTCCGCGGGGCGCGGCCGTGCCCGACGATACCCACCTTTCGCTCATCACGACGACGACGCTACCGACGTCGCTACTCCGCACGCGGCCGGTGGCGATCCTCGACCTCGACATCCCGGCCGGCGATCCGGCGGTCGTCGCGTCGCGCGCGTTCCCGTATCATGGCGCCAAACCACTTGAAATCGTAGGCGTTATGGGGCACATGCACCTGCTCGGCACGGCGCTCGTCGCCGACGTGATGCGCGGCGCGGATGAGGCGTCGGCATGCCTGCTCGACATCCCGCGCTGGGATTTCCACTGGCAGGAGAGCTATCGCTTTCTCCCGGACGATCCGGTCATGCTCGCGCCGGGCGATGCGCTGCAATTGACGTGCAGCTACGACAATAGCGCCGAACACCAGGTGCCAGGTCACGACGGCAGCAAGCCCGCACCGCGCCACGTCACCTGGGGTGAAGGCACGCGCGACGAGATGTGCCTCTTCTACTACACGACGGCACATCCGTTTACGCCGACCGATGTAGCGCCCGCCACCGCCTGCGCGCCAGCCGCGGACTGCATCGCGAGGTGCGCCGACAACGGACGCCCGGCGGCCAGCCTCGATTGCCTGCTCGCGTGCAATGACGCCAGCGTCGCCTGCCAACTCTGTGGCGTGCGCGCGGCCTTGCAGTGCTCGCAATTCGAATGTCTCGGCACGCTCTCGAACGCGAGTGACTGCCTCGTGACGTGCCTCGAAGCGAGCCTCATGCTCGGTACCAATCTCGGTCGTTGCCTTCAGGCCGAATGCACCGGCGCCTATGCCGACGCGTTGCGCTGCCTCGATCCGCAGCTTCCTGAGGCCGCCTGTCGCGAGCGTTTCGAACCGTGTGGGATCGCGTTTCCGGATATCGCACCGTGAAACGGCTGCTCGCGAAGCTGGCGTCGCCGCGTGCGGATCTCGTGCTCATCGCCCTCGCGATCGTGATGTTGGCGCCCTCGCTCACGACCGGCTACGCGACCGATGACCACCTGCATCGCGTCGTGCTCCGCGACGAGACGCTCATCGAAGGGTTTCACCCGACGACGCTCGACCTGTTCGTGTTCGCGAGCGGTGAGCGCGCCGACATGCGTGCGTTGATGGACCGTGGCGTCTTTCCGTGGACGACCGATCCAGACTTGAAGCTCGCGTTCTTCCGCCCGCTGAGCGCGCTGACGCACCTCGTCGATAACGCCTTGTGGCCTGAGGCGCCGGCGCTCGCGCACGCGCAGAACCTGGTCTGGTTCGCGATTCTCCTGGCGGTCCTGGCGCGCCTCTATCGGCGCGTGCAGGTCGAGGCGTGGGTCGCCGGGTTGGCGCTGCTGCTCTATGCGCTCGATGATGTGCACGGTCCGACGGTCGGTTGGATCGCCAATCGGCAGGCGATCATCGCGGCGGTTTTCGGCTTCCTGGCGGTGCTCGCACATCATCGATGGCGGCGTGACGGTTGGCGTCCGGGGGCCTGGGTCGCACCCGTGTGGTTGGCATTGTCGCTGCTTGCGGGCGAGTCCGGGCTGGCGACCGCGGGCTATCTGGTGGCACATTCGTTGACACTCGACCCGGCTCCGGCGCGTGAACGTGCCAAGGCACTGCTGCCTTATGGCGCGGTGCTCGTCGCATGGGGCGTCTCTTACGTGGCGCTCGGGTATGGGGCGCGTGGCTCGGGACTCTATGTCGAACCGCTCGCGAACCCGCTCGCGTTCCTCGCTGCGACCACCTCGCACCTGCCGGTGCTGCTCACGGGACAGCTCGCCGGGGTGTGGTCGGAAATCTACGCGGCGCTGCCGTTGACCGTCGCGCGTTGGGTGGTGGTCGGCTGTGTGGTCTACGGGCTCCTGCTGCTCGATGCGCTGAAGGTCGTCCTCAAGGTGTCCCCCGAGGCGCGCTTCTGGGCGCTCGGCATGTTCCTGTCGGCGCTTCCGATCTGCGGCACGGTGCCCGCGGACAGGCTCCTCATCTTTGTGGGCGTCGGCGCGATGGGGCTCGTCGCGTGCTTTCTGCGTGCGCCGGAGGGCACCCCGGGGGTGCGGTCGCCGAGTCGTCTGCGGCGCGTCAGCGTGCGCTCGTGGGTGGGTGGGCTCGTGCTCGCGCACCTCGTTTTCGGGCCGCTGTTCCTGCCGGTGCGCGCGCTCACGATGCAGACCGTGGCGTCCTCGGTCGGGCGCGCCAACGCGTCAATCCCACTCGGCCCCGAGGTCGTGCACCAGACGATCATCGCGGTGAATCCGCCGGCCGATCCGTACCTCGCCTTCGTGCCGATCATGCGCGCCTCCGAGCGCCAGCCGCTGCCCGCGGTGGTGCGCTGGTTGGCGGTCGGGCAGAGCGACGTGACGCTCGTGCGTGAGGATGCACGGACGCTATTGGTGCGACCGGCGGCCGGTTACCTGGCGATGCCGACGGAGCAGCTCGTGCGCGACGCGCGGCTCGCGTTTCGGGTCGGGCAGGTCGTCACGCTCGCGGGCGTGACGGTCGAGGTCACCGAGCTCAGCGACGATGCGCGCCCGGCCGCGACGCGCTGGCGTTTCGAACAGCCGCTCGAAGACCCGGGCTATGTCTGGTTGCGTTGGGCGGATGCGGGGCCGGGCTTCGTGCCGTTCGTGCCGCCGCCGATCGGCACGACCGTGATCGTGCCCAAGGTCGACACCCTGCGCGCGTTCCTGGGCGACTGATGGCGGGGCGCACTGCATACTTTGCGCGCGTCGGCGCCGCGGCTTTGGCGATCAACCTCGTCGTCAACGTCCTCTTCGGCCTCGTCCTGTTCTCGGGCGAGCACATCCCATGGAGCGGCCCGGGTAGCCTCGCGCGCGATCTGCTCGTTGGGGTAGGGCTGTGCGCGTTCATCACGGCGCTCGCGACCTTGCCGCGGGTCGTTCGCGGCGCCGCGGCGGGCCTGGTCGCGGGGCTTCCGACGACGAGCATGTGGCGTTTCCTGCCGCGCATCCCGATCGCATCGTCGCTGCTGGTCGCGGCGGCGATGGCTGTCCTGGCGATGGCGCTCATGCCGCTCGCCGCACCCCTCGCGCCCGAGGGGCTCTCGCCGCTCGCGGCGGCGTTCATCAAGGGTTGTGTGTCGGCACTTGGCGCGCACTTAGCGATCGTCATGACCGGTCTTGGGGCGCTGGTCGGCGCGCCCGACCGCCGCCACGAGCATGCGGCCGCCTTGCACCTTGCGCAGTCAGCGAGCGGTCTGCCGCTCGAGTCGCTCGACAAGGGGTGCCTTGCCTGCACCGATCGCACGCGCGGCATTTCCGTCGCACCGGTGTGGCATCTCGTCATCGATGGCGACATCTCGGAAGCGTTGCTGGCGGCTTCGCTCGAGGCATTGGTCGTGCGTTATCCGTCGCTGCGTACGCGCGTCGTGCCGGTCGATGGGGTGCGCGACTATGCCCGCGACTTTCGCTATGTCGAGGGTGCGGCCGTGACGCCGATCGTCGTGCCGCTCGAAGGTCCGATCGGTGGCGCGATGAAGCGCGTGTTCGACGACTTCATCGACCTGTTCGACGAGCCGCCCCTGCGCTTCTGGTCGCTGCGTGAGGCGGGGCGCCTGCATCTGCTCGTGCATCAACATCACGCGATCGCCGATGGGCGCGGGTTCATCGGGCTCTTCAATGACTGGGCGGCGATCGTGCGCGCGCTCGAAGCGGGCGAGTCACCACCCGCGGGTACGGTCACGCGACGACCCGAACGCGCGGCGCTCGGGCTGCCTGAAAAGGAGCTCAAACGTCTCACGCGACGCGGCTTCTGGCGCTTCATGCGCGAGAGCTGGCGTCTCAAGCGACGGCCGCTGCCGCCATTGCCGTGGAATCGCGGACGCGACTACAGCGGCGTCAATCGCGTCGTGCGCATGGTCTTGCCGGTCGCCCAGCTCGAGGCGCTGCGGCCGGTGCGCGAGGCGCAGCACGTGAGCCTCAACTCGCTTCTGACCGCGGCCTACATGCGCGCCATTCGCGCCTGGTCCCGCGCGCGGGGGCAGGTCGTCGACCGTCTGGTATGCGAGGTCATCGTCGAGACCCGACCACGTGATGGCAGTTTCGTATCGTTCGCGAATCACCTCTCGGCCTACCTCGCCGAAGTCGAGGGTCCAGCGCTCGCCAGCTTGTTCGATTGCGCGCGCGCCGTGCAGGCCGCGGTTGCCGTCGAGGCCGCGGCGCAGGCCCACCTCGAGCGTGCGCTCTTTCGCGGCTGGGGCGTACACACGGTGACGATCGACGTGCTGCGTCACCTGGTGCTCGATGTCGCCGAGCTGCGTGCGCAGGTCGGCTTCAGTAACCTCTTTTCGCTGCCGATCCCCGAGCTCGCAGGTCGCGGCTGGCGCGTCTTGGATGTGTGGGTGACAACGCCCGCCGCACCGCCCCATGGGATCGCATTGACCGCAACGTCGTACGGCGGGCGCATCGCCTTCAACTTCAACTACAAGGCCTCGGTCATCAGCGAGGACGAGGTGCGCGCCCTGGGCGAGGCCTTCGTGGCCGAGCTGCGCACGCTCGATTGCCCGCTCGACCTCGACGTGGTCGTCCATTGAGGTCGCGGTTGAGATCGCGGCGCCACTGAGTCGCGATAGATCAGCGCCAGGCGACCTCGAGCGTGAACCGATCCTCGCCTTCGGCGTCGGCCTGAAGCTTGGTGATGTCCCGTCCGAAGCCGCGCAGCATGCCGCGCGTCGCAAAGATCTGGAGTACGCGCCAGGTCGGGTTCGCGAAGAACGCGGCCCCTCTAAACGAGATGACCGCCGCGCCGTCGCCGACCTCGGCCTCCGCCTGGCCTCCCTCGTAGAGCCACGCATGCGCTTTGGCAGTGCGCTTCAACAAGCGCTTGGGGCCGAGCGCGCGCATCGCCATCTCGAGCAGGCGGTCGCGAAAGCGGGTCGCGTCCTCGGCGAGCAACGGCTCGAGCGCCAGGATGTCGCCATCCAACGCGACATCGACGATCGCTCGCGTCAGCGCAATCTGGTAGCCGACCGGGTACCAGCCATCGAACTTCGGCGCGTCCGGCAAAAGCTCAGGTCCGATGCCCACCCGCTCGCGCAGGCGCGCGACCGCGTCGCTGCCCCCGCGCCGTTCGACGTGCGCCGCCCAGTCGCGCAAGAGCGCCCCGCGACACCGCCCCGCCACCGCGACCTCGCGCGCGAGCGGCCAGGGCGGCGCCGCCGCGAGCGTCTCCAATGTTACCCAACGCGCCACCGGCGGACTCTGCCATGGCGGCTGCCGCTCCGCTACACTGAGTGTGAGGTCCGTGAGGTCCGTGCGCACTTGCGCTCGGCGCCCCGAGCCGGCTACGAGGTGTCGCTCTTGTGCCGCGACCGAGGCATGGTGACCCATGCCTCGCCGCCGTCCTTCGGACGTCGACCGCTTCGCGGGTCCCGGCTCCAGCCCTATTGGAAAGGGGGCTTCCGCACCCTTCGACCGCTTCGACCCCCGCGCCGCCCTAGTGCCGCGGGAGAGACTTTCGGATCGGAAAGCCCTGGTCGCGCTACTAACGAAGGAGAGGCATTTGTCGCTGGCAGAGGTTTTTGGTTGGGCCGCATCCGTGCTCACGACGTTGTTCGCTTGGCCGCAGGCGATCCGCGCGCTGCGCGCTACGTCGACCGATGGGATCTCGCTCGCGAGTGTGACGCTGATGTTCCAGAGTGGGCTCCTCTGGACGGCCTATGGCGTGCTCGTGGCGAGCCCGTTCATCGCCGTCGCGAATGCCTCGGTTGTGGCCGCCGCGCTCGCGACCGGGGTCGCGTGTCGTTCACGTTCTTCGTTCGTAGCGACCACGCTCATGGTTCTGGTGCCGGTGCTGGTGATGCTGATCGCGGCCGCCACGGGGTCGTTTGTCACGGGCCTCCTGGGCGGTCTCGCGGCCGCGGTGATGACGCTGCCGCAGGCTGTGGTCGCGCTGCGCGGCCGAACCCGCGTGAGTCTGTCCGCGGTGAGCCCGACGACCTATCTGCTGCTCGCGACCAACGCGGCCTGCTGGATCGCCTATGGTATCGCGACCGCGGATCCGCTAGTCGTGGCGCCCAACTGCGTTACGCTGCCGGCGGCACTGCTGATCCTCGCGCGCCGTCGCGTCGCCTCCACGCAGATGTTAGAGAAAGTGGGACGCGAACCGGGATGAGGGGACGATGAAGACGATCGAGACCGACGTAGTAATCCTCGGCGCCGGCACCGCCGGGCTCAACGCGCGCCGCGCCGTCGTCGCCGCCGACAAGCGCTGGGTGCTGGTCGAAGGTGCGGTCTACGGGACGATGTGCGCGCGCGTCGGCTGCATGCCCTCGAAGCTGCTCATCGCCGCCGGCGAACGCGCGCATGACATCGCCCATGCCGAGGTCTTCGGCCTGCGCCTGCCGACCGACGCGCTGCGGGTCGATGGTCCGGCGGTGCTCGCGCGTGTGCGACGTGAACGCGACCGCTTCGTCAGCTTCGTGCTCGAGGCGAACGAGCGCCTGCCAAAGGATCAGAACCTGTTCGGCGTGGCACGCTTCGTCTCCCCTACCAGCGTGATCGTCAGTGACAGCGGCAGCGACGATGTCCGCGTCGACGCGCGCGCCGTCGTCATCGCCACCGGCACGTTGCCGATCGTGCCCGCGCTGTATGCCGGGCTCGGCGATGCGCTCGATACCAACGACAGCATCTTCGAGCGACATGACCTCCCAAAGAGCCTGGCCGTCATCGGCACCGGCGTCATCGGCCTCGAGCTCGGCCAGGCGATGCACCGCCTCGGCGTGAAGACGACGTTCTTATCGCGCCACGGACGCTTCGCGGGGCTCTCCGATCCGACCGTGGCCGCGTCCGCGAGGGCGGTGCTCACCCGTGAGCTCAGTGTATGCGAAGGCGAGGTCACGGCCGCTGTGCGTACTTCCGACGGCGTGCGCCTCACCTGGACCGAGGGTGTGCGCGAGCTCAGCCAGACCTTCGAGCGCGTGCTGGTCGCGACCGGTCGCCACGCCAATGTCGCCGGGTTGGACCTCCATGAGGCGGGTATCGGCCTCGATGCCCAGGGTGTGCCAAGCTTCGATCGCGCGACGCTGCAATGCGGCAGCGCAGCGGTCTTTGTCGCGGGCGACCTCACCGGCGCCCATCCGGTGCTGCACGAAGCGATCGACGACGGGCGCATCGCCGGCACCAACGCGGCGCGCTTTCCCGACATCGAGCCGGGAGTGCGCCGCGTGCCATTGGCGGTCACGTTCTGCGACCCGAACATCGCGGTTGTCGGCGAGCGGTGGTCGCCCGACCACGTGGTCGGCGAGGTCGACTACGCGCGCCAGGGCAGGGCCCGCATCATGGCCAAAAACGCCGGTGTGGTGCACGTCTACGGACGCCCCGAAGACCGCCGCGTCATCGGCGCCGAGATGTGCGGCCCACGGGTCGAGCACCTGGCGCACCTCGTCGCGTGGGCGATTCAATCGAAGCTCACGGTCGACCAGATGTTGGCGATGCCGTTCTACCATCCGGTCATCGAGGAAGGCCTGCGCACGGCGCTGCAGGATCTCCAACGCGCGCTCAACTCAGGCGCCTGATCCCGGCGGGTGCCGGTACGTCGAAGTTCGGTGCCAGACCTACTCGTTTTCGGGCGGATAGCCGCCTGGCGTCTGGGGTTCGGGGCTAAAACGGGTAGGCCTGACCCCATCGGCCGCTCTCTTTTCGATCGCGACGACGCCGAAGTCTGTCCTGTCCCCGAGAAACCGCTCCGGTCGCCTCGTCCAAGACCTTGAGGGTCCACTCTGTGACACCATTAACCGACTCTCCGACCCACCTTGACCGCATCGACACGCAGGTCGCGCCCCCATTCCAGCCCATCCCGCCCCCCTTCGCCAGGCCCCAACTCGCGATTTGTACATAGCACCAGAACCCCGCGATGCGGCTCATCCAGGGCGGCTCGGTCCAACATCCGATTTAGGCGGAGCGCTCGCGATGGGCACCCGTGCTCCCATCAACATCAGCCCGCTCGGCTCCACCAAAACCTATTTATTGTCGGGCGCCGTTCTTAGAGGGGCGTGCCGAAGGTTGGGAGTGGCGCGAAAGCGCCGCTGCCAGCCCGTTATTGTCGGCCCCTGGCCGTCGCAGGAGTACGCGCCAGGCGGACAGCGGCGCAACGCGACGATGTCGGCCCGCATAGAAACTCGATGCCTCGCGTTGCGAAAGGCGTTTGTGTGCCGCATGGCACGCGCCGGTTAGACACTTGAGACCGTTGGCTCAAAGAACGCTCGACCGCTGTCGGAATCGTCTCGACCTCTGTCGGGAACGACTCGACCTCTGTCGGGATCGTCTCGACCTCTGTCGGGATCGTCTCGACCTCTGTCGGGATCGAGCCTTTGTGCGGTCCCCAGCGGCCGCAGATCCTAAGCGTCTCATGAAGTTGACTAACGCCAGGCATCTCCGCATCGCCCGCGCCGCAACTTCGTTGGCTGCAGGTCATCTACGAAACGGGAGGCTTTGATTGACGAAGATTGCGTGCATGCGCCTTGGGGCGTATCGTCACCGAGTCCGGGGATGATCCAGGCCGCACGGACACATCCCGAGGTGAAGGCAATGACTGAACTAGCCGTCCGCATACCCGAAAGCCTTTTTGGTGCATTGCGCAAGACGCCGCATGAACTCGCTGATGAGATGCGAGTCGCCGCGTCAATACATTGGTACCAACAAGGCACGATTTCGATGGAGCGGGCTGCCGAGGCCGCTGGAATGGATCGTCCTCAGTTCCTCACGGAACTGGCACGCCGACGTGTTGACGTGTTTGTGGTGGATGAGGAGGACTTGAGGCGCGAGCTCCAGAATGTCTGAGGCTATTGCCAACGCCTCGCCGTTGATCTTTCTCGGCAATGCAGGGCGCATCGAACTGCTCCTTTCTCTTGGCGAACGAATATTGGTACCGGAAGCGGTTCACCGCGAAGTCACCTCTTCTGTCCATTGTGACCGGGCAGCAGCAGCCGTGAGAAGCGCGACTTGGATTGTTCCAGTCGCGGTGACGTCGGTCCCGCAAGCCGTGGCGGCTTGGGATCTCGGACCGGGTGAATCCGAGGTGATCGCGCTAGGACTTGATAATCGAAACACGCGACTCGTTATTGACGACCTTGCGGGTCGAAAGTGCGCGCTCGCCCTAGCGCTCGACGTCATTGGCACCTTGGGCGTCGTGGTTGCGGCTTACAAGCGCAAGGATATTGAGGATCCATCAGCCGTCCTCGCTGAGTTGCGCGATGCCGGTATGTGGCTCTCCGACAGCGTTATCGCCCATGCGCTACAATTGGCAGGCTGGAAATGAGCCGCTGGTGACAAGGTGAGCGAGTTCGTTCAGTCCGCCAGCGGCGGGCTGAGCGGACGAGCGGGACCGCACTGGGCTGATCGTTGAGAGCCAACCAGTTCTGGCTGCACACGCCCGACAACGTTCGTCGGCTGTGCTGCGCGGCCGATCGAACGCGCGCAGCGCGTTCAGGCCGCGTCAGTACGAGCCGATTGTTGTCCTGCCTCGCGTCGCGCAAGTCGAATCGAAGGCTTTCGGCGGCGCTATGCGCTGTCGAAAGCCCGCTGAGGTCACGGCGACCCGGCTGCGGTGACTGCCCTGCCGCGGTTGGCGCGAAGCGACAGCCGCGGCCAGGACCAAGTCTGTGCTAACCGAGCGCCTTGCTGCGACCCCGAATCTATGCGAACCTGCCTGTCGTCGCTGGTGAGGAGCGGTTGATGACGACAGCCCTTAGAAAATCGCACAGTTTGGCTCGGGAGCATCTCGAGGATACAGAGCCCGAGCAGCGGAAGGCGCTCGGCCAGTACTTTACACCCCCGATCATCGCTGAGTTCATGGCGGGTCACGTCTGTCCGCGAGTCACAGGGCACGTGAACATTCTCGACCCTGGCGCGGGGACAGGGACGCTCGGAATTGCAGCCGCTCGAAAGCTCCTCTCTAACGGCATGACTTCTGTGCATGTCACTGCGTTTGAGAACGATACGCTTGTTCTCGACCGATTGACGTCCGCATTGCTGTCCGCGGCCGCAGAAGCAAATGGAAGGTTGACTTTCAATGTGCTCGCCCGCGACTTTCTAGAGGGGACTCAGGGATCGTTGTTCGACTGCGAGGTTCGGCGCTTCGACGTCGTTATTGCGAACCCGCCGTACTTCAAGACCTCACCATCTGCCGAGGGCGGCGGTGAACCCAATGCCTATGCCTCCTTCATGCGCCGCTCCGCTGAACTCCTCACGGATGGCGGGCATCTTGTCTTCATCGTTCCTCGGAGCTTCGCATCGGGCTTCTATTTCCGCCGCTTTCGGCGGTTTCTTCGTGAGCAACTTGAACTGGAGTCCTTGCACGTCTTCGACTCTCGGAAGTCTGCGTTCAAGGATCAGAGCGTACTCCAAGAGAACATCATTGTCGTCTACCGGAAGGAGCATTCTGGTCGAGCCACCGTGAATGTGACGTCGTCACACGGAACAGAAGATCTGGCGGGTCCGGTGCTCGTCCACGTTCCACGAAACCTAATGTATGCCGGAGTGAATGAGGACGCGGTGCTGCGAATCCCGATAACGCTCGAGGACGTGGCGTTGCTGCGGCGGTTCGAATCGTTTTCTTGTCGACTCGAAGACTTGAATCTCGCGATCTCGACCGGGCCGGTGGTCCCGTTCCGGGCGGGCAATTATCTACGCTCGTCGGCGAACGAAGAAACGGTGCCACTACTGTGGCTCCAGCACGTGACTCCCGAGGGCGTCAGGTGGCCCGTCGAAGGATTCAGGAAACCACAGGCTATTACGTGTATGGCACCGCAGAAGCTTCGTGTTCCGAACCAAACCTGCGTGCTGTTACGCCGCTTCTCAGCGAAGGAAGACGATCGGAGGCTCGTTGCGGGCGTGCTGCGCCACGGCCAGTTTTCCGCGCCGTGGATAGGAATCGAGAACCACGTGAACCTCATCTATCGGCCGGGAGGGCAGATGACCCTGCGCGAGGCCGAAGGCCTCTCCCGGGTCCTCAATTCGCGTGGCTACGACGACTACTTCCGAATCTGCAATGGCAACACTCAAGTTGGCGCGACGGAGATTCGGGAGCTACCCTTGCCGCCGATGAGGACGATCCTCGAACTTGAAGATCCGAGCGCAAGGCTAACAAGAGCGCGTACCGAGATCGGAGAACTCCTTTTCACGTAGAGGGGGAGTCCGTGCGTGTCGATGAACGCGTCAATGCAATGCGGGCCGAAGCCCTCAAGGCCGGCAAACCGCCCGTAGCTGCTTCTCACAAGGGCGTCACGAAGGTCAGAGTTGAGCAAGTCCTGAAGTTCTTGGGTCTTGAACAGCCCGACATTCTCGATTCGGTATACGCGCTCCTGGATGACACACAAGTGTCATGGTTTCCCGGCGCGCCCCAAGGCGCTCTATTCTGCGACGGAGCGACCACCGCTCATGTGGCGTGCCACGTCGGCATACTGCAACGTGCAAGCAGCAAGCTGGATCGCGAGGGCCGCGACTACTGGATCAAACCCTTGCGCGATATCGGTGCCATAGAGGCCTGCCACCTTGCAGTCGAGCAGCGCGTATTTCTGGCGGGTCATCCGATTGCGAAGTCCCCCAACAACTGTTACCGCTTGGATGCGGACTTCGTAAAGCTTCTCCAAGTCGACGACAGCGTGCTGAAGGATTGGCTCGAAGATTGGTCGAACTCCGAATCCACGCGGGCTCGCCTGAGACTCCAAGCGGCCATCGCATTGGAGACAGCGTCCAAAGTCCACTCTGACCATGCGTACCTGATTGCCGCATGCGTTGCGACATATGCGCCGAGGTATCTTCCATCGTACCGCGTCGTATATACGGATACCTCGGATGGTGACCGTGTCACGGCAAAAGAACGGGAGGCTTTGAGGCTGGCTGGCGTGAGTTTGGGCTTGAGCGATCCGATGCCTGATGTGATCCTTTGGGACCCGTCGGCAGATCGTTTCTGGATTATCGAAGCTGTAACGAGCGATGGCGAGGTCGACCTCCAGAAGCTGGCCGCGGTTAGGAAGTGGGCAGAGCGTCACTCGAAGATTCTTGCGGGATGTACAACGGCGT
>Ga0209591_10003312_pt1 | contig 18716 bp, 14 predicted proteins | sample MAT01_FD_187207 | JGI IMG/M metagenome (GOLD analysis project Ga0209591, IMG submission 187207) | Freshwater microbial communities from Lake Fryxell liftoff mats and glacier meltwater in Antarctica - MAT-01 (SPAdes) (version 2) | ecosystem: Environmental > Aquatic > Freshwater > Ice > Liftoff... | reverse complement strand
TCACCCAACGGCGGACTAAGAGAAAATATGGCAAAGGCTATGAGGATGAAGGCCAACCTGCTGCCTGAAATGGATTTGACATCCTTGGCAGCACCCGTAGCAGCAGGCGCTAATACGGGTGGCGATGTGCTTACCTCCTTGCATGTTCGCAACTGGATGGAATGTATCCGCAGCCGCAAACCAACCAATGCACCGGTAGAAGCAGGCTATTACCATTCCATCGCCAACATCATGACCAATGCTGCTGCAAGAACAGGATTTAAAGCAACCTTTGATGAAGCTACCCAGGAAGTGATGGTGGATGGGAAAGTTTTTAAATATTGAGTGGTTTGTTAGGCACAAGAATAGTTGAATAAATTTAGTGCCTTTCAATATGTACAGTTGACTGTTTTTTAAAAGCGCTGATAAAAAATTGATTTAGTTTTATCATTTTTTATCAGCGCTTTTTTGTTTGCATTGTGATTAAACGCAGGCTGTTTAAACACCTGGTGTCATCTCCTTCCTGCTCTGTTACTAATTTTACAGACTTCAACCAAAATGTAATTTGATGGCTGGTAATTTATTTTTTCAGCCATCCATTTACTTCCATCCAGTTCCTGCAACGTTCCATCCACAATTCATTTTCATTTTTTTGTTTCATACCAAAGCCATGACCGCCGGATTGATAGATGTGCAATTCTGCCGGAATTTTATGTTGAACCAGCGCTTCATAAAAGCGAATGCTGTTCAGCGGATTCACGCCATCATCATCACTTGCGTGTACTAAAAATGCAGGAGGTGTTTGGTTGGTTACTTGTAATTCATTGGAGTATTCTTTTATTTTTTCGGGTGTTGGCGTTTTTCCAATTAATTTTTCCTTCGAGCCCTGATGGCCGATGCTTTCGTTAAAGCTAATGACAGGATAAATGAGGATCATGAAATCAGGTCGCAGGCTGGTTTTTTCTGCATTTGGAATTAAAGCTTTGTCGAAATGCGTACCGGTAGTAGAGGCCAGGTGTCCTCCAGCAGAAAATCCCATGATGCCAATTCTGCCTGGGTTTACATTCCATTCCGTTGCACGGTCCCTCACCATTTTTATGGCCTGTTGTGCATCCTGTAAAGGGCCAATCTCCCGGTTGATCATTGTGGCATCATTCGGTATCCTGTATTTTAAAACAAAAGCTGCTACTCCTATTTTATTAAATTCTTTCGCAACATCTGTTCCCTCATGACTGGATGCGGTTACCCAATAACCACCACCCGGACAAATCACCACCGCTGTGCCATTTGCTTTATTTTTTTCAGGTAAAAAAATAGTCAGCGTAGGCCTGGATATTTTGCTGATGATGGTGATACCATTGGGGTACTCTGTTGTCTCTTCATCTTTAGTTGGTTTGCTGTTGGGGATGGCATCTTTGTAAAGTGGTATCACGGTTTGAGACTGAGTAACGCTATTCATGATGCAGGTAATGATAAAAGTGAGGAGGATGCTTTTCATATTTGATGCTGATTATTTTTTTAATCTGATTCAAAAATAAACGAAAAAAGATTTTCTTCCTCACAATAAGAATATTTATGTTTGATGGGCAATGATAGTGGTTGTGTTAAAAATGATTGGTACATTTTTAAAGTTGATTTATCGTTGTATTATTGATCAATTGAAAACTCATTGAACATATCATCCAGGCTTTTGATAATTGTTTCCGGCGAAGGCAAATATTTTTTATAATCTTTCGGTAATTTAGACGATACTTTGTAGGTGGTTACACCGATCGGCTGGGTTAAATCTTTAAGTGCATATTCAACAGTCGTTCTATTTTTTTCTCTGCAAACAATAATGCCGATCGAAGCATTTTCATCTGCTGTTTTCACTTTGTCATTTAGTACGGATAAATAGAAACTCATCTTACCTGCATATTCAGGTTTAAATTTACCGGGTTTTAAATCGATCGCCACCAACGATTTTAATTTGCGGTGAAATAATAAAATGTCAATGCTGAAATCTTCCTCCAGTGCCAGCCGGAACTGATTGCCGATAAAAGAAAAATCGCCCCCCATCTCCATTAAAAACTTCCGGATATTTTTCATGATGGCCAACTCTAATTCTCTTTCATTGTGTGCTTCACTTATTTCTAAAAATTCAAAATTATATTCATCCCTTACAGCGTGTTTTGCCTGGTGTCTATATTTTTCAGGTAATGTTTTGTCAAAATTAGTTTGTCCAAGCAGAAATTTTTCGAAGCTTTTTCCTTTTATATGATGTATTAATACGGCTTTGGTCCAGCCGTATCTCTTTGCCATGCCTGCATAAAACTTCCGTTCGTTTACGCCTTTACATTTCTCAATGATTATAATGTTATTGCTCCAGCTAATTTCTGCCACCATTGGTGGCAGTTTTGAGTATTCTAAATAAAACATACGCATTCGCCACATATTCCGGTTGCTTAATCCATTCATTCCCGGGAATTCAATTTGTAAATCGGCTGCTAATTTTTCCACAACAGATTTCCCCCATTTATGTATCTGCTGCTTTTCGACAATACTTTTACCAATATCCCAATAAAGTTGCATCAGCGTGACATTCACCTGCTTCATTGCCTCATATTGGGCCTTATATATTTTCTCCTTTATCTCGGTAAAAATACTTTGTACTCATTGGTGATTTGTACTTTCGCCATAATCGCACCATTTATTTAAAGGGGTTATTTGTTTTAAAAAGAGTGATCTGCTAAAGATAACAAGTTGATCAACTTATTACCTTTAGCAGAATCGTTATTTACATAAATCCATCGGCTTCCCGGTAAGCTTTTATCAATGCCAGCTCTCCCTCTTTTCCCTGTTTTGCATTACCATGCTCCATTCCTAAAACGCCTTTATAGCCTTTATTATAAATATGCTTAAAAATGTTTTGGTAATTCATTTCGCCTGTGCCTGGCTCATTTCTTCCAGGGTTATCACCTATCTGCAGGTAGCCAATTTCATCCCAGGTAGCATTTAGATTATTGATGATATTACCTTCATTGCGTTGCATGTGATACATATCGAATAAAAATTTGCAGGCCGGACTGTTGACTGCTTTGCAAATCATAGCCGTTTGATCGGAGTGCCTAAGAAACAGATCGGGATTATCACTCAATGCTTCCAGCACCATCACCAGTCCATGTGGAGCAAAAATGTCGGAAGCCTTTCGGAGTGCAGTGATCACATTGGCTGTTTGAAAATCCAGTGAAAGACTTCTTTCATAATTGCCTGGCACCACAGTCATATATTTTGCATTGCAACGTTTGGCCACTTCTACGGCCATTTTACAATCCTTTTCCATTTTATCGATCCATTCCTGCTTACCGGTAGTTAAAGAAGTTTTCCAATGCCAACTGTCGGATGTGATTACAAAAACGCCCATGTTCATTCCCAGCTTTGCAAGTGTATCACCGATTTTTTTCTGTTGCTCTGCTGTTCTACCCATCATGCCATTGTCTTCAATAGACCGAAAACCCATGCTGTGTGCGAATTTTATCTGGTCAATAAAATCATTGCCCGCATGATTTTTAAACATTCCATCGTGAAAACCGTAATTAAGATTGAACGTTTTTTCGGCAGTATCTTTATTGCCAATTGTTGATGTGCCAAATACATTTGTTGCCGAGGTAAACAATGCTCCACCAGCCAACAATGATTGTTGTAAAAAATTTCTTCTTTGCATGTTGTTATATTTTTAACCACTAAATTTACCAACATTATTTATAAATAAACAACTATTGTTACTGCGGATATTTTTTACTGTATTTTTTATATGCAATGCCTTCAATGGGAGCGGGCAATTAAAACGTTTTTCATTTGCTGAAGCCAAAATGGGATCTCCTTTTAACATCGTTTTTTATCACAGTGATAGCATACAGGCAGTCAATCTTGCAAGGCAATGTTTTAATCTGGTAGACTCCTTTGTTTTTATTTTTAGCGATTATATTGATAGCAGCGAGTTGTCAAAATTAAGCGCATCAGCAGCAGTAAACGCAAAGCCAGTTAACGTTTCGCCGGCTATGCTTGAACTATTGGTTGCATCTAAACTGGCATTTGAAAAAAGTGGGGGTGCTTTTGATATTACCATGGGACCGCTTATCAAATTCTGGCGCAAGGCACGCAAGGCAAAAGAATTCCCATCTGATGAGGCCGTACAAACCAAACGAAGTTTAATTGGATTTGATAAGTTATTGATTGATACGGTACTTAAAACAGCCACGCTTTCGCAGCCAGGCATGCAATTGGATTTGGGTGGAATTGCCCAGGGATACATTGCCCAAAAGGTAATTGTTTTTTTAAGTTCCCAACAGGTTTATCATGCGCTCGTAAATGTGAGTGGCGATATTGTAATGAGTAATGCGCCGCCGGGTACCAAAGGCTGGACGGTAGGCATCAATGTACCCGAAACCATGGATGAATTATTGCCCCAAACTTTGCAACTGCAAAATATAGCAGTCACTACTTCCGGGGATGCGTACCAGTTTATTGATCATGGGGGTAAAAGATATTCTCATATCATTGATCCCCGAACGGGCTATGGTGTTACTTCGCAGCGGAACGTAACAGTAATCGCCAGCAACGGAATTACTGCAGATTGGCTGGCTACCGCTTCCAGTATATTATCTATCAAAAAAGCTAAAAAGTTGGCAACGAAATTTGGAGCACAGGTATTGATCGGTGAAATAAAAAAGGGCAAGTTTGTTTTTAAGTCAACAAAAGGATTTTCATTCTATTGTAAAAAGTATTAGTGAGATTGGTTCATTTCAAGTTGTCGGTTTAGAAGTTGCTAAGGGTTAGAAGTCTTATTGCAGCGAGGAAACCAATGCAACGGTCTGTTGGAAAGGTTCGGAACGCTTAAAAGAAATCTGGAATTCGAACGCATGACTTGTTGATAAAGTTTATTGCTTACCTTTCAGTTATAAATCATACAGTATCGTGAAGCAACTACTTGTTATCGTTTTAATCATCATTTCCTTTTGCTCTACCCAGGCCCAGGACTCCGTCAAAATATTTGCAGCGTATAAATTTACAGTACCAGGTTCTGCTCTTCAAACAAGGATGGTGCCTGTAGAAGCAGGTAGTTTTTTAATGGGCAGCAGTGATATCGAAAAAGGAAGAGAGGGGGATGAAGGACCCCAGCGCAAGGTATCGGTTGCTGCTTTTTGGATGGGGGCTTTTGAAGCAACAAGGGATGAATTTGACGTGTTTTATAAAGACGCCACCACCAGTGAAAACGTTGCTTTGGATGCAGTAACCAGGCCTAGTCCGCAGTATGTTGATTTAAGTTGGGGAATGGGTAAAGAGGGCGGTTATCCGGTAAATAGTTTATCGCAATATGGCGCATTGATGTATTGCAGATGGCTTTACAATAAGACTGGTGTTTTTTATCGGTTGCCTACAGAGGCAGAATGGGAATATGCCTGTAGGGCAGGAAGTACTACCCGCTTTTATTTTGGTAATGATGAGAAACAATTAGATAACTATGCATGGTATGAAAATAACAGTGAAGAAAAATTTAAAAAGGTAGGATTGAAGTTGCCCAATGCCTGGGGACTTTATGATATGCTCGGTAACGTTTGTGAATGGACGCTGGATCATTATGAAGCAAAGCGCATGGAAGAAATGGGAGAGAATGCAACGAATCCAATGATAGCTCCCAACAAGTCAAAGTATCCAAAGGCACTTCGTGGTGGCGGCTTTAAGGATGAAGCGGCGCAACTGAGATCTGCCAATCGCATTAAATCTGAACCACTTTGGAACCATCGTGATCCGCAGATACCAAAAAGCAAATGGTGGCTGACAGACGCAGCCGCCGTTGGATTCAGAATTATTTGTCCGTTGGACCAACCCAATGCGGAACAGGCGAACCAGTTTTTTAAAGATTATCTTGGGAAATAATTTTTTTTCATCGCTGTTACCTGATTTTATGTGGTCTCATTTTCAGGCAACTCTTTTTTTAACCCGTTGTGTGTGGCGTTGTTTTATTTTTCAAAGGGCAGATAAACATTTAAAAAAAATGAATGGAAATTTATTTAGAAAAAAGCCAATCAAGTGAATGCAACAAGCGAAGCAATTAACAATATAACAATAAAACAATCGAACAATCGAACAATAAAATAATCCGATAGCTATCGGAACAACAATAAAACAATTCAACAATAAAACAATTATTTATGAACAACGATGCTTCTAAACTTACAAGCCCTTCCCGCAGAGATTTTTTACGCCAGGGTTCACTACTGGCAGGTGGATTAATTGCAGCTCCACTATTATCAAAAGCCAATTATTTTGCTGGTTCGGATGATGTTATAAAAATCGCATTGGTAGGCTGCGGCGGTCGTGGTACCGGTGCTGCTATACAGGCTTTACTAAGTAAACAGAATGTAAAGCTGGTTGCAATGGCAGAAGCTTTTCGTGACAACCTGGACAATAGTTACAAAGAAATAACCAGTGATGAAATGGCCGGATCATTGGGTGGCATGGATAAACTGAAGGCTAAAGTAGATGTGCCGGAGGAAAGGAAATTTGTTGGCTTTGATGGATATTTAAAAGCCATTGCTTTAGCGGATGTGGTGATATTGGCAACGCCTCCCGGATTCAGACCGCTCCATTTTGAGGAAGCGATCAAACAGAATAAACATGTATTTATGGAAAAGCCGGTGGCGACAGATCCCGCCGGTATCCAAAGAGTATTGACTGCAGCAGCAATTGCAAAAGAGAAAAAATTGAACGTGGTAGTTGGACTGCAACGGCATTATCAAAATTCTTACCGGGAGTTGTTTAAACGCAAAGATTTAATCGGTGATATTACCTCATCGCAGGCCTGGTGGAACAATGATGGCGTATGGGTGAGGCCACGCCAATACAATCAAACAGAAATGGAATACCAGATGCGCAACTGGTATTATTTTAACTGGCTATGTGGCGATCATATTACTGAGCAGCATGTACATAATCTTGATGCGGTTAACTGGTTTAAAGGTGCCTATCCGGTAAAAGCGCAGGGTATGGGCGGCAGACAAGTTCGCAAAGGAAAAGATCATGGTGAAATATTTGATCATCATTTTGTGGAGTTCACTTATCCAGATGGAAGCATTCTTAATAGCCAGTGCCGTCACATTCCTGGCACAATGAGCAGGGTAGATGAATTGTTGATTGGTACAAAAGGTAAAATACAAACCGGTGATGCAAATATTACCGACAATAAAGGAAAAGTATTGTACCAGTTTGATAAAAAATTGGAAAACAATCCTTACCAGACAGAGCATGATGAATTATTTGCCGCCATCGCAAAAGGTGAATATAAATTTGCCGATGCAGAAAATGGCGCCAGAAGCACCATGACTTCCATCCTTGGTAGAATGGCTACTTATAGCGGACAGATAGTAGATTGGGATAAGGCCATTAATTCTGGTCTTGATTTGCACCCTAAAGTATATGATTGGAATGCTTTACCTCCTTTGGTACCAAACGCAGATGGTTTTTATCCAATTGCAATACCTGGCGTAACCAAGTATGTATAGGTGATTTAATTTAAACAACCATGCAGATAGTAATTACGGATGGCTACACACTTAATCCGGGTGATCAAAGCTGGGAGGCTTTTGATCACCTGGGTGAAGTGGTTTATTATGACCGTACTCCTATTAGCGAAACAATTGAAAGATGCAGGAATGCAACTGTTATCATCACCAACAAAACGCCTATCACTACTGAGGTAATCAATGCCGCAAACAATTTAAAATTGATTGCCGTTACCGCAACGGGCTTCAATATCATTGATATTGCTACCGCAAAAAAAAGAGGCATTCCTGTTTGTAACGTTCCTGATTATGGAACGCATTCTGTTGCTCAACATGCCTTTGCTTTGTTACTCGAAATCACCAACCATGTTGGCACCAACGTTGCATCTGTGCAAGCCGGCGATTGGTTTCGCTCTCCAGACTGGTGTTACACGAAACACCCGGTGATGGAATTGAAAAACAAAACGATCGGAATTATTGGACTCGGAAAAATTGGTAAGCAAATGGCTACCATTGCCACAGCCTTTGGTATGGATGTAATTTATAGCCGGGGAAAAAAAGCGTTGAAATCCTGGCGGGAAGTTCCGTTGCATCAATTGTTTATGGAAGCTGATTTTATTTCGGTGCATTGCCCGCTCACGGCAGAGAACAACGCTTTTATCAATAAGGAATTGCTGGATTTGATGAAGCCTTCCGCCTATTTGATTAATACCTCCCGGGGGCAATTGATTACAGAGAAAGATCTTGTAGTAGCATTGCAAAAGGGCATATTAGCGGGCGCTGCTTTGGATGTTTTAAGTACGGAGCCACCTCTGGCAGGCAATCCATTAATTGGCTTGCCCAACTGTATCATTACGCCGCACAATGCATGGATTAGCTTTGAAGCCAGAAGCAGGATGATGCAGGTTACGCTGGAGAATGTTACCGCTGCACTGAATGGTAAAAGTATGAACGTTGTGAATGCTTGATTGACTTTCAATGCCATTGACTTACGCTATTTAAAATTTTTAGTACTTTTAAATATCAATACTCTGTTTTCTTATTTTTCTTGATAAAACCCTTAGGCTTCGCACAGGATGAAACAAAAAAATCAAGGCTTCGAATTAAAAGGCTGCCGATTTGTTATCGGGATAAATGAAATATTCAAAATAAGTCCAAAATCAATCCGCTGGCTAGCGGAGCCACAAGTCCAATAGTGTAAAGCTTATGCTTGGCTCAAACAGCCTTGATTTCTAAACGACTTATGTTGAAAATTTCCAGCACTTTTTATTCGAGTCCGTAAGAGTACTAAAAGTAACATACAATGTTTAATCGAATAGAATATAACTATAGTCATAAATTTCTTAAGTCAACGACATTTAATTGACTTTTATAAACTCCTTTAGTTGATTACATGCCTTATATAATTGGATACATTTGCTAAAATTTAAACACTTTATGAAAAAAATAATTGCTTTCTTTTCACTGGTCATAATTTACCAGATCGTTTTTAGCCAGGGGAAAATTATGGAGAGCCTTTCCATTCAAAGTAAAATATTGGGAAAGGTGGTAAAGTACGCTATTTACATTCCTTCAGATTATGAAACATCGCAACGTCGTTATCCAACGTTGTATCTATTGCATGGCTATTCCGATGATGAAACAGGTTGGGCGCAGTTTGGGGAAGTGCAAAAAATAACGGATGATGCCATTGCCAAAGGGGATGCCACACAAATGATCATTGCAATGCCTGATGCCGGTGTTTCCTGGTATATCAATGATGCGACAGGTAGGGTGAAATTTGAAGATTTTTTTATCAACGAGTTCATTCCTTTTATTGATTCCGTTTACAAAACAAGGAGCAGCAAACAATACCGTGCAGTTGCGGGATTGTCAATGGGTGGTTATGGTTCGCTTATTTACGGAATGAAACACCCGGAACTTTTTGCAGCTTGTGCTCCGTTAAGTGCCGCTGTTTGGAACGATGACTATATAACAACAATGCCTGCAAATGAGTGGAAAGATTATAAATTCAACGAATTATTCGGCAGCAACGGCGAGGGTAAAACAAGGCTTACGGAAACATGGAATAAAAATGCCATCCTCAGAATTGCCGCTACCATACCTGCAGAGAAATTAAACCAGGTGCGGTTTTACATTGATTGTGGTGATGATGATTTTTTGATAAAAGGAAATATGGAACTACATGCAGTCTTAACAGACCGGAAAGTAAAACATGAATTTCGGGTAAGAGATGGTGCTCATAACTGGACGTATTGGAGAACCGCATTACCTGAGGTATTAAAGTTTGTAACAGAAAGTTTTCATCGGTAGTAATCTGGAGCAATGCGATTTCTTGATATGGTTGGTCATGGTTTCAAAATAGAGAGTCGTATATGTGTCTTCGCAATTGATTGGAGCCCCAGCTTAGTTTCATTTAGTTAGATATTTTTTGTTCCATCGGAATAAATGGGTAGAAAATCCAACCCAATTTAAGTTGTGTTCCGTAGGAACGCAATGTGTTATAAAACACAATCCACCTAAAGTTCTTAACGGAACAAAAAATCAAAATGACAGACACCCGTGCTACCCGTATATTACTTCTGCGAGGCAGTGCTTCAGCCTATCAAATTATTTTAACGCAAATAGAAAAACGACCAATCAATTTGAAACGGTATCATGTATTTTCTTTCACTTCATACTCCTTTCTGAATTGCGTTGGTGTCATTTTTTTTACATGTTTAAACTGTTTGCTAAAGTGTGCCCAGCTATTGTAACCGCTTTCATAACATATTTCCATCACAGGTTTGTTGGTGCCTGTTAATAGTTTACAGGCATGGCTAATTCTTAAATCCTGTATAAAATCAAAGTAGGTTTTTTTGATGTTCTTCTTAAAAAAACGGCAAAAGGTTGGGATACTCATTGCAGCTACATCTGCTACCTGCTCTAAGGTGATGGGGGTGAGATATCGCTTGAAAGAGAAGTCAATTATTTTTTCAATTACCGGGTTGATGTTGCTATTATTAGAGGCGAAATTTTGTGTGAGTGTGATGTAGTTTGATGTAGTACTTAATTTATGAAGACAGTTGAGCAGCAACGACATTCTTTGAAATCCTTTCAATGTTTGCAGTTCATAAATGATGGTTGTCATTTCCTTCTTAAGTTTCGGGCCAATTTGAATGCCGTCATTTCTTATTAATAATTGCTGTAGGTTTTTAATCTCGGGTAACAGCAGGAATTCTTTACCCAAAATATCGGGTTTAAAATGCAACACCTCCGAACAGCCGGTCATTTTATGGTGCTGCTTTTTAAACCAATGGGGCAGGTTGCCGGCTATAAAATAGATATCACCGGGTTTAAATTCGCCAATGTAATCGCCAATCATTGCGGTGCCATGGCCTTCTGAAATCAATATGAGTTCAAACTCTTCGTGCTTATGCCAGTTGGTTTCAAAAATTGGGGTCCGGTAGCTTCTGCAGGCAAATGACTGTTGTTCTTCCAGGTGTATTTTTTGAATCAGTGTTTTCATGCCATTGATTTAATTTAACTGCTATCTTATCAGTAATTATGCATAAAAATATATATAACTGACAAGATAGGATATTTTATTTTATAGATAGCAGTTGTATCCAGTTGAAAAATAGTGAAACTTTACACTAATAAAAACGATTGTATTAAAACACTACGATTATTAAAATTGCTTTATGTTATTATTAGGTATCGATATAGGAACTTCCTCCATTAAAGTGGCCATCGTAGATGCGCACTCCCAACAATGCATTACCACGGTGCAATACCCCGATGAAGAAACCGGCATCACTTCTTTGCAGAAAGGATGGGCCGAACAGAGTCCGGAAATGTGGTGGGAAAACGTGCAGCAGGCTATTTTAAAAGCGCATGCGACTAACAAATACAATCCTTCCGATATTGGTGCCATTGGTATTGCTTACCAGATGCATGGACTGGTTTGTGTTGATAAAAATCAGGAGGTGTTGCGTGACAGTATTATCTGGTGCGACAGCCGTGCAGTAGAAATCGGTAACAAAGCGTTTGATGCCATTGGCCATGAAAAATGCCTGCAACATTTGTTGAATTCGCCGGGGAATTTTACTGCAGCCAAGCTGGCCTGGGTAAAAGAAAATGAACCGGAGCGTTATGCTTTGATTGATAAGATTATGTTGCCTGGTGATTTCGTTGCAATGAAACTGACTGGCGAAATTACTACCAGTATCTCCGCATTGAGTGAAGGTATTTTTTGGGATTTTAAAGAGCAGGAATTATCAAAAGATGTGTTCAACTATTTTGGATTTGATACTGCCTTGATTCCTGAATTAAAAGATGTATTTACACCGCACGGAACGGTTCATTCAACGGTTGCCAATCACTTGTTGCTAAAGGCTGGAATTCCGGTAACTTATAAAGCAGGCGATCAGCCGAATAATGCTTTATCGCTCAATGTACTGGATCCCGGTGAAGTAGCTGCTACCGCAGGAACTTCAGGTGTTATTTATGGCGTAAGCGATCAGTTGGTATATGATCAAAAATCAAGAATCAATAGTTTTGCGCATGTTAATTTTTTAGAAGAACAAAAAAGAATCGGTGTTTTATTGTGCATCAATGGAACAGGGATTTTAAATAGTTGGATTAAAAAAATCACCGGCAGTCAGTTAAGCTATAGCCAGATGAACCATGCTGCTGCTGGTATTGAGCCGGGCAGCAACGGTTTGCGCATGTTGCCGTTTGGCAATGGAGCAGAACGGATGCTGGAGAATAAAATTGTGCAAAGCCATATTCACAACATCGATTTTAATGTCCATGGTCCGGCGCATTTGTTTCGTGCGGCGCAGGAAGGTATTGCGTTTGCATTCAGGTATGGTTTGGATATCATGCGGGAGAATGGCATGCAGCCTTCAGTGATTCGTGCTGGGAAAGCCAATATGTTTTTGAGTGATGTGTTTACCAGTTGTTTTGTAAATGCTACGAACGTGCCGGTTGAATTGCATGATTGCGATGGAAGTGTGGGTGCTGCCAAAGGTGCCGGTATTGGGGTTGGTTTTTATGCTACGGCAAAGGAAGCATTTACCAATGCAGCGCCGCTGAATTTAGTAGAGCCAACGCAGGCAAAAGTGTATGATGAATTGTATGGTGAATGGAAATTACTAACCCCCATCCCCTAAAGGGGAGTTCTGCGGATAGTATGCTGTTTTAAAGTGACTTTTTAGAAGTTTTTTTGTTTGGGCTTTTAAACGTTGATTAAGCCGCAGTGGCAAATGTGATTTTGTTAATAATCATTTTTTTTAAAAAGGATTATTAATCACTTTTTTACAGTTGTTCGTAAATGAGAAGGTAGCCTTCTGGTTGAATAGTTGTTCGAAATAGCGTTTAGGCGTTTAAAATAAAAATAGGAAACATAAATCAATTATAAATCTAAAAATTAAAATGTATGTCAGTTATAATCGGAAACAAAGAGTTTTTTAAAGGCATTGGCCAGGTGAAATTTGAAGGCTTGGAAAGTGATAATCCATTGGCCTATCGCTGGTATGATGAAAATAAAATAGTAGCTGGTAAACCCATGAAAGAGTATCTGCGGTTTGCCTGTGCCTACTGGCATTCTTTTGTGGGCAATGGTGCAGATCCTTTTGGAGAGGCAACGCATTTGCATCCCTGGAACGAAAAATCAGATGCAGTGGAACGAGCCAAAGATAAAGCGGATGCAGCTTTTGAATTTATTACAAAACTGGGATTGCCGTATTATTGTTTTCATGATGTGGATGTGGTAGATTATACCAATGATGTGTTGGACAATGAAAAAAGATTACAGGCAGTAACTGCTTATTTAAAAGAAAAGCAAGCCGCCAGTGGGGTGAAATTGTTGTGGGGTACAGCCAATTTGTTTTCTAACCGCCGGTACATGAATGGTGCTTCTACCAATCCTGAATTTCATGTGTTGGCACATGGTGCTGCACAGGTGAAAGCTGCTCTGGATGCAACGATTGAACTGAAAGGTGAGAATTACGTTTTCTGGGGTGGCCGTGAGGGTTATATGAGTTTGCTGAATACAAACATGAAAAGAGAGAAGGAACATTTAGCCAGGTTTTTACATACTGCAAAGGACTATGCCAGAAAGAATGGTTTTACCGGAACCTTCTTTATTGAGCCAAAACCTTGCGAACCAAGCAAACATCAATACGATTACGACTGCGAAACAGTGATTGGCTTTTTACGTCAGTACGATTTGCTGAACGATTTTAAAATCAATATTGAAGTAAATCATGCAACGCTTGCAGGCCACACATTTACGCATGAGCTGCAGGTTGCTGCGGATGCGGGAATGCTGGGCAGCATGGATGCCAACCGTGGAGATTATCAGAATGGTTGGGATACCGACCAGTTTCCTAACAACATCAATGAGCTGGCAGAAGCCATGTTGATTATTTTGGAAGCCGGTGGATTTGCAGGTGGCGGAATTAATTTTGATGCCAAGATCAGAAGGAATTCTACGGATGCGGCTGATTTGTTTCATGCGCATATTGGTGGTATGGACACATTTGCAAGGGCATTGATTGTTGCGGATAATATTTTGAATAAAAGCGATTATAAAAAATTACGCTCCGACCGCTATGCAAGCTATGATGGTGGTGAGGGTAAAGCATTTGAAGAAGGAAAATTATCACTGGAAGAACTTCGTGACTTTGCAATTGCCAATGGCGAACCAGTTACTATCAGCGGTAAGCAGGAGTATTTTGAAAATATTGTTAACAGGTTTATTTAGGGTTGAAGGGTGAAAGTTGAAAGTTAAAGGCTATTTGCTGCACGGTAACTGGTAGTATTCGGTTTGATGTCTCGTCTGACCGGATACATTTAAAGGTTCAGGTTTCAGGATTGAAGGTTGAAATTTGCAGGTTCCAGACTCAGCAATTAATTGTAACAATTTAAAAATAGATTATTCAAAACAAAGGCGTCAGGACCAGGGAAGAATGTTTTTACTTTCCTGGTTTTAATATCCAAAATCAATCATATGGACAAGACAGAAAGCGGAAGTAAATTTTATATTTTCGGAATTACTCTGGTAGCCACCCTGGGTGGGTTATTATTTGGTTACGACACAGCGGTTATTTCGGGTGCGGTAGATTCATTAAAAATGGTTTTCCATTTAGACGAAGCTCATTTTGGCGGAATGGCTACCTTCTATCACGGGGCAACCGTTTCCAGTGCGCTGATCGGTTGCATTATCGGTAGTGCTATCTCCGGCGTATTTGCAACTAATTTTGGGCGTAAAAATTCGCTACTGATTGCTGCCATTTTGTTTTTTGTTTCGGCTTTGGGAGCAGCCTACCCCGAAGTTTTCTTTTTTACAAAAGGGGATGGTTCTGTTCCTGTTCTCATAGCATTCAATGTTTATCGCATTATTGGTGGTATCGGTGTTGGATTGGCCTCGGCTATTTGCCCAATGTATATTGCCGAAATTGCCCCTGCCGAGATTCGGGGTAAACTGGTTTCCTGGAACCAGTTCGCCATTATTTTTGGTATGCTGATCGTGTATTTTGTAAATTATTTTATCACAACAGGAGAAACTACGGAATGGATTGATGCCACCGGATGGCGCTATATGTTTGCCTCCAATGCCGTACCTGCTGCTTTGTTTGGTATCTTATTGTTCCTTGTTCCGGAAACTCCCCGTTTTCTTGCGTTGGCGGGTAAACAGGAAAAAGCCTTCAATGTTCTTTCAAAAATAAATGGTTACATTAAGGCCAGCGAAATTTTACAGGACATCAGGGATTCTGCTCACGAAAAGGTTGAAAAAGTGCTGGCTTATGGTTGGAAAGTGTTGATCATCGGAATCCTGTTATCGGTTTTCCAGCAGGCGGTGGGTATCAACGTAGTGCTTTATTATGCGCCTACCATTTTTAAAGGCCTGGGTTTCGGCAGCGATGCAGCCATGTACCAAACCGTGATCATGGGCTTTATCAATATTATATTTACCCTGGTGGCCATCTTTACGGTTGATAAATTTGGGCGTAAACCCTTGCTGATCATTGGTTCGGTGGGAATGGCGATTGGCATGTTTGCCATCGGCCTGCTGGCTTACCTGCAAATTTTCGGCATAAGCACGTTGATATTCATTGTTATTTATTCGGCTTCGTTTATGATGTCGTGGGGCCCTATTTGCTGGGTATTGATTTCCGAAATTTTCCCGAATACTATTCGTGGAAAGGCAGTTGCCATTGCGGTTGCAGCACAATGGATTTCAAATTTTATTGTTTCGTCCAGTTTTCCGGCATTACAATCTGTAAGTATGACATTTACTTACTGCCTGTATGGAGTAATGAGTATTTTGTCGGCCATCTTTGTTTGGAAAATGGTGCCCGAAACAAAGGGAAAAACTTTGGAAGATATGAGCAAACTCTGGAGGAAATAAGAAGACTGCTGGTTTGCGCCAGTGTGATGTCAACATTTATTTTTCAGGGATGAATTCTCCGGGTTACACACCCTTTGACGGTGACCGATAAGGAATATTCATGAATTGAGCTTCACTTCTTATGTGACATGACACTAGCTGGCTCTAACATTATATTTATCCCGGTTCCTGAAGGAATACCGTGACGATTTTTTATTGTAAAGCACCCTGCCATCAGGCAAAGTAATGTAGTAAAGATATAGGTTTACATTGAACTGCATAATGTAGGGGTGCACCGGAAATTGTCGCAGTAACAAATGGTCGGTAATGGACATCCACCATGGGCTGAGAAGATAACTTCATTTAAAGAATATTAAAAAGACTCCGAACAAAAGAGATTTCGATATAGTTGAAATCTTATGACCATCAACCATGAACCATCAACCCTGAACCATCAACCAGTCACCTTCAGTTATGACGTTTCTCTTCGACCTTAATGGCACCATGATTGATGATATGCATTATCACATCAAAGCATGGCATGGTATTTTAAATAGCCTTGGAGCCAACATCAGCATGTCACAAATGAAGGAAGAATGCTATGGTAAAAATGATGAATTGCTGGAACGGATATTTCCTGGCAGGTTTTCTACGGCAGAAAAAAATGTGATGTCATTTGAAAAGGAGCGTGCTTACCAGGAAGCCTATAGGCCGGAGCTGGCACTGATAAAAGGATTGCCGGATTTTTTGAAAAGAGCGAATGAACATTCCATACAAATGGCCATAGGTTCCGCAGCCATCATGTACAATATCGATTTTGTGTTGGATGGATTGGATATCCGGTCTTATTTCAATGCGCTGGTAAGTGCGGATGACGTGGTCTTTAGTAAACCACATCCCGAAACCTATTTGAAATGTGCCGGTTTGCTGGGGGAGGATACCAAGAATTGCATCGTGTTTGAAGATTCGCCTAAAGGTGTGGAAGCGGGTGCCAATGCAGGTATGCAGGCGGTGGTGCTTACTACTATGCATACGAAAGAGGAATTTAACCAGTACAGCAATATCATTTGTTTTGTGGATGATTACGAGGACGATCAATTGAATGTATTGTTGAACAAATAAATGAATGATAACATTCAATCATTTAAACTGAAAAAGATAAAATTTTGAACGGGTAATCCAAATTGGGTTACCTGTTTTTTTTATGGTATTTGCCATCAGCTTTTTATAAAATGATTTCAGCAAATAAAAAACTTGTTTCATAAAAACTAACTTGCAACATTATCACCAGTTTTTTATTTAACCATGAAAGAAATAAAGTCAATCATTGCCGCTTATGATAAAATTGACCGGGCAACTACACAGGCTGCGTTGGCAACAGTGGTAAGGGTAGAGGGTTCATCTTACCGCCGCACTGGTGCAAGAATGCTGGTGATCGATAACGGAGAATGGGTAGGTGGAATCAGCGGCGGTTGTTTGGAAGGCGATGCTTTAAAACGTGCAAGACTAGCCATTGCAAAATCAACACCTACAGTAATTACTTACGATACAACAGAAGGCGACGACTTTCAAATTGGCGTAGGGCTGGGATGTAATGGTATTATTGATGTATTGTTTACGCCATTAGATTTCTGCGATCAAAATAACCCGGTCGAAGTTTTAAAATCATGCATTAGTGCGGCCAGGCAAACGCATATAATTATAACTGTTACTTATTTACAAGGCGATTGGAAAGCGATATCGCCGGGTGCGGTTATCAATTATACCGGTGAAACAAGTTTGTCGGTTTTTGAAAATAAGTTGGTTGAAGCACAACTGGTGAAACATATAGCCGTGCAATTAACCGAAAATAAATCATCACCTAAATGTATTTTGGTGGAGGAAGGTAATCGCCTCGAAGTATTCATCGAAATTTTGCCGCCAGAAATAAATGTGGTGATCATGGGGTTCCAATATGATGTGTATCCGCTCAGCAGGTTGATAAAGGAACTTGGCTGGATGGTAACCATTGTTGCCAATCCGCAAAAGATTAATACCCATATCGCCGCAGTTGCGGATAGAGTGATAGCACCTGAATTTTTTGGAAAGCTACAGATCGACCAGCACACCGTTATCATTTTAATGTCGCATGACTTTAAAACAGATAAGTACAATTTGCCCTTAGTCCTCGCAACAGCAGCACCCTATATAGGTATGCTGGGACCAAGGGTACGTTCCGAAAAAATATGGGGGGAGTTGGAGGAAGAAGGTGTTTCGTTATCAACCGAAGACAAGAATCGTATTTATGCACCCATTGGTTTAGATATTGGTGCTGTTACACCGGAGGAAATAGCCTTGTCACTGGCAGCGGAAGTGAGAGCAGTATTGTCAAAAAGGGTGGGCGGTTATTTACGCCTGCGAAAAATAAGTATGCATGACCGGGAGTAAGGTGAAATTGCGCTTACAGACTTTTGAATTTCTGCCGCAATACCTTCAATTATTGAGATAGACTGCTTGCTTATAAAATACCAGCTTGTGAATTTGAAAGTGGTTGAAAAGTACAGCGAGTGCTGTTTAAGTGACAGGGAAGTAATATTTCTTACGTTTGCTGCATCTGATACGGATCGTATTTTTTACAAGCTAATTTTGGCAAAATTTCTTTTCATTTCTTTTTGATATTCGTATGCTTGTTCGGGATGGCTGATATTTTTCATCCACCTACGAGAGTGTAAAAGGAAAACTGTTTTGACGCCTTTTTAGCCGTTCTGTCTATCCTTTACCTTACCCTTCTGAATTTTATAAAAGAGATATTTTATGCCAGGTATGAATCTTGCAAC
>Ga0209591_10003311_pt1 | contig 18718 bp, 15 predicted proteins | sample MAT01_FD_187207 | JGI IMG/M metagenome (GOLD analysis project Ga0209591, IMG submission 187207) | Freshwater microbial communities from Lake Fryxell liftoff mats and glacier meltwater in Antarctica - MAT-01 (SPAdes) (version 2) | ecosystem: Environmental > Aquatic > Freshwater > Ice > Liftoff... | reverse complement strand
GGGTGAGACGTCAGAGGAACCATGCAAGCGTCGGATTTATTTGGTCCCGATGAATGGCAATATATTCCCAGGCTTCTTCAACATCTCGAAAGGGCATTTGTTTTGCGTACATCGCGTTTGCCAGTCCTTCGAAGCCTATTGCGGGTTCAAAGCCTCTTATCTCTCTCAATACTGTTAGTGCGGAAGCCGTCTTAGTGCAAAAAGCCTCTTCATCAATATCGAGTTTATACAGTCCGAAGAAGTAGACCAAGTGAGCAAAGTTGTAATCCCACAGGCACCGATCAGTCCACATGACAGCCCACTGCTTCGCAATCTCGAACTTGTCTCGTTCTGGAGCTTGGGATCGTATCTGTGAAACAAAATCAAGGTGTTCGCATAGCTGATTCTTCGTTTCAAATTCGCTGCTATAGTAAGAAGCGGCAAGAAGTGTGTTTGTCACAAAGCGCACGATATAGAAGACATTCTCCATTGTTGCAGTATCTGCCCCGTGGACAAGCTTGTTGCGGAGGACGCTCAACTTTACGGGCCGTTGTTCTCTTTCTCCACTCACAGTATCAATCGTTACCGAGCTAGCAGCGGAAAAATCCTCATACACCTGTTCTCCAAGGAGGAGTTCAGCGCGGCTCATAATCTTCTTGTGCTCGCCGTAATTCAGGAGCACTTCAAGTGAGACCCAACAACCAAAGAATTGGAACGTGGGTGTTGGCTGATTGATACCAACGTATAGTGCCGACGCAGCCCTTCGAATAGCCCGTTGTAATTGGTTTGTTGTACTTGAGAACAACAAAACATCCGACAGCCATCTGTATGGTTCACGATTGAGCAGATCAAGAAATTCTCCCCTCGAGAACATGTATTCTGGAGTAGCAATTGGCAGAGCTTGTACATGTTCGTTTGTAACGGACACACCTTTGCTACTAAGATGTATCATCGTATTTGTAACCGACCCGTGTACCTCTGTAGCCAGCGTTGGACATGAACGAAAGTGAGAATAAGCGAGTAACGGTATTGATATGCCTGCAACAACTACTTTGGCTCGTTCTAGCACTACTTCAAGGTGCCTTTTTTGCTCTACGCAATGTTCATGCAAAGGACATCTAACTACCACATACTGCACTGCGTCTTTCAAAAAGAAAGGTAGATTTTTATCCGGCGCTGAGTATAACAGACGGACCTGCTTGCCCGAAAGAATCGTTGCATCGGTAAACAGAAATTCCTCAGGTGTATCCGTGTCTTCGCACTGCAGGCCGTATATGGGAAAGCAGAAGTACTGATAGAGTGGGGGTGGTATTGGCACAGAATGCTGGGAATTGGAATATTCCACAAGTTCACGAATTCTTACTAAGAAGAAGCAGGCTCACATTTCCTTTGTATGCCGTATGGAGAATGGCTACTGTGACCTCATCCCACACCTTCACCATATCATACGCCTGCCCTGCCCGCCGAGCCACGTGCGAGGACAAGAACTGCCACTTAGAGCCTCGCTCTTCGAATCTCATCGCTCCCTTGTAGTACCGAACAGTGCGCATGGGCTCGACAATCTCGGCGCGTTGGCTTCATTTCCTTGCCCTAGCGGCGATGCGTTCCCATATTCTTTATCCCTACGGGTCACTCTCGAATCTACAATCAGGAGTCCGTCTACAGCTATTTGGGGGGCTAGAAAGTTTGCACCTACCCGAAGGGCGGGACTTTTACCACAAATGTTGATGCGGAGAACCAATGTTTGATTAACCACAAAAGTGTCTACGAAGCACAGAAACCCCGCTATCGTAAACCACTTGTTATCGGTTGCTCTTCTGTCCAACCGAAGATGCGTTATGCCTGATTACACTCAATTCTCCTGAACGGTCCATAAAAATTTCTTTAACATGACTCATGTTATCCATGTTTAGATTTTTTCTTACCGCTTCCTGCAAATCGTTTTCGGTGATGTGTACGCGGCTCAGATTTTTAAGCAGCGGTTTGTTATTTTGAAACAGCATAATAGACTTTCCTTTTAGAATACTACCCGCCCAACTGCTTTTAAAAGTTATCCATGCTACTAATCGGTGCAAAATCATTATTACCAAAGCAGCAAGCAGGGTGCCCAGGAATGAGTCGTGGCTTACCACTGCTTTTCCTAACATAGCTCCCAGTATTAGTGCTGTCAGCGAGTCGTAAGCTGATTGCTTGCCAATCATACGTAAGCCGCCTGTGCGAACATAGACAAGCGCAAGAGAAAACACAACGGCTGCACGTGCTGCCATTTGATGAGGCTCGAGATTGGCATCATCAAACCCAAGCAGGTAATTCAAATATTCATGCATAGAATTTTAGGTGAAATCAAGTTCGTAATGCAACATGGGTAGGTTAAAAGAAAAGGGTTACTTGCTGACGAAACGAACTCTTTTCAGAGACCAACCATGGAGCAAACATGGCAAGTGGATATCAGCGTGTAACCCAAGAACAAAGGTACATGATTTGGGCAATGGATAGAAATGGGATCTCGCAGCGCAAGATGGCCGAGTCTATCGGAATATCGCCATCAACGGTATGCCGCGAAATGAAGCGAAATCGAGGCAATCGTGGGTACCTGGGGCAAGGCGGAGATTGAATGTGTGAGGGCTGAGCGTATCTATCTATCAGCACATATGGCAAGACAAGGCCCAATGGTGGCACACTGTTCAAACATCTTCGTAGCGGGCATCGTAAATGGCGCAAGCGCTATGGAAGCAAGAGCAGCCGGGGCATCATCCCCAATCGGAGGCCCATCAGTACTAGACCGAAAGCAATTCGGACATTGGGAGGGAGATACGATGATCGGCAAGAACCACAAACAGGGGGTGGTGATCTGGCCGAGGCTGTTACGCGTGCATGCGTCAGAACCATTACGACTGATAATGGCAAGGAGTTTGCAGGACATCAAGAGATAGAGCAAGGCCTGCATACCCGAGTCTATTTTGCTGACCGGTAATCATCCTGGCAACGCGGCACGAACGAGAATACAAATGGACTTATTCGTCAATACACCCCAAAGTCAAGACCACAGGAAAGCGTCACCGACCAAGAGATTCAATGGATCGAAGATACATTGAACAACAGACCACGAAAGAGGCTTGGTTTTACAACACCGAACCAAGTATATTGTCAACATAAACGACGTGTTGCACTACGAACTTGAACCTAAGAGTACCACTGCAACTACGTTCTCACGTAAGATTCGGTAAAATGTTCTCTAACTGCATAGATACCGTCCACTATCGAGAAGATGTGCCGAGATCTGGGCTGGACTCTTGGCGATACATACCGCGCTCGTAAACACTACGTAGGCTTCCTCGCGTTCCTCTTGAGACAGTGCACGTACTGGACCGTGGTCTTGGCTTGCTAACAAGGAGCTAGCGCCAGCACCAACAGATCATCGGTTGGAAAGTTCGGTGTAACCCGATAGCCCATAAAAAAAGAACGGCCACTGTTGCGTGTAGCCGTTCAATCTGTGTGCGGAAGACGGGACTTGAACCCGCACGCCCTTGCGAGCGCCACCCCCTCAAGATGGTGCGTCTGCCAATTTCGCCACTTCCGCAGAGGGGCACAAAGGTAGGAAAGGAACCGAAGACGGCAAAATCATCTGCCCGTTGGGCCACTAAGCAAACCGACAATATCACGAGCTGCACGCGCTCCTTGTTCAGCGGCATTCTCCAAGGCAGGAGCACAATCACTATCAGTGCCGGCAAACCTTAGTCTGGATGTGGGGGCACATGCTTGCTGCGCCGGACCATTATGAGAGCCAACTGTTGGCACTACAATTCCGTGTCCCCATCCCCATGCATGCACGTCGATGATTGATTGGCGTTGTTGATCAGTAAGCGAGGCGGCAAACGTCTCAACGGTTGCAGCAACAAATGATGCAAATGCCTGCGAGTCGGTCAGCATCGTTCGCTGTTTGGCATCCAACGGCACATACAACGAAACGATGTGATCTTCGATTTCTGGCTGAATACACATCGGATCTATTACATCCGTATACGTGTTTGTGTTTCTCAAGTCCCACGTGTCATATGCATCACCCGTAGCAATCTTCACAGAGGAACGCACTTGCATCGTAGCATAGGGTGCATATCTCAAGGTCCGTAATGCTTTGGAGCGCGTGTCATCAACATGTGAGAGAAGTCTCGACAGTTGATATTTAGGTGCTGCTACGATTGCATACAATGCTCTATAGCGAGTAACAGATCCATCTGTTTCTACAACATCTGCACTAACGTGCTGATAGTCTTCACGCAATGAGGCCACAAGTGCAGAGGTATGAATATCGGAAAGATTGCGTGCAACTCCTTGAGCTAACCGCGCCGTTCCACCTGGAAAACTATAGCGAGAATAGCCGTATTCGCTGCCTAGTTCCGACTGGTAAAAGTTGAGCAGACAATACGCATTTGTTTGATCGGAAGGGGCTCCCATTGATGATCGGCTATAGGCGTTGACGATGCATTCAAGCGTACTCGATTTAAATGCCATTACATATGATTGTGCGCTTTGTGCGTCCAGCTCCTGCAGTCTTGCCGAAAGTGTCTTATCAAGTGGGTAGGATGGCAAATCATCCGTCATCGCTAAGAGTGCATCACGGAAACGCTGCATCCCCTGACGGTCTTGAGAATTGGGTGCTGCTTCGGCAAGCCCCCTATCGGACCACAGGTCCTTTACACGTGCACCATCAGCTAGTATGAAGGCATCATCAGGACAAACAACTGGCTCTATCTTAGCGGCCTTGAGGAGCATATCTACGTCTTCGGTTCTAGAAACGAAATACACACTGCCGAGCGGAACATTTGCCTTCCCCATCGCCGAAGAGACGGCCGCGCCACCAACGCGAGGTTCCGATTCTAGGAGCGCCGCATGAACGCCGTGGTTCTTCAATACCAATGCAGCCGCCAAGCCGGAGATGCCTCCACCGATAACTATCACGTCTAGAGCGTGTTCTCTGGATGGTTGAGGCAGCGCAACACCATCTCGCAGATAGTTGTGTGCAATCTTAAACTGGGGCGTATTGGTTCGGGGTACTAAAGGATCGGAGGCCTTTGTAAGTCCCGTGCTTTTTTTTGTTTCTTCGCCTGATCGCCAATATTCACAGCCGGGGAGCGGTGCTAAAAACACTGCTCCCGAGCCGAGGATAATCTTGTATAAAAAGTCTCTGCGTGAGTTCACTCTAACGCAATGTACGCAGTGACGGTCTCATTAACGAACAACAGTAAGAGGGACAATTGTTCGTGCCCCGTTTACTGTAACTGTGCAAATGTATGAACCTGACGCTATGCCTGACACCGGCACCCGAATTGTTCCTGGCATCACCCGGTCTGCGTACACAGATTGTAAGAACCTGCCCTCAGTGCCATAGAGGTCAACGTTTACGAGGCCAGGCACGGATTGATACCACTCAAGCGTTGTATGATCTCTCATCGGATTAGGTGCAACACGCACATCAACTTTGATTGCACCGGCATAAAAATCATCTACACTTGTTGAGCGTTGCAACACACCAAGTGGTAGAACACGATCTTCGAGTATCCCCTCGGTATCGGACGGCTTTCCACCAAACCAGTTTTCGATGACATCCGCATAAACGCGACGGAAGTCCCACTGATATCTCACGTCGCCGTTACTATCGAGGTTCTTCAAGTCTGGCACCTCACCGTAGACGCCGGCACGCACGCCATTGCCAAACACAAACTGGATCGATGACGCACCATGGTCAGTACCACGACTACCGTTCTCGTATGGCCTACGTCCAAATTCAGAAACCGTCATGCCAACAACTCTATCGGCAAAGCCCTGCATCAATGCGTCTTGCATAAAGGTTCCTACGCCCTTACTCAACATTTCCAAAAGGAACGGATGCAATCCTTCTTGATTCTCAAACTGTTGCTGCACGTGTGTGTCAAAGCCACCCATATAGACCAGGTAGACCTTTGACTTAAGACCTCCGCTAATCAAACGAGCAACCAGCTTCATTTGATTCACAAACCCATTGTTGTAATACTCTACCTTGTTTTGCCCCTTATCATACGCATTTTTTACAACACTTGAATATTTATCGGATTGTTCGGCTACGCTGCGCACAAAATTGAATTCATGACCATACGCTGTATCCTCTGGCATAGGATCGAGATCTGGGGAGAGTCCTTGGCCCAGTTCAAAGAATTTCTGAGGATCAGTAAGCGCGATACCCGCATCACCTTTAGGACTACGTAGCAACATCGAGAGCGAACCACCAATCTGAACTGCAATTGGGTCTGGTGGAAGCACTTCTGGGAAGCCAGCCACACGTTCCGACCAGTACCGACCCAGCCAACCGTCGATAAGCCTCTTGTCGGGGTCAGACGAGTTAAAACCACTCAACCAAATATCCGTAGACCTAAAGTGGGACAGGTTTGGGTTTTCATAGCCGATACCGTTTACAATTGCCAACCTTCCGTCTTCAAACATCCGCTTGAGATTGTAAGGGGCATCAGCATCGAGTGCTGGGTGCATATAGACGCGGGATAGAACATTAATCGCCTTGTCCTTTGGAACTGCGATTGATGGACGGATCTTGTAATATTCTGGGTCGTCTGCCGGTATGATCGTATTGAGGCCATCATTGCCTCCGAACATCTGGATGACGATAAGAATACGATCATCCTCAGCCTGAATCTTCTCGCCTAGGTCAAATGGAGAAAATGCCTTTAACGGAATTCCCCCAAGTACCTGTGTTCCCACGGCTGCTGCGGCCGTGGTCGAGAGGAAGGTGCGACGTTTCATCGGGTTTCCTTATCGATCGTGTTCACATTCATGTTCTTAACAAAGTTGAAAGTCTGGGGCCTTGGCAATTGCCTTGAGGAGTTCCCGCATCGAACGAGCTGCCGCCGAAGGTACCAGAAGTTTTTCTGCCCACGTATAATCTGGCTGGCCCTCGAGAAGAGCACCCTTGTAGAATTCAAGACGAGCTGAAGAAATGGCAACGGGGAGCAAGAAGATTGTAACGTCTTTCACAAACTTGTCTACATCGTCATAATTCGCAAATTCTTTGATGAACGCATTGGCACGTGCATCCGTCATCTTATCTATCAACTGTCTTGCATATTCACGGCGGCGCGGATACGAATTCGTACTGATCCACGCATGGTAGCCGGGCCATCCTGCAACGTTTGGCGGATCAAACATTATCTGATCCATTTCATACGTCCAGTTGTGCATTTGGAACTCATCCACACCGTACTGGCGAACAAGGCCAACAACATATTCAATTGGTGTCTTGATTTGAACACCACGCAACGCACTGTCAAAAAAGTGCTGACTCGTCATCAACTTCTTGATCAAAGGCCTGATGTTGAAATTGGATGCTCGGAATTCTGCGGCTAGGTCTTCGATCACACTTACATCTGCACTACCCGGAGAACTATAGACAAAGAACGAATATAATTTCCGTGCAATAAAACGGGATACCGCTTGCGGTCTAACACGGAAAATGATATTGATCATTTCAAAAACTTCTTCGTTGAGAACTTGAAATTCGGTGTTATTATCCGGCGTGCGTGCTGGTATCGCTACGCCAAGAAACTGTTTTGCACCTGTGTCGTGCTTATTCGCATCGAACCACGTTGTGTAAATACCCTTTGGTGCTGGCTCATCATTGTACCTAGAAGCCTTCCATCCCGTTAACACACGAGCGGCCTGTTGTACATCACCTTCAGTGTACCATCCAATACCGGTTGTGAACAGCTCAAGAAGTTCTCTACCATAATTCTCGTTTGGCTTTCCAACTTCGTTAAACGTTCCGCCGAGATACAAAACCACGGAGTTGTCTACTGTCATGTCTAGGCACATCCGTGGAAAATTGCCAATTCTATCTTTCCGAAGCGTTCGATACTGGCGGTAGTGCATCTGCGGTACCATATAGGCCTCGTCAAACGAGAACTCTGTTACCCAGTGTCCCATCCAGAATAAGGTTAGCCGCTCAATTGCCGTAGCATCCGCGGCCATTCCACCTAGCCACCAGCCACCAAAGTATCTGTGATTAGACTTCCACCATCCTTCGATGGCCAACCGAGTACGGATGTCGGCACCGTCAGGGTTTTCCGTGTAGTCCACAAGCTTTTGCGTTGCAGGATCTAGCCACTGCGCAAACTTGATCTCTGGTAACGGTTCTCCAGGATCGTCGGGGCCAAGGAGCTCGTCCACTAAGACGCTTGCCTGCTTACCCACGTGCGACATCGCAACGGGCATAGACACTGAGAAACTCAAGCGCCTATATACATGCAAAACATCCTCTAGTGTTAGAGGTGTGGTATAAGTGTCCAGTCCCGCTTGAACAACCAAAGCTGTTTCAGAAGCGCCATCGTCACGTAGCGAAGCACGCACGATGTTGGTAAAGAGGTCTCGTCTGTTCATTTCTCCCTCAATGGAGTTGTGATGGTCAGCGACACTGTGCGACAGTAAAACCGGCCTTCAGGTAAATCGTTACTATACGGGATAATCGCCGGTCCAATTCCCTTCACTTCTGTGATTTTAAGTGAAGGGGCTATCGAACGTACGAAGGATTCCACAGAAACCGCCCGGTCGGTGGAAAGATTCATGTTATGCTGGAGCTCACCAAGGCGGTCCGTAGAGCCCACGATGGTGGCCACACTACCATCGCCAGAGGCCGATTTAACCACGCGAAGCATCATATCCTTGTTCTGCTGAGATATGTCCGCACGGTCAAAGTCAAATACAATCAAGCTTAACCGGCTAACTTCATAATTGCTCACTGTTTTAATAACTGGGAAGCGCGTGCGGGCAGTAACAGGCACACCATCTCTCTGGTTGATGTTCAGATGTGCGTCCAGGGTATCGCTGCGCCCTACCACTGGACCGAGTTTATCTGTCATTTCCTGGGAGAGGTCAAAACTTATCAGTGCAGGGGGCTCATCGGAACCTGTTCTGGAACCGATGCCTCGATCACGATGATTTACGTCAAACGCCCACGACGCAGATTGCGCAGGGTTGCGTATGTCTACGGAAAAGTTGTGGTGTGCCTGAACAGGCACGTATTCATTAAAACGGGTATGAACCACGGGGTCGAGCACTCTGCCATCATTGGACGTAAGTTCTACCCTTCTGTTCTCTTCTACACCCATCGAATAGCCTTCGTTCGAAACCAATGCAGGGCGGTCCGTAGACTTGGCCTTCAAGCGATCTGTGGAAATATTCCAACGCGCAGTGAGATACGTTAAAACTGACTGTGCACGAGAACTGGCAAGTTTAGAACGCTGCTCGGCAGTTCCGCCTTCGGAACCATCTGTGGTTCCCATGATTGTTAACACGGCTGTTGGCATCGCCCTGAGGCGAGCACCTATGATGTCGAGCATCCTGTAATAAATCGGCAGCGTTTGTTTTGGCAATGCCATTTCGCTAAACGCTGCTACGTCGTCTTGGCCGATGTACTTTGAACGCAACGTAGTACTAGCGCTATCAAAAAATACATACGGTAGCAACGGAAAGGTTTGCGTTACAACTGTTTCGCGAATCTCTAACGGCTGAGACCGCACGGATGCAATCACTGCCGGAACGGGCTCGGGCGGTGGTGGTGCAATGGCGGCTTCAACAACAACAGGTACTACAGGGAAAACTTCTGAAACTGGTTCTGGAGGTGGAGGTGGAGGTGGAGGTGGCTGCTCCTCGGAAAACATACGATAGCGTATCTGAAGCCCAGCGCCTGCATACGATTGTTTCCATGTTGCAGTAGACGTTATGGTGTTTAACCCGTAGCGATAGAATATTTCGGGACAAAGTTCTACGTGTTTTGAAACTGCCAGTGCTGCGCCGATTGCTCCGGTAAGCCCCATTGCCGTACCTAAGCCAGGAAACTCGCCAGTGCCCGTACTCCTACGCTGTGTTCCATCAGGGAACAATACTCCAGAAGGAGAAGTAATTTCTTCTGTTTGTGTGTAGTTGGCGCTTACAATCGGATTGCCGGCATCAAATGCTGCACGTAGGTAGATGGGCAGGGCATCTAGAGGACGAGAGCGGAGCCCCATTTCAACAACGATGTAGCCCAATGAACTCGTAAAGGTATGCTCACGAACCATTGGCACATAGGTATTCGTATTGGGGTCGAGTACTTCAAATCCGTCTACGTTCATTGCACTAAGCTGCGCTGGACGGTAGGAATAAACAACAGCACCAGTCAATTCAAGCGCGTCGCCCAAAATAGAATAGTCTCCTGTAAGCCCACCGAAGAAACCGCTGGAGTTACCATTAGAGAATACACCACAGTCTGTACTCCCAGCAATAACAGGGATAGTGGAAATATTCATTATATACTGATACCCACCTTTGATGCCAATCGACGGCATCTGCGCGCTCGCAACGGCAAACGATATCGTTAATAATAACCCAAAAGCATTAAAACGGCAGAAGTTCATGGTCACTAGATTACGAAAAAACACTAGATACGAGCTAACATTTTACTGATGTCCGACCACGGAGTGGCGCTCAGGATCCTGAAGGCAGTATATGCCCCAAATCCCACAAGGGTTACACCAGAGGCCTGTTGAATGCGATGAATAAACTTTGGCGTCATCTTGTTACGCAGCGATAAAACGAGTTTCACGAGTGTTACCAACCACAGCGCGTTACCAGAGCCAAACCCAACCGAGAAGGCCAATGCATTTGTAAGAGTGGGTTCAAACAGCGCCATTTTCTGCACAAACGTTGTCATGGCCATAACAGCAGGGATGAAGGTTGGATTTGCAAGATTTGCTACCGCAAGCGCTGCGCCCACAAATAGTGGGCCGTGTGATGTACTTGTTTCGGCGTTTGCAACCTTTGTGAGCTGCTTTTCCATCATTTCTGGTTTTACCGGGCGTTCAATAATCTGAAAAACGCCAAAACCTATCATGGCAATGATTACAACTATCTGAATCCCGAGGGTAATTAGGGGATTGCCACCTTCAAGAGACTGGAGTGCGCCAATAACTGCTGTTGATGCCCACATGGAGATCGCACAATACACAAAGTCAAGTATTCCAGCACCTATCGCCAACTTGACTGCTGGGCGCCACCCATCGCGCAACCCGATACGGACCGAGGCCATACCTATTGGGCCAGGTGGTATCGCGAGAAGGTAGCCAACTACAAGACCAATGAACAATGCAATTATCATCTGTGGCTAAGATAACTGTGTTCGGTTATCTTCGTTCGAATCTTCGAGTTATGGAGTTTAGATATGCCCCAAAAAAAAACGACGTCCAGCACAAAAGGTCTTGTTGCCACTCTTGGACTGTTTACCACCACAGCCCTGGTAGTTGGTGGGATGATAGGTTCAGGGATTTTTCGCAATCCTTCAACAATGGCAAGTTTTCTCCATTCGCCTGAACTTTTGTTGGGCGTGTGGGTGGTAGCAGGCTTGGTAACGATGTTTGGAGCATTGACCAATGCCGAGGTTGCGGGGCTTATACCTGTAACTGGCGGACAGTATCAGTACTTCCGTGTGATGTATGGAGACTTCGTGGCCTTTCTTTATGGGTGGGCACTGTTTGTTGTCATTCAGTCCGGCTCAATCGCATCAATCACATTTGTGTTTGCCGAATATTTCAATACAGTAGTTCCCTTGTGGCAGTTAGATGATGCAACCACCTCTGCCTGGGCAATTTCTCTGCCCTTTGCAACCATCTATCCGCTCAAACAAATAGGCATCAAACTTTTGACAGCAGGTGCTGTGGGATCACTAACACTCATAAATGCATTTGGAGTTCGAGAAGGAGGAAGAGTTCAAGGGTTCTTCACTGTTGCCAAAGTAGCAGCAATACTCTTCCTTGTGTTCATGGCGTTTACAAGTACGTCTGGCCATGTAGGCAACGTTTTTGTAGCGTCAACAACAACTGCAGTGCCTGTTGGAACGGCGTTGATCTTTGCGCTCGCAATGGCGATGAACAAGGCCCTATGGTCGTACGACGGTTGGAATAATCTTACGTATGTGAGTGGCGAGGTTAAAAACCCGCAAACAACGGTACCACGCGCCCTGATGATCGGCACTGGCATCTGCATCAGCGTATACGTCCTGATCAATATTGCCTATCTCACAATTTTGCCAATCGATGCATTAAGTGCCTCATCTGCAGTGGCTCGTGATGCCGCATGGATAATGATGGGAACATTTGGCGCCGTCTTTGTTTCTGTTGCAGTAATGGTATCAACAGTAGGCACATCCAACGGAACCATTCTTGCAAGTTCTCGCGTGTATTATTCCATGGCCAACGAAGGGATGTTCTTTAAGGGGGCTGGTGTTGTGCACGAGAAGTTCCGCACACCGGTGAGATCCCTTGTGTTGCAACTTGGTTGGACAACAGTTCTAATTTTTTCTGGCACGTTTGATATGTTAACGGACATGCTCATTTTTATTAGTTGGGCATTTTATGGACTTGGGGCCTATGGTGTATTCGTGTTGCGAAGGAAGATGCCAGATGCACATCGCCCATATCGTACATGGGGCTACCCAGTAGTTCCAATCGTTTTTATTCTGTTTGCAGTGGCTTTCCTCGGGTTTACGATTTTCTCAGACATCGAGAATTATACAAATGGAAACGCCCCAGTGATCAACTCACTCTGGGGCGTTATCCTGCTATCGTCTGGAATTCCGTTTTATTGGTATTTCAAAAAACGAGACCAAGGCTGACATTTAGAAATGCCATCGTTTCTTCGCCTGCTTCTTTCCCAACGAGATTAGTCAAGTTGTACTTGAGCTCAAAGAATGGGCGCAATCCGCCAAGATTAAACTCCACACCTGCGGTAGCTGCTGCTCCAATACGCGATGTTTGCGGCTCTAGGTCTTGTCCGGTACCGCTGATTAGATCTTGGAAAATAGTGTTGCCCGAAGAGATGGTCACATTCCTATATGAGTACATCGCCTCGGCAGCTAAATACGGGCGAACAAGCCCCTTGATGGGAATGAATGTTATACCTGCATATACAGGTACAAACGTTGTAACGGTTTGAATTGTAATCCTAGACCCGTTACTCAGCGTTGCCGTCTGGGACTGACCTGGGAACTGCGTAAAATTAACACCTCCAGAAAAACTTAGGACATCGCTTAGACCAAAGCGCATTTTTGCACCCAAGTGGTAACCAAGTGAAGATGCCGACTCATATGCTGTACCAATTCCAGAGTTGTCGATTGAGTTGTATACTTGCTCAATAGACTCACTTGGGATACATGGGCCAAATAAGACACCAATTGAAAACGGCTCTTCTTTAGGAGATTCTTCTTCAGCCCACATTGGAACGCTGAGACAAAAAATGCTGACAGCCGAGATTACGGTTCGCGAAATAGACGTATACATGACGGGCCTTGAAAAGATGAAATGGTCTAATACCAAAGATGTAACGTAGTTTTGTTCTATGAATCTGCTTCTTACCTTTACCCTCGTTGCCCTCCTCATCACGGGACAGGCCATTGCTCAAACAATCCCTCCAACTCGGATTGGCATCTATGGAGGATTGAACCTCAATCCTATGTCGCCGTCGGTACAAGTATGGCGTGGATTTGCAAATGTACAGACACCGTTCACACCTTTTGTGAACGATTCTCTACGTTTTACATCTGGAAGTATGGGCCTTGGTGGAGCATTCGGAATTATTGCCGGCTTCCCTATTACCCGAACCATCCACATTTCCGGACGAATTGGTTATAACAGCATGCAGGGCTCATCAACTGCCCAACAGATTGTTGCACCAACCACAGTAGTTCATGATCTAACCGTATTGTCTTCTACATTAGAGATTTCTCCAGTAGCAGAGTTTTACGGACTCTTTGGGGACTTTTCCCTCCACCCTTTTGTAGGCTTTGAGTTCGGCATCCCCCTGTTAGCAACAACTACCCAGTCTGCAACCGCCACGTCTCAAAACTCACAAACCACTCAAACGTTTACCAACGCAACAGACATCCCAGAAAGAACAATGCGCGCTGGCCTGTTGCTCGGCTTTGGTTATACAATTCGGCTCGATAGCACATGGTTCCTCCAACCAGAGATCTCTTACCGTGTTGCCCTTTCAAATGTTTCATCCAACGCGGCATTTTCGCCTACGTCGCTTTCACAAATACGGATTGGCGTAAACCTGTTCTTTGGCTTGTTCGACGGCAAGAAGGAACCGCAAGTTTCACGTGGTATGAGCGCCTCGATAGACCGAATCACGGCGTATGACCGCAGTGGACAAGAAGTTAACGTGTCCGCTCTCAATGTTGAGGACGTTCGGTATAACGAGATGTTCCCTCTTGTACCATACGTGTTTGCAGCGGAAAAGAGCCTACCAGATGGTGCAGCACAGATTACGGATATGATGCCCGAGAAGGGCGACTTCCAACCTGAAAATCTCCCTCTCGATGCAATCGAAGTAAATAGGAATCTCTTAAACATCATAGGCTCGCGGATCAGGAAACTCCCGCAGGCAACGCTTACCATTACTGGTACTGCCGATGGCAAGGGCGAAGCAGGTGTTAAGAATCTTGCTCAACGCAGAGCTGATTGGGCTAGAAATTACCTGGTAACTGCTTTTGGAATCGATTCTGCGCGCATCGCCACACGCACAACTTCTACCCCGTCCAAGCCATCGTCTTCAACAGACCCAGATGGCATTGCAGAGAACCGACGTCTTGAATTTGCGAGCAATGTGCCAGACGTTCTGGCGCCGGTTGTAATCACTGCGGACAACCAGCGTGTGTCCACTCCCGATGTGGTTACGTTTCACCCCACAGTTTCAAGTGAAGATTCACTCAGCTCATGGTCTCTTACCGTTATGCAAGCTGGACGCCAGCTTCGCGAGATTAACGGCACGGGGCGCCCAGAACGCGTAAGCTGGCCAATTAGGCCAAATGAACTTTCCGCAGATCAAGTGCCGGTTGATTATGAGATGGTTTTTCGCAATACCGCTGGCGATAGCGCTACGGCCATTGGAACCATTCCCGTAGACTATGTGTCGAGTGTGAGGAAGAAGACAGAAAATTTGCCCGACCGAACAGTCGATAAATATTCTCTCATCTTATTCGACTTCGACAAAGCCACACTTACAGAAGACAACAGCCGAATTCTAGAACAAATGGTTTTGCCCAACATTGCCTCTACATCTAACGTGAACGTCATTGGCTACACAGACAGAATTGGGAACGATGTGTATAATCAAAAACTTTCTCGGGAACGCGCAGAGACCGTTAAAGCGTTTCTGCAGTTACGCGCCAAGGATGCAAAATTCAGCATCAGTGGTGTTGGTGAAGCAACCGAGATTTTTCCAAACGATCTTGCTGTCGGACGTCAGCTGTCTCGCACGGTACAGGTAATTGTAGAAACTCCGCGGCGATAAGCCCCCTTCCGTTCTCGCTTTGCTTCTCTATCTCTCTGCACAGACTGGAATCAATCTTGGATTATCGCTTTCTTTCTAAAATCGACTCGCCTGAAGACCTTCGCAAACTTCCGGAGTCAGAACTGCGGCACGTAAGTGACGAAGTTCGAGAATGCCTTATCGACACGATCACACGTGTAGGTGGACACTTTGGCGCGGGCCTCGGCACGGTTGAGCTAACAGTTGCCTTGCATTATGTGTTTAACACGCCGCATGACAAGATTGTGATTGATACCGGGCATCAAGCCTATCCGCACAAAATCCTTACCGGCAGACGAGACACGCTGCATACTATCCGTCAAAAGAACGGATTGTCTGGATTTCTCAAGCGCACAGAAAGCATGTACGACGATTTTGGTGCAGGCCACGCCACAACATCAATCTCCGCTGCACTTGGTATGGCTGCTGCACGAGATCAGCTCAAAGAAGACTTTAAAGTTGTAGCTGTTATTGGTGATGGAGCCATGACCGGTGGGCTTGCCTATGAGGCCATGAATAATTGTGGTGTGCTTAAGAGCGACATCTTAGTTGTGCTTAATGACAACAACATGTCTATTGCTCCAAACGTCTGGGCGCTCTCCAACTATTTCTCAGAAATTTTTGCGTCACCTGCTGGGCGCAGGCTTCGAGAGACCATTGTTGGGATGACGGACAAGATGGACAGTTTAGGCGACAGAATACGCTCGGTTGCCCATCGCCTTGAAGGTGGCATGAAGGCCGTGATTACGCCTGGCATGCTGTTTGAAATGTTGGGCTTTAAATATTTTGGTCCAATGAACGGCCACAACGTCAACCAGCTTGTTACCATGCTCCACGGTATCCGTGAGATGAAGGGTCCAATCCTACTTCACGTGATCACCCAAAAAGGCAAAGGATACGGTCCAGCCGAGCGCGACAACCAGTTCCTCCATGCCATTGGCAAAGTAGACAAGATCACGGGCAAGGCTTTAAGTTCGGCCCCTCCAAAAGTCTCGCCTCCGCCAACGTATCAGAAAATCTTTGGCGATGCGATGGTAGAGATCATGTCTACCAATCCAAAAGTAGTGGGCATTACTGCTGCCATGCCAGATGGTACGGGGCTTGATATTGTGCAGAAGCAGTTCCCAGACAGAGTCTACGACGTAGGCATTGCTGAGGGCCACGGCGTAACTTTTGCTGCCGGCCTCGCTACGCAGGGCATCGTTCCTGTGGTGGCAATTTATTCTAGCTTTTTGCAGCGTGCGTTTGACCACGTAACACATGACGTTGCGTTGCAACATCTGCACGTGGTGTTTGCTCTAGATCGTTCCGGACTTGTGGGTGCTGATGGTCCAACGCACCACGGCGTATTAGACCTTGGCTACCTGCGGATTATTCAGGGTATGGTTGTGATGGCACCCAAGGACGAGCAGGAATTGCGAGACATGATGTACACCGCCATTCATTCGTACACGGCTGGTCCGATAGCAATACGATACCCACGAGGAAGCGGTGTTGGTACACCTATCGGCCCGATGAAATCAATTGAGATTGGCAAGAGCCAGACGCTTAGCACAGGTACAGACGTAGCAATCATTGCGATTGGTAAGATGGTTTCTTATGCCATTGAGGCCGCAGAAGCATTGGCAAAACAAGGCATACACGCAGAAGTTGTAAATGCCCGATTTGTAAAGCCCCTAGACATTGCAATGATTGACGACGTGGCCTTGAGAATTGGTCGCATTATCACCATCGAAGACGGTCAAATCCAAGGAGGTTTTGGCAGTGCCGTTGCCGAGCATATCGCACAACACCACTCCGGCAATGTTGACTTCAAGATCCACGGCATCCCTGATATCTATGTAGACCACGGCTCGCAAGAAGAACTTCATGCAGAGCTACAACTAGATGCAAAAGGAATCGAAGAAGTGGTCAAAGACTTCTTGGCATCATCTGTGTTAAAGTCCATCACAACTCAGTAACTTCCTAATTCGTATCTTTGCCCCCTTCCGATCCCGTAGCTCAGCTGGTAGAGCATTTGACTTTTAATCAAAGGGCCTTGGGTTCGAATCCCAACGGGATCACAGATAATGTTAATTCAGGATACGTAGAGATAGATGGAATGTGGGTTATCAAGCTAGATATAGGCCTTACGGCTCATTCTACGGATTGCGCGGGGTTGGCGATATAACCTGATGTATCCGGAGCCGGTAGGAGAATAAGACTTGGCACAGGTGGTACAATTGCGCCTAAAAATCGTTGGCAGGTACCGTATCACCACAAATGTTGATGCGGAAAACTGAACCGCCACTTTAACCAAACGCCTGTTAGGCGTATGTGCTTTGTTTCTATTGGCCACTTACTAATCATTGATTTATATAATCTATTAGTCAGCAAAGAATGGAGCAGCAAAAGGATTGTCTATAAGCCAAAGCCAAATTCCATCAGCACTTTTCCGCATCATATTAGCAGAAGCACCTTTCATATTAATAGAATTGCCTTGTGGGTCTGTTGCTGTCATAGTCCATTTGTCTAGCCAATACATCATATCATTTCCGACTGGCGAATTTTTATGTTCATAAACTTTAATGTCTGCTCTCATATTGCAAAGATTAGCAACAACCTTTTCTATGTTGGTAAATCCACTAATTGCATTTCCGTCTTTGCCAATATAAACTGCCTCAGGGTCAAAGCAGGTCATAGCATTTTTCAAATCTCCATTACGAACGCAATCTAAAAAGTATTCGTCTGCTTCATTAGGGTCTGTTCTGTCAAATTTCTGTGTCATTGTTTTTTCTGTTTACTGATGTATGTGTCTAGTAGCATTACGCCTAACGGTTTGCAGCTACAAGAAGTTGGCGATTTTACCGCAAATGCTGATGCGGAGAACCAAAGTTTGATTAACCACAAATGTGTCTGCGAAGAACTGAACCCCGCCATTTTTGCCAAACCGCTGCTAGCAGTAGTTTTACTTTCAAAATCTGCTGTCAATTTCAATATCTCTATTGAGTCCGTTTAGTAGGTTTTCAAATGCTTCATTCGGTGTTTTTCCACCAGTCAATTTATAGATTAAACTCTTAATATTGAACTTACAATAAGTTCCTTTTCTTGGATTATATAAGCCTGCATACTTCCAATTTTCTTTTTCGCATACTTGTCTTCCCTCCCTGCCAACGATTCTGTGTACACAAAGCGTAGTGTAATTTAAGCTACAAATTGAGGGCGTACAGGAGGCAGGATGAAGACCGAAGCAATCGTTGTCAATGGCACGTTGGATCGTGTAGAACAACGGAGTACAGAAGTGGTACAGAAGACAGGACGTCGCACGTTTAGTGCGGAATACATCAAAGCAATTCTGCAGGAGCTGGATACATGC
>Ga0209591_10003309_pt1 | contig 18729 bp, 20 predicted proteins | sample MAT01_FD_187207 | JGI IMG/M metagenome (GOLD analysis project Ga0209591, IMG submission 187207) | Freshwater microbial communities from Lake Fryxell liftoff mats and glacier meltwater in Antarctica - MAT-01 (SPAdes) (version 2) | ecosystem: Environmental > Aquatic > Freshwater > Ice > Liftoff... | reverse complement strand
TACGCAACCTGTCACCGATGCTCGGCCCTCCGTCGAGGTAATGAGCGCGAAGATTGGTGAAGTCATCGCCGCAGAGATGGAATTGGCCTCCTACATTTACTTTGTGGTCTCCAGGCGCGAACTTCCAGACGAAGCTATGCATCAGAGCAACAAGATGGCGAAGGAATATCCCGCAGCCCTCCTGTTCGACATGGAAATCCCGCTGGAGATGGCTCACGAGATCGTGAATGCCAATAAACTCGCCTATGAAACCAACCTCGCCAGCGTCCAGAAGTTTGATGTCGATCCAAAGACGGGCAAAACGACTCTGGAGTATGGGTATCCGCCCGTAACGGCCCTCTTCCAGGCCTACGCGCAAGAATGGTTGCGCCGCCAGGGAGACCAGCGGTCAGCCATCGGATAAAACCCTCAGAAACGCAAAAGGCCCAATTAAGGGTTTTTTCCGTTTAAATGTTTGAGTTTAGATATTCAATCGTCAAACATGGTGGCGTTCTATATACATGTAATCCGAAAAATCAGAGGGGCTTGCGCCGATCATCGTGCGCGAGATTTTCCGCATCATCCGCCAGTTGAACGAGAATGGCACGACGATCCTGCTGGTGGAGCAGAATGCACAGTTGGCGCTGCAAACGGCGGCACGCGGCTATGTGATGGAGGCCGGGACGATCACGATTGCGGGCCTCGCACAGGACTTGCTGCACGAGGCCCGCGTTATGAAGGCGTATCTGGGCGAGAATACTCTAAGGGCAACTATACCCATTTAGGGCTTTACAGGAACGATATACAAAGTTCCATCGCTGTCTGTGGCAGCAACATAACGTCCATCCGGTGAAATTTTGGCCTGTCTTACCCAAGTTGCATTAATATCAGAAGTGATAAGATGAGTTTTTTTCTGCTTCGAATTGTACTCAAATAACCCTTGGTCACTTAGATACAAGACACCTGAATCATCGGGATTTATAAAAGCAGCATCCTCAATCGTGTCTTTTTCGGATACTATGGAGAATGTGAAATCGTTTATATTCATGACAATAAGACTGTATGTGTATATGGACTCCTTAGTGTTACCTAGATGAAGATAAGCATTCATAAGCAACTCATCTCCCTGACTGTTAATATCGTATACTTTAGAAGCACTGTTTGTGATCGAGAAGATTTTGCTAGTTTCATCATAAAAATTGATAACCTGCAAATCTTTCATATCACTTGTAATATTGTATATGTAATAGCCGAACATCGCAGGGGGTGAAACTGCCTCTACATAAAGTCCCGATCCATTGTTATTCCACTGAGATCTAAACGAAAAGATATCAAATGGAAAAGGTATCAGGACCGTTTCCAAAATCTCCGTATTTCCATCTTTTAAGCTTGTTAGAGCGAGCCTAAAGTTGTTATCCTTATCACCAACAGCGTAAGCAGCAAATTCTTGACCAGGGGAGTAGTAAATCTGGCTTGCTTCCCCTGAAATGGCATTAATTGCCATTGGCACATCTAAGGGAAAATTCTTTATCGTTTCCTCAAGAGAATTTGATTGGACTTGTGATTCTGGAATAAGCCGTTGATCCGCAATAGAATATACTTCTACCGATTCACCGTTACTTGACTCGATCTCTAAGCTACTACTATCCGCTTTCCAAACAAAGATGCCAATATCGGTCGGTAATGAGGCTCTATAAGCAGAATCCTGTGCGGATGTACTAGATAGACAAGCCATCACGAGAATATGGATCAGAACGATGGTAACTTTCTTCAACATGATAAACCTTTTGTCATGGAGCTGGGGGAGTTGTTTGAGTAAGTGGTGACGGAATTGTGCGTGTTGTGAGTCCATAAGCTATAAACGCTCTATACCCGTTAACCTCATCAATTACTGAATCAGCAGGTAGCCGTGCTATATAACCAAAAGTACATCCATTCTGTATTTCTATATCAGCGCGTCCATTATTTTCCGTAGTGGGAGCAATTGGAGTCAGATTTGATGTTGCTACTTTTGTAGCAAAACTGGGTTGCTGAGTCGGATACAGCACTGGATCCGGTAAGAATTGTGCTACATCGTATATGTATGGGGCTACAATTTCGTTAGACGAGTAACCACTGCCAGCAGGCAGGACACCGTTTGCGTCTATATCAGCGAAATCTGGCACTGAGGTTGCATCAATTGCTGGACCATAGCTGTGTACTTCCACATGTAGGTGTCGAGTGTTTTCTTTTCCGAGCACACCCAATACTGTACCAGCAGTTACTGCTTTGCCTACCCAAATCAGAGGATCGACAGTCGCCAAATGTCCATACAAAGTATAGAGATGTCCATGCCGAACAATTACGGAATATCCTTTATTATCCTCTATATGTGTTGCTCCCCATATCGCGTGGGACTCAGACTCTAGGCTCCCATTAGCATTTTGTACGCCAATGCCAACAACAATGCCATTGCTCATCGCATAGATGTTCACATCTGTTGCTAAATTTGGAACAAAGAAATCTACTCCTGAATGCCGATTACGTGGATAGGATATACTTGTTAATGTGAAGCCCAAAGCATGGAATTCTTTAGGAGATGTAGCCGCCTCACACATTCTAGCTACATCTAGAGGCCACTGAGTGAATACACCAGTGAAAGTATTCCACACTTGTTGCTGGATGTCATATTCATTGGCAACCGGTAGCGATGCACAACTACCCTCGCCCTGTACTTCAGTTAATCCGTCACTCTTTATCCAGGCCCCTGATGCTACATCGGGTTGGTCATTAATACCTCTCGCACTACTGTTCTCGACACGAATAATGCGATACCAGTGGAAGCCTTTATAATCAGTAAATTGTCTATCGGCTATGTAAAGCCACTGAGGGTTTGCTCTGGGGATTGCTAGACCTGTGGGCGGATTAAAGGTAATAGGAGCGCGGTAAACAATTTTTGTGATGGTAGAGGTAAGCGCACATACCTGCTCAATCTGCACATTTACCAGCACGCCAGGATATGATGTTTGTGCAATCACTGGTTGCGCCTGTACAGTGTAGGGCGTTGGAGTCACAACAAGTAAAGAACTTTGGTAAGGAGACAAAATGTCAGAGTTCACACCTCCATTGACATTAAAGTCAACACGAACACTTCCCGCATAAGGTTGTTCCGTCACATTTGCCATTTCAACTTGAACGTTCACACCCGCTGTTGCAGCAGCATAAAGCGGATTCGCCATATTGATAACGACCGCTGTGGGGGTTGGCCCAACAAAAGGAATGGGAAATGGCGTCAGCGGAATAATCTTAGTACCGTTAATATCGACAATGTACATTTGCGAGATATAGGGGGTTGCAGGCACACAACTATCCCCATTTTGGGGCTGTGGCGGATTGCCGTTCACGCTCAGCGCTGCCGCTTGCAGCCCTGAGCAACCAATCGTGGCGGTGGGCGTGGGGGTTAGAGAAGGGGTCACAGTCCAAGTAGGCTGATTCACCACATTCACTGCCACCAGGCCACCTTTACCAGGAGCTACACCTGCTGCGGTGGGGCGACCATAGGGTGTTGCCCCGATGCGATAGGGTGTTAAGTTTGGGACCAGTGTCATGGCATAAGGGTAACTGGTATCACTAACAGGAGTACCATTTCGAGTAAAGACCATCCCTCCCGGCGTCAAATTTCCTGGCGTTGTGATCGCTTCAATCTGCACACCCGGATACTGTGCTGCATTAATGACGATAGGCGTCAATGTGACTGCGGCTCCCACTGCTGGTGTCACGATGATAGGTGTCATCGTGCCATAGACACTTGCGCCACTGTTGCTGATCACGAATTGCTGAACATAGGGCGTCGGCGTCGGTGTGAGGGTGTAATTAACAATCTGTACCGCCATCATTCCTGACATTCCTGGTACGGCAGGAGTTCCAACGATAATGCCGTAAGGCGTAGCCCCAATGACATAAGAACCTGGGCGCAAAGTGCCTGACAGATATGGATATATCTTGTCAGCAGCAGAGGCTGTGCCATTGACACTAAAGACAATGCCGCCGCTTGGTAGACTCGTTGGCATCGGGACAGCTAAGACCCGCACCTCTGTCAGACTATATTGGGCTAGATTAAACACCAGCGGCTGGGGCGTTGTTCCAGGTGCGGCAGGTGTTGCATAGGTATAGATGGTCGGAGTTATACTCGCATTGGCTATAGCAAATGCCGCAATATAAGGGGATGGGGTTGCTGTGGGCGTGAATGTCGGAGTCGCAATGTTGACATAAACAACCCGTGTCGCCCCCGGTGTCGCCACCGTGTTAGGTTCGTAATAAGGTGCGACCACAACCACAGAGCGCCCAAGACTCAGGGGAAGCGATTGATAAGGCGGAACGGTATCAAAATTTGTTGATGATTGAGTTCCAACAATTTCGAAATTAACACCACCACCCGCCCCTAACATGGTTGCATTTGCTTGTACTACCGCAGTCATACTCCCACCCACTGGTTGAGCGGTAGGGGTCGTAAAGTTCGAAATGCCAACTATTTGTGTACTCGTACCATTGGCGATATTGACCAGCGCCAGACTTGCAACGGCTGGTGGTGTTGGTGAAGGTGTGGCACACCCAGGACGCACCGTCAGATACGGGACATACGCAACGCCGTTATTCACACTTGCTCCGCTGGCTGTGGCACTGGCATAGGGCGTTCCGCGTGGGCCGCTCGCCGCGCCCCACCAACTGTTGGCCGCATTCAAGGGCGCAGGGATAATAGCTGTGGGCGCAGTCGAGTTGGGCGTGACGGAGACGCCAAACTGCGGCGCAGTGATATTGCTGTACACATCAACCGCCTGCGGTGTTTTGGTAATGATCACACACGATCCGTTGATCGTTCCCATCGACCCGCTACCTTGCACATACACATTGTTGCCGTAGCGTCCACTCGCATTGTTTTCCAGGATCGTATTCTGTACGACCATTGAACTCTCTATAACAGCTAAACCACCGCCATCAACGCTCACGGTGTTGATCGTCACGAGATTACGATTGCTGCGGATGATGCTGCTGAAGACCTCCAAGATGCCGCGATAGATGTAAACGCCTCCACCCAGAGGCTGCCCACTTGCTCCTGCCACTGTATTGTTCAGCAACTGGGATCGATTGAGTGTGACCCAACCGCCGTAAACGCTCAAGATCGCCCCGCCGCCTGTTTGCACGGCGTAACCATTACGCAGTTGGATATTGTTAAGCGTCAGATGGCCCTGCCAGCCCACCTCAGGTCCTTCCACGAGGAAAAACCGATACGGCGTCCCTGTCGCAGCCGCCACCGTCGGGCGCAGGAGAATTGAACCTGTCGCTCCTGATCCATTAATCGTCACAGAGCAACGAATAGAGGCAAAAGCGTTGTTTCCATAGGCGCTCGGAAACTGTGTGGCATTGCCCACAAACGGTGTTGCAGCGATGTGTGTGAGTTGGATAATTGTCTCTTCGATACAGCCACCCGGCGGATTTGCCGTTGCAAGTGCACTTTGTAATGTCGCTATGTTTCCGACAGAGACGAGACGTGTTGGCAATGCGGCTGCAAGAGCCTGTCGTGCGACATATGGCGGCTGATAAACTGATGTCGCAGAAGGCACGAAATCTCCTGAGAATGGCGAAGGCGAGGGAGATGGCGACGCCGTGTTGATTGGCGTCGGCGTATTGGTCGATACCAGCGCCGCAAGGCCATCTGCTGCCTGAGATTGTGTTTTTTCCCCTTGCTGTGCTGTCGCAGTGGCCGAGGCGGTGCTCGTCGCCGTGACGATCAGTGCTGGGGACGTTGCTGGTACGGAGATCACCACAGCATCGACCTGCAGCGTGTTGACAGGCGGAAACGGCGTCCCATAATCGGCGGGCAGCGGCATGAAGAAGGCGTGAACGGCCACCTGACCGGCGGGCAAGGGATTTGCATCGACATAGGTCAGCAGCGGGACATCATCAATCGACACCCGCACCACGCTACCGATGGCCGAGAGGCGGATTTTGCGCCATTGGCCCGCTGTCGTCGGAGCCATCAGGCCTTGGCTCACCACCATCCCCGCCCGCCATAACGAGACAACGCCCGCATTATCGAGAGAAAGCGTATAGCTGCCACTCGCGCTCTGACGAACGCTCAGGAACGCCGTGCCGTAATCGACGATGACCTGGGCTTCTGCCGCCACATCATCGAGCGGTTGTCCCGTCCAGGTGAGCGGCGCATCGCTGTTATAGACGCGCAGCGCCTGACCATCGGGAATAGGACTATAGCCCCACCCGCCGCCAAAAGACCAGTTGATCGAATCGACTTGATCAAATGTATCTGTGAATAGAGGGACAAGCAACGGCTCAGGCATGAGTGTGGCTGTAACTGCTGGCAGACTCTCAGATGTTTGTGTTGCCGTCAGGCTGGATGTTGTTGTCGCATCAAGTGTTGGCGTTTGCGTCGTTGTGAGAAGATCTGTCGCTGTCATGGTGGGCGAGAGTATGAGGGTTTGTGTTGGAATCACGGGTTCAATCGTCGCGGGTGGGAGTTCAAGAGGTGTTGATACGATTGGAGTCATTTCAAGCGTTGGTTCAGGCGTATCCTGGGATTGTAACAACCCCACGACTATTACCGCTCCCGCCAACAACACCAATAATTTAACACCCCATGAACGTATAATCATGCCCACTCCCTTATAAGCGAATTTTCCCCACCTATCAGGATATCAAGGCCTCATATAACTGTCAAGACAACAAAAACCTATGTTTTTCCTCCGCCCCAACGCAAACGAGGCAAAAGCGGATGTTCCATTTGTTTTAGGAAGAAAAACACCCTCAGGCTGAGGGTGTTATCGAGAATAGAATTAAATCTGTTCTATCGCTCGTGACGGTAGGCTCCCATGTCTCTATCGTCGGTGTAAATGATGTAGTCGCCCTGCAGGTCTGGAGGTTGCTCACCAAAGGGCAGCTCCCCCAGCTTGATCCGACACCATGCGTCAATGGGCTGTGCCACATGATGCCAGAACAGCTTTATAGCGAGAATGCGGGCAAGCCCTAAATATACCAGGGCCATGAAGAACATAACGCGCACATCAGCGCGAATGGTGGAGAGCTTCGCGGTCAAACGGCTCCCGATAATCTCTATCATCTGGGTCATAGTCAGGCTCCGGTTGAGGCTGGTTGAGGACGGGTTCGTACCAATACGGCTCCAAGAGCGCGGCGGATACGAGTAAGGCGGATACGAGGTCTTGTTTCAGGCCGTCATCGGGTAATTTGAATTTCGCCAGCTGCGAAAAAATGTGAACGATGTGCGGGATTGCAAACTTGCCATCAGCCATCAGCTTTTTGAGGAGCGTCAGATAGACGTATTTCTTGTTGCCGTTGAGAGGGATCGGGGTAAAGAGAAGACTCTGCATATCGGTCAGCCGCTCGTAACCACTTTGCACACCTGTCGAGTCGTAACCATTGAAGCCAACGGCCTTGTAGGTGGATACGTAATCGGTGTACTGCTGAAGCCAGGGATTAGGGCTGTGATTGCCACTCACCCAGGCGAATGCAGCCAGCGTAACGGGCTGTGTCGGGAAGTCGGTGAAGTCCCAGACCATAATTGCAGGGCTGTTGCGCTGAGGAGGATTGTCCCAGCCCGGATCGGCAGCGACCATGTAGCGTCGGCCTTTCTCGTAGGGGCGCTCCCACCGTCGCACATGCACTTTCTTCTCCTCTACCCTCACCCACCCAGGCGTTTTCTTCTCCAAATTTTCAGCCATCATCACATCGAGCGACGTGCTGCGGCAGGCTTGGAGGGATGCTGCTGGGAAATGTTCGCCTGACCCGACTGGCCGAGCGCCGAACATATACATCTGCTTGTCTTCGTCGGTCTCCCCTACTAGGTTCTCGTAATTCCAGAGATTGTCGGGCGTGAGGTATTCATTCTCTGTGGTCGCAGGCGTATAGCTGAAAACCGTTTTGTTTCCCGGTTCCATGCCCTCGTCGTACTTGTCCCAGAGTTCAGGATTGTCGTCGGAGTTTGCAAGTAGGCTGATCTGGGCGCGACGTGGACGGCCTCTGATGACGCCACGAAAGCGCGTACCGACTTGCCGCAGCAAGGATGTTAGGTCAAGAATTTGCTCGGCCTGATCCACAAGGGCCTCATCGCAGGTCAGTGTGAGCAAGCCCGCAGCGCCATCGAGAACGGGGAAACACTCAATGCTGTTCTTGCCTACGTCGGCATGTCCGATGACCAGCTTGGGATATGGCTTCAGCGGGGATGTTATAAGGAAGCGTTTCTCGTACTCTGTCCCCAGAAGGTACTGGATCGCCAGCGCGTGAACTTCCTCGGCCTGCTTTGAGAGTGGCGCGAGAGCCAGAGCACGATAGCCAGGGAGCAAAATCCCTCTGACCAGCATTGAAAACACTTTGGAAAGCGTCTTGCCGCTGTTGTGATTGATGAACCCCTCAGCTAGATAGTTCTCGTACACGGGGACGTGAATATCGTAGTATTCAGCTTCATCCGATACCAAATCCACCCGCAATAACTTGTCAAACACGGTATAATTGAGGCTTATATCCCCAGGAGAAACACATGCCGAAGGCACGTTATCCCGATATGACTCACGATGGTCTGATGGGGCTATTTCGTCAGCATGGCACATGGAGGAAAGTTGCTGCTCACCTTGATCTCCCCTCTCAGACTCTTGATGATCTAAAAGCCCGACTTGGCTGCGGTGGCAGAAATGATGCTGCGAGAGACAATGTTCCGTCTTCTCTTGTTCCATACTTGGAGCAAATTCGCATTCTGGCAGAAGATGGATGCACATGTCCTGAGATTGTTGAGACTCTGAACCTGCCTGTTCAACCTGAGCAAGTCCGTCGCTTCTGCCACAAGAACAACATTCCAGTTGCTGGTGTCGGGTCGCAGCCTGGGGAACCTCACCGCGATTGGAAGGGAGGACGCCTGACTGATGATGATGGTTATATCCTTCTGTACATGCCTGAGCATCCCACTTCTCGGAAATCCGGGTATATCGCTGAACATCGCTATGTGATGGAGCAACACATAGGCCGCTATCTGCTGCCTCTTGAAGTTGTTCACCACAAGAACAACGTGAAGGACGACAATCGCATTGAAAATCTAGAACTGTTTGACGAGAACGGGATACATCTGGCTGTAACCCTGAAAGGTCAAGTTCCGCAATGGACTGAGGACGGGAAACGTCGTATATCCGAAGGTGTAAGCCGTTACCAGCAAGACCGATGGCACGGAGCGTCATCCAGCCGTGATCTGTCAGGAAGCGATGATCCATCGTCACTGTGATCTGAGCGCCTGACTCCATGGTTACTTTGTAGAGAGCCGCCTTCCCTTTTATCCAGGGGACGGTGGCTTTTTGTTTTACGAACTTATCGCCATCCCAGGCTAATACAACGGGAGCGCGGTTCATTCGCTTCAACTCGGATACGGGGATGTGTTGATTTAACTCAGCGTCATAGATGCGTGTTTCTGGGGCAATACAACCCATGCCGCCCGGTATGACCTGGACAGCTGTGTTGTCTCGGTGTACTGCCAACTGCCAGGGGAGGAATAAAGGGCCGTGACTGTGGTGAAAGATGGGATATGCCCCATCATCCCAGGTTGTCTTGTAGACCCTATCCACGTTCTCACGCCGCTCGGCATAGGCCTCGGCAGTGATCGCCGTCCATTCCTCTACCCCATCAGCGCGTGGGCCGAAGAACTCAGGCTCACCGTAGTGACGCCACGCAGCAAAGAGGTCGTTATAACCCTTCTGCCATTTGATTGTTGCTTCGCGGGACTGCGGGACGGTTAGCCGTGTGACGTGCTCGTCTGGCACATGACGCCACCATGTACCAGAGTTCTCAGAGCGCATGTAATAGTTCGTGATGACGTTCGGATTATTCTCCCGACGCGCCAACGCGAAAATATCTTTATCACCCTGAGTAAGGTGGTAAAGGCCTTTGGTTGAGTTCGACATTACGAGGGGTTCCTACGGGGACGTGGATGTACGGGTCTGTTGCGGGGCGGAAGCCAGAGGTTTGTTTTTCTCCCCATGCAATGATTGCACAGGAGCGGTGTAATACATTGTATCGAGCTTGATAAATGACACCTGATGCCACGACGACACATTCTGAGCGCATATAGCGCTCACCGCAGCCACACTCACACATTACCTTGCCGTCTGTGCCCGTCTCCAAAATGACAGGCACTACGTCTAGCACATTTGGCATAGACATTTATGGGTTCTCTCAGCTATAGGTGAAGGGGTTACACAGAACAAATTATCGCATTCCGTATATCTTACGTCAAACCAGCGCACACGCAAGTAACATTTGTTAGTTTTTTGTTGCATTGACCCCTCCTCGCCCCAAGATTTGAATCCGTAACTCATACTGAAACACTTCATAATAGTTATTGTTGCAAAATCCTATAGCTGTTTTTTATTGCCCATTTCGTTAAATTACAATTTTCAACTTTTTTGCGCCCCCTCCCCCATCTCGTAAGGCCCTCCACTCAGGCTCAACTTTTTTGACCCGTTTCGGAAGAGAGAACATGTACGTAGTTTTGAGGGTTCGTGAAATGAGCATACCCCCCTCGCTGGTCTGATGGTCAGGACAGTCACAAGAATACGTGCTGTTCTGGCGGTTCGTCATCCTTGTCTTTAACTGCGCTTTGTCGCTGAGGGCCTCGCTTCGCTCACCCCTTGCTTCCAAAGACGCCGGGGCTTTGCCCCAACAACATGCCTGCTCTCCTGTGCTGAGAGTGGGCTTTTTGCATTCAGTTACACCGCCCTATGGAGGGGCTTATATCACATGGATAACATCACAGCATTCGCCGAAGTTTTGTTCGTGGAACACATGTCGGCTGCCCGCAAGGAACAAGCCCGTCAGCAAGGTATTGCTGGGGTTGAGCTGGTTATTGCTCGTACCATCGACGGTGAGTACATCGCTATCACACATGGCGGCGAGAATGGCGCACTGGACTATGGTGCGTTGAACCTCGTGAAGAAAGCCCGCGAGTTTGGCTTCAATGCGAAAGCGCAGAAGCTGAACATCATCTGCTGCCATCCTGCACAGGTGAGTGCTGCTGGCAATAGCAACAGCATCAAGGTCATGGGCGATTGGTCTGAGGGGACACTGGTGACTGGTACACCGAATGGCTGGAACAAGCCATGTGCAGTGACTCAGATGCAGGAAGGCGAATGGCTTAACCTGACAGCCTCACCCCGTTGCTAATGATATGTGGTACGAGAACTGGACGACAGAGTAATCGACGTGGGACATATATCCCCTGCCCTCTCTGTGCTTGTTCTGTCCGTGTGTCGCCCCTTCGCAGTTACTTAATTGTGTAAATCTGTGGAGGCCATAAGTTCACTCTCTCTTCTTCTATACACACCAGAGAATGCGTTATTCCACAGGGTTTGATGAAGGAATGATCCTTCTGCCCTATACCACCTTACCGTCTCTGAAAGGACAAATCATCATGACCACACGCACACACACAACCACAATTCGCTTTGAAGAACTCATCTGCAAAGTCACCCTGATTGAGGGCACTCATGTCGGTGATGGCTTTAGCGCTGATGACATCGGTCATGCTCTTGCTTGCTTTGAGCGTGGCGTGGAGTCGGGCAGCACAACCATCATGCACATCATTGCCTTGATGGAGGCCCGTGCGTTGATCCCTGTCAACACCATTATGAGCGGGATCGATTACAGCCTGTCCACATGCTTCTATGAGATTGTGCGTGGGTGGGCCGAGCGGGCGATGCCTGCTCTGTATGAAGCATCACGGTCTCGTGCTCAGGACTTCGGTCAGTGGGTGGATGATAACCACTTCTTTGACATGGCAACATGCGAATAATTCCGATTGGGGCCGAAAGGCCCCTGTTCTTTGCCTAATGACGAGACCCATGAGATAGGTCGAAACACGCTTCTGTGTTTAGGTATCTCACATACCTGGCCCTATGTCCTTTGCTGACATGGGGCTTTTTTGTTTTATGCAGCAAGCCCTTAAGGAGGGTTCTCGCATGGCCGCTTACACAACAGCAATCAGCACCGAAATCACCAACGTCGAAGAGAGCCTGAAGGTGATGCAGGCGAAGTCCGGGTTGAAACCGATGGCGACGGCTATTGGTATCTTCTACGCACTTGAGTTCGCAAATACCGACTTGGAATACTTTCAGGGCGAGGCCGTCATCTCTGCACCCAACGCCACATACCGCCTCACTGAGGACGGATGGCAGCGTGAGACAGAGCAGTCTTTTGTGTTGGTGAAGTCGGCTGTTGAAGCGTCTGCGCTGGACATGTTCGTGCAGGCAAAGAACGACGGCTACATCGTCTTGTTCTACCCGAAATCTGAATTGGAGGTGATTGCTACAGCATACCTCATCGCCAAAAAGCGCTACCTCAGCCGCTAACCAATGCTCTAACGGTTAGAGATCGTGTAACACATTGAAATACTAGCCTCTCTGTCCTGTGCTGATAGAGGGGCTATTGCTGTTTACGTTATTCAGTCCCAAAGGGGGGCTTACACAATGACACACACAACAACCAACACCACATACGCCATGATCGCTGATGCCGCTTCTGCTATGGGCATTGTCTCTGATAAAGAGAATGGTTTGACACCCTCTGCATACACATTGGGCTATGTTCTTGCCCTGTCCCACATGGACTATGTGTGCTGCCCTTCTGCGAGTGGCGTGCTGGTGTATCAGGAGAACTGCATGAGCAGCAAGCATGTGTATCTGGTCAAGAATGACGGGACTGTGCTTGATGTGAGCGGCATGACGGCCATTGTACTCACTGGCAAGCGTGCTATTGCCCTCACCTTCTACGTGGATGCGGCTATGTCCGTGAAGCGCTATCAGCAGGTCATTGTGCGCGATATGTCTATGGTAGCGCGTGCGTTCCGTATGGTCGTGAGCCAGCCTGCCCGCCATCTCTAACGGTTAGAGATAGGCCCAATTTCATAGCTTCCCCTGCCCTCTGTCCTGTGCTGACGAGGGCTTTTTCTATTTATAGCAACACCGCCCCAGGAGGGGCTTTCTAACAACATGAAGAACCAATTCATCGTGACCATCAACGCCGAAACCAAAATCGTTACCTCGACTGAAAATCAGGTCGTCTCCGAGTACACCGACAAGGAAGGCACAGCGTATATCGCTGAACTCGTGCGCTCCGGTGCGCGTATGTGCCGTTTCAGCAACAGCGGCAGCAAGAAGGTTATGGCCTTCAAGAAATAGTTTTTAAGCGCTTTACCGCCCTGAGTCCTGTGCTGGCTTGGGGCATTTTCTAATACCTAAAAAGGACAAATTCAAATGACTTACAAGTGGAACAACAACGCTTCCTGCCTGAGCACATTCGTGGCTCCTCATTATGCAACCCGCGTTGTGGTGCGTGAGTTGAAAGCAGCATGGAAGGCCCAGCGTATCTATCTCGCAAAGGTGGACGCCGAAGACCGCCGCCGCCAAGTCGAGCAGGATGCGGTTGATGAGGCCGATTGGTGCGAGGCTGAGATGTATCAGTTGAGCCAGGATGCCTATGACGCTGAGGTCAAGCGCCAGGACGACGCGATGGACGCCTGGACGGTGCTGTATTACGAGGCACGTAGCCTTGTGACCATCTACGGGGAGCGCAGCGCGTTCGCTGTCAACCTGCGTAGCAAGCCCCCTGTGCCGTTCACGGGCAACCTGCCCTTCTAAGAGCGATTGGATCGGCTCTAACCGTTAGAGATGTGCGTGGAGTGCAGTAGACACAGGTGACGCCCTGATCTATGCCACGAGCAAACTGCCTCAACAGGCGCACATCCATTCTTACTTCTTTATTCCCACCCCTTCTGCCCTGTGCTGGCTGAGGGCTTTTTGTTTCCCAAAGGAGAGCAACATGCTCACGATCATCATCAATGAGTCAGCCAATTATGCCCGCGCCAGCAAGACAGGCGTGCAAGGCCACGAGACCCTCAGCGTAGAGAAGGCGAACGCCGCAGTCCTGCGTCTCGCAAATCGCATTGTCTCCATCAAGACCGACGACTACGGCCAGCGCACCGTTGTGATTGCAGGTGCGAAATGAGCGCCCGTAATCGCATTGACAGCGGCGATTGGGAGCAAGGTCTCTCCAACTCGTTTGAGTACAGCAAGGCGCTGGCCTTGCTGGAGGCCCTGCACGACATGGGCATTGAAATCCAGCAAGACGGTACGGGAAACGTCGTGGACGCGGTTGCGGCTGGCATGGCCGCAAAGCTGCTTGAAAAGGGCTTCGTGCCGCGCTGGGTGAGTGGTCGCTACATGGTCATGCATCGTTCGTCGCTCACGCCGCTGTACTCCTCGCAAAACCGTACCACCGTGTACGACAGGACAGGTCGCCGTCTGGTAGAGGAAAGCTGCGAGTGGCGCTGCGCCACGATCCTCATAGACATCGCCTATGGCAAGGGCAGCATCGACGTAGTTCCTGCGGATTGGGGCTACTTGGTTCGCGCCTACAAAGAGGCGTAAACGGGACACGGGGAGCCATCGCGCTCCTCTTTCCATTTCTGCCCGCCACAAGATTGCTTGTGATCGGCAGAGATGGGGATGAACCCCAGGGGCTATCCAGCGCGACTCCCCCACCGCGCACAAACATCCCAGGAGATGTTCACATGGCTAAGAAAGTCGCAATCTACGCATTCGAGTACAAGCTGGAACCCGCCAACGACAAGGAATGGTATTTGATCTCGACCATGACAGCCGTCGAGACGGAGATTGTCGTTCGCACCGAAAAGAAGCTGGTCTCCTCGTACACCAACGGCAAGCAGCAAATCGCCAGCGCGAAGGCTCAATTCGAGAAAGAAGTCACAGAAGCCATTGCCGCTCTGCCCGTCAAACCCCGCAAGCCCGCCGTTCGCAAGAACAAAACCGCACGCGCCACGATAGTTGATGGCGTTCTGACCTATCCCGATGGCAGCCAAGTGATTAATGGCATTCGCGTTACTAACGATAAGTAACAAGCCTCCTGATGAGTCCCGTCCTCTAACCGTTAGAGGACGGGCCGAAACGCATAGCGTCGGGGCAATTCCTATTCGTCGTGACCTTTCCCCGGTCACGCAATCTACCTGGAGGTAGACAACATGGACGCAAACACAATTCTGGTCTTCGCATTGGGTCTGCTCGTCGGCTATGTATTCGCCGTGTATCACGGCAAGAACAAGCGCCCTGTGGTGGTCGAGGTTGTTGAAGCCGCTGAGTGCGCAGACATCGAAGTGATGAGCCGCTCAGAACGTCGCCGCCACTTCGCCAACCTGCCCGCGATTGATGGGTACGTGACACAGCGCGACCACAGCAAGACCCTTGCGGTTGCCCAGCGCACACACGCAGCTGAGTTGTCCTCGGCGGTGGAAGCGGCAACGGAAGCTGCATACACGCAGTCTGTGAATGGCGTGCGCGATGCCTATATCTTGGGCGAAGAGTTGGCCCCCCAGGACGTGTCGTGCCAGCCTGACGAGTTCGGCGTGCGCCTGTTCAAACAGATCAGCCGTGATTGCGTGGTTGAAGTTGTGGTTGCGCCGACTGGCATTTACTACGTGCGCGGCGATGAGTCGGATCTGGCCTTCTTGCGGAATAATGGCAAGGGCCGCAAATCTCCCCCCGCACAGCGCCAGCAGCCCCAGCTTCAGCGCAGCACCGCCCCCTTCAATCAGGGACGTGTCAGCACCGTCGTAACTCATCAGTCAAACGACGACTTCATGAACGTCCCTCCTCTGGACGAAGACTATTACTCAGGCCGCTAGAACATCCCCCGCCTCGATCTGGTTGATCGACTACGCACAGGTTCAATCCCTGTGGCGGGTTTGTAGTTGGGCATTACCGCTGTGGCCCGCAGCAAATAGCACCTATCTCAGGAGATTTCACATGGTCATAATCACACACCCAGAGCAAGAAGACACACGCTACGTGTTTTTCAACTCCGATGGCACATATGACATTGATGATCCTGATGGATACACAGACATCGAGGCCGCATTCTAAAACCTGCCTGGGCAGGCTAAACTCCTGCCCAGCACCCTCTCTTCTACAGAAAGGCTTATAATGACCAAAAAGAGCAAGCGCGAGGAGCGCATACGGAATAATCCGAAGGGTGTCAGCTTTGACGATCTGCGGGGCATTCTAGAAAATCACGGCTTCGAGCTGGATCACGGGGAGGGCAGTCACAACGTCTTCATCCACGAGAAGACGAGAAAATCCTTAACAATCCCAAAGTCTGGTAACGAGGTAAAGCCCGTCTATGTGAAGCAAGCCCTGGCCGCTATTGACGAATTGGAGGACGAAGATGATTAACAAGAGTCTCGAATACTACATGAGCCTCCACTACCATGTGGAGGTGTGGCAAGAAGAAGACGATACCGCTTGGTTCGCCAGCGTCCCTGATCTTCCCGGCGTCATGACACATGCCGAACAGTGGGGAGATCTCGAAGCAATGGTTGAAGACGCCAAAAGAACATGGTTCACGTCACGTCTAAAGCGCGGTTGGGATATTCCCCTGCCCTCGCGCAAAACCGCCTGATCCGCTGGCTTTTGAATATCCAGTCCCTGAGCGCAGAGTGTGCCATGTGTCATCGCGCCTCAAGTCCCTGTTAGTCCAAATGCAAAACGCACCCGAAGGTGCGCTCTGTCATGACATTGTCCGGAGAAAATCAGCGACCTTTTGGCTGTGCTTGAAGCGCCTGCGCGACTGCCATAAGATCTGCTGCACACCCAGCAGGAATAGACTTGTTGGCCTTCACCGCTGCGTACTACCAGTCGATTAAAACCCTTTGCTGATCTACTGGTGTATCTACAGACAGGGCTTTAGAACTGGCTTGAGGTAATAGTTCAGAGCCAGATTGGAGAGTTGCAGAAGCAGGAAGAATTTGAAGCGATGACATATTTTGCTGATGAAACAAGATGTCACCCTTACCATTGATATCCCAGAAGTCAATCGGCCCAGCAATAAACGGTGTAAATGTTGGTGTTCCTTTAGTAAGGGTGACACGCCAAATCGCTTTATCAGCGCTTTCTATGTAAACTGTATCACCGTATTTTTTGGCTCCTATAGGTTTAAAGCCTTTGGGGACAGGCGAAAGTTTGGGCTTAGATTTATTTCCAGACCCACTTATCTCACTTACGGTTTGCAAAAAGACAAGACCGCCACCGCCCTCTGCGAGATTCGCATCGTAAGCCACATCAAAGTGAATAAATGAACTTGTAACAGCTAGACCATAGTCAGGACTCACGACATAGCCATCAAGAAAGTGCTCCGATATAAGTATTGCTCCTTTAGTGAGATCAATCGAAAATGTCTTAAGACTTGTGAAGCCGCTAATGGCAAACACGTACTGACTATCGGGGGACATATCATAGGCATTAATGTTATCGACAAGAAATGCTGCGGACGTCTGTAATGGGATGGCGACAAGGTTAAACGTTTGTATGCTTATGCCCGGAAACGAAAGTTCGGCAAGTAGACCCATTTGATTGGGCATCCATATGATTTTTTTAATGTAAAGGTCGTTAGATAGAAAACGTTGAGATTCTGAGAGGAATTGTTCTGAATTGAAACCGAGTGTAAGAACTAGAATTGAAGAACCCGTCTCTCCATCAATGACCCACACCTGAGTAAATCCCGCTATAAACACGCCTTGCGCGGGCATAGTACTATACTCTATAGAAATAGCCACCTGCTTTTGATCGGGCGAGACGGTCAGAAGTATTGGCTTGACGCTCATCTGCCTATCCAAATAGGCCAAAAAATTATCTCCCTGTTTTTGTACTGCATCAACTTCCGTTTGAGGAGATAGCTTTGAAAATATCTCATCTGAGATCTTAGAGAATTGGTAAATAACGACTTCTTTCTGTGTCAATGTATTCAAACGTGTGAGTTGGTAAGTATCAGATAATTCCTTAATAGAATAGATAGGGTTTGGCTCGTTTTGAGCAAAGACAAATGGCGTCATTACGAGAAACAAAAGATAAACAATGATGCAAGTTGACGTCTTCATGTTTTTCTCCTAGAAGGGATAATTATGTTTATCTGCGATAACTTTAAGAGGTATATTATAATATGCCTCTTAAAGTAAGACATGGCTTAGAGTCTAGCAGTTAAAGGTGAGGTTAGGCGGCCAAAAGCTGCCATCTATAAGTGGAAGCTGTGCTAAATAATTAAGGAATATAGGGTCATACACAGTAGTGTTAGGATCATCGGGGAGACATACTTTTGCTACCGGAAATTGATTCGGAAAAGATAGTATGTTAGATGGATATACGCTTGTAGATATCTGATTAAACATATAGTCATCCAGATGATATGTATCTTGGTAACAGGTTGTGGTCGCCTGAGATGATGACTGATTGAAACGATATACTTGTTTTGCCGCATAGGGCTGATTTGCGGCCCAAGCATAACCAGAACCAGGACGTGTGAACCCATTACTACCTGAAGGACATGCATCCGTAGCAGGCACACCTTTAAACTGATCATAACCTATTATGTCTGATGGCATATTTGTCCAAGGAGCATTCAACACCTCATTTATAATCTGATAGATCTGCCACAATTCGTAGAGTTGAACCTGACCATATGAGGGTGAATTCGCAGAGTTCTGATTTGTTGGATAGAACATCCGCCGAAACTGTGCATGATCATTGTTAGTTGAGGTTGTTTCGATGTTTTGGGGGACACAGTTTATGGCAGTCAAGACGCCATACATATCAGTTATTGGTTGAAAAGCTCCCTGTCTTAATATCTCATCTGAGATGTTAACAG
>Ga0209591_10003304_pt1 | contig 18735 bp, 17 predicted proteins | sample MAT01_FD_187207 | JGI IMG/M metagenome (GOLD analysis project Ga0209591, IMG submission 187207) | Freshwater microbial communities from Lake Fryxell liftoff mats and glacier meltwater in Antarctica - MAT-01 (SPAdes) (version 2) | ecosystem: Environmental > Aquatic > Freshwater > Ice > Liftoff... | reverse complement strand
CTTGGGAGCGGGCTTCTTCAGTCCATCGCTGCTCGGCGGCTTGCCGCTGTTGCTGCTGTTTTTGGCAAGCTGCGCCTCTAAATACTCGATACGCGCTGTGAGCTGCTCGATGAGTACCTGTTGTTCTTGGATAATGGCAAGGAGTTCTGCTTCGCGCACGTTATTCATACCCCAACTTTATAGCTCGTTTTTTTCCTTTTGGCTATACTTTCCCTGTGTAGTTACGCGATTGCCCTAACCTAATAGGATTTTGTTGACAAGTAAATTGAACTTATGTTACATTATGGCTTCACTTAAAAATATTTTTGCTAATAAATAAATAATAATGCTAATCGCAAAATGCTTTCTCGTAATTTACCAAATCTGCGCTACGCTGGTTTACAGAGGATTTTACTCTTGAGAAACCATAGCGTGCGCTTTCAGATTCCTTGCCGTTCCCATCCGCGCAACGTGTCTTTAGTGATCTTTGATATTGCCAAAATCTACAGCCCGTTCTATCAACATATTTACAGGAAAATTCCATCTTACTAATGATCGCCAACTGGAGATAAGCCGCATCAATGGATGTTGAGCTTTTACACCCTTATGACGTTAGACCGTCCGACTTTCAAGTATTGCTATTTTCTTTCGACTTATTGCTATTTGATGTCAACAAACCTGGTTATGGGGAACTCAAGCACTAGCTGAGCACACCCGGTATTTTTCGTAACGAGTCACAAATGGATTGAAGGAGGTAGGCAGCGCTTTCGATTAACCCCATGATGAGCACGTAATATTTAATGCAGATCAAGACCGTTATTTGTATGGAGCAAAGGTAAAATGATTAAAAAAGCAGCAGTTCTTCTAGCATTAGTCCTTCTACTCACAGGTGTTCTGGGTATTTCTACTGCGGGCGCACAGGACGTTACCGAATTGACGATCTGGTGGGCGCAGTGGGCACCGGCGGATTTCCTACAACAAGTTGGCAACGAATATGAAGAAGCCACTGGTATCGCCGTCAACGTCGTCCAAACCCCCTGGGGTGATTTCTACAACCGTGTGGGTACGGAATGGGCAGCGCAAGGCACTTCTTATGACTTGATTGTTGGTGACAGCCAATGGGTTGGTCAAGCCGTGACGCAGGGGCATTATGTAGACCTAACCGAATTCATGACGAGTTCGGGTATTGCCGATACCGTCACCCCGGCGACACTCCAATATTATGGTGAATATCCAGTCGCTTCTGGCAGCTACTATGCTTACCCCACCGAAGGCGATGCTAACGGCTGGGCGTATCGCAAAGATTTGTTTGAAGATGCCACCAATATGGCTGATTTTGAAGCCGCCTACGGTTATGCGCTGGCTGTACCGCAAACGTGGGAAGAACTGCGCGACATCGCGGAATTCTTTACCCGCCCCGATGACGGCTTATATGGCGTGGGTGTTTATACCCAAGACGATTATGATGCCATCACCATGGGCTTTGAAAATGTGTTCTTTAGCTACGGCGCGAACTGGTTTGATGAAAACTACAACGTCCTCGGTGTCGTGAACTCACCGGAAGCCGTTGCCGCGCTGGAACTATATGCTGAACTGTATTCGTTTGCGCCTCCAGGGACCAACGATGCCTTCTTCCAAGAAATGAACGATGTCTTCATGAACGGGCAAGCCGCCATGATTATGAATTACTTCGCTTTCTTCCCAGTGTTGGACAGCGACCAGAATCCTTTCCGCGAATCGACGGGTTTCTTCGTGATGCCAGCCGGCCCCGATGGTGAACGCTATGCGGCACTCGGCGGTCAGGGTATCAGCGTCAATTCCTACATTGATGATGCCCGCAAGCAAGCCTCACTTGATTTCATCACTTGGTTCGCTCAGGAAGAAATCCAAGCACGTTGGGCAGAATTGGGTGGTTACACCTGCAATATCAACGTTCTAGAATCAGAAACCTTCCTGACCCAGACCCCCTATAATGCCGCCTTCGCAGAAACCATGACCTTTGTGAAGGACTTCTGGAATATTCCTGAATTCGGTCAACTGCTGGAGCCGACCCAACGCTATCTGAGTGCCTATATCGTCGCTGGCGAAGGGACTGCCCAGGAAGCTCTGGACGCGCTTGCAGAAGAACAAGATGCGGTTTTGATTGAAGCAGGCGTTATTAACGAGTAGTTTCAATCCACGTTAGTGCTTTTAAGCAAGGGAGACAGGTCATTGTCTCCCTTCTTAACAACACCTATCCTAGGGGTTTTTCGTGTCACAAATAAGCACCGTCAACAGTGTCGAAACCGCGCGGGCGCAAAGGATGCCATCAAAACAGCGGCAGGTGAGCGATATACGCATCGTTCAGCTTTTTATTCTGCCGACGATAATTTTGTTGATCTTGATGAACATCTTCCCGCTTATTTATAGCTTGTACTTAAGTTTTACCAATTATTCCGTGATTGCAGATGTACCACCGCAGTGGGTAGGATTACAAAATTACCAGACGATTCTAAGTGATACGCGCTTCTGGCAAAACTTCGCCACGACGGGGAGTTACGCTTTAGTCTCAGTCGTTTTTCAAACGCTGATTGGCTTTGGCTTGGCGCTGCTGCTGCGGGAAAAATTCAGAGGCAAAGGACTCATTACGACCTTGATTCTGGTGCCGATGATGCTTTCGCCCATCGTCGTCGCTGTATTTTGGAAGCTGATGTTTAATCCATCCGTTGGTATCTTTAATTACTTACTCGGCTACACCAATATCAACACTTCGCCAGAATGGTTAGGGGACGCAAATCTGGCATTATGGGCGATTGTGATCGTGGATGTCTGGATGTGGAGTCCCTTTGTGATGCTGCTGTGCTTGGCTGGATTAAGCGCGATTCCAGAATATCTGTATGAAGCGGCCTCGATTGATCGTGCCAGCGCATGGTTCCAATTCCGGCGCATCACCCTACCGCAAGTCATGCCGCTGTTATTGATCGCGGTGCTTTTCCGCACGATAGAGGCGTTTAAGCAGTTTGACCTTGCGATGGGGCTGACGAGCGGCGGCCCCGGCGATGTCACCGAAACAGTTTCGATCCGCTTGTATAAGTTGGCGTTTCAAGGCCAGTATGACACAGGTATGTCGAGCGCGTTAGCCTACGTGATTCTGGTTGTGATTATCGCGGTTAGCAATCTTTATATCCGGGCGTTGAATAAAGCGAGGGGATCGTAAACCTGATGGCGACACAATCCGCACCTCCACCCTCACGGACACCCGTAAATTATTCAACCCGCGTCGATAAAGTGGGTTGGCGACCCCAAGCTGGAAGTATCGTCCGCACAATTGTGGCGGTCATCATCGCCTTTATCATGCTGCTTCCCGTTATTTGGATGGGCATGACGGCTTTTAAATCGCTGCCGGATGCGGTTTCGGTACCGCCGAAAGTCTTTTTTACGCCGACGCTCGAAGGCTTCGTCAACCTCTTTACTCAGCGCCGCCAGTTGAGCGATGCGGAAATGGAAGCATACCGAGCGCGTGACGATTTAAATTGGGCGCAGGATATCGTTCTGGAGCGCCAGCAGACTATCATCGGGCGCAGTCAATTTGCCCAGCAGCTTACTAATTCTGTGATTATCGCCGGAAGTTCGACCATTCTGTCCGTCGTGTTCGGTGTGCTTGCCGCGTATGCCTTCAGCCGCTTTAATATTCCCGGCAAGGATGATTTGTTGTTCTTCATCCTCAGCCAGCGTATGCTTCCGGCGGTTGTCGTTACCGTACCGATCTTCCTGATGTATAAACAGATTGGTCTCTACGATACCCATTTGGGGATGATTTTACTGTATACCAGTTTCAACCTCTCGTTCTCGGTATGGCTGCTCAAAGGCTTTATTGACGAAATTCCGAAAGAATATGAAGAAGCGGCGTTGGTCGATGGTTACACGCGCTTGCAGGCGTTCCGCAAGATCGTGCTGCCGCAAGCCGTCACAGGCATCGCTGCCACGACTGTTTTTTCCGCCATTTTTTCCTGGAATGAATATGCTTTCGCATTGATGCTGACGCAGGAACGCGCACGAACTGCCCCGCCGAGTATCCCTTTGATTCTAGGCACGGGCGGCATTGAATGGTCTACGATTGCGGCGGGTTCGATGGCGTTCCTAATCCCAGTCGTGATTGTCACCTTTGCGCTGCGGAAACATCTGCTGCGCGGTGTGACCTTCGGCGCGATCCGCAAAGGCTAAGAGGAACATTTTTTATGGCGACCATTCATTTAAACCAAGTCGAGAAAAAATTTGGCGATCAATTCGCCGTTAAACCTTTAGATATGACCATCCATGACGGCGAGTTTATTGTCCTGCTGGGACCCTCCGGCTGTGGCAAGACAACTACCCTCCGCATGATTTCTGGGTTAGAGGCCGTTACCAGTGGGCAAATTCTGTTCGGCGAGCGCGACGTAACGTGGCTGCATCCGAGTGAACGTGATATTGCATTTGTGTTCCAATTCTTCGCGCTGTATTCCCATCTAACGGCGAGAGAAAATATCGCTTTTCCACTGCAAGCGCAGGGCGAATCGCGTGATATGGTCAAAAAGCGCGTCAATGAAGTCGCAAAGATGCTGAATATCGAGCATGTGCTGAACTCGCGCCCCGGCAGCCTGAGCGGTGGCGACCAACAGAGGGTAGCGTTAGCACGGGCGCTCGTCCGCCGCCCCGCCGCCTTCCTGATGGATGAGCCGCTCGGCGCATTGGATGCCGAATTCCGCGATACGATGCGGGCGGAGATCAAGCGCCTGCACATCGACCAACACGCCACGACGGTTTATGTCACCCACGATCAGATTGAAGCGATGGCGATGGGCGATCGAATTGTCGTCATGTCCAACGCGGTTGTTCAGCAGGCCGCCACGCCAACTGATGTCTATCATAACCCTGCCAATATTTTTGTGGCGCGTTTTATCGGAAGTCCGGGTATGAACTTAATTCCCGCACGCTATCAGGGTGGTGTCCTCTATTTCGATGGTGGCAGTGTCTACACTGTGCCGGACGATTGGAAATCGACTTTAGCCGCTGATCTTGGTTCGGATGGGCGCGTGATCGTCGGCTTCCGCCCGGAAGCGGCGCAAGTTTCCTCAGAAGGGCAGCTTGTAGCGAAGACTTATGCCAACGATCTGCATGGCGGCTATACCATGCTGCATCTTGAACTGGATAAAGATCAGATTGTCCATATACGTACTAATCGAGAAACCTCCTATAACATTGGCGACCTCGTTCACTTCGATGTGAATCCGACGATGGTACGGTTCTTCCATCCAGAAACAGAAATGGCGCTAACCAAGCGAGATAACCGCTCATGAGCAACATCAGACTGGAAAAAGTCACCAAACGATTTAAAGACATTACCGCCCTCAATGACATCTCCCTATCAATTAAGGACGGCGAATTTTTTGTACTGCTAGGGCCAACGGGGGCGGGGAAAACGACAACTTTGCGCGTTATCGCCGGGTTGGAGCGTCAAGACGCAGGCAGCGTCATCTTTGATGATACGCCGGTGGATAAGCTAATGCCGGCTGAACGCGATACGGCCTTTGTCTTTCAGCAGTATTCGCTCTACCCCAATATGTCGGTGTATGACAATCTGGCCTTCCCGTTGCGTTCACCCATGCGTCAGACACCCGAACCGGAAATCCGCACCCGTGTGACGGAAGCGGCGGAAAAGCTGAGAATCACCCATTTGTTGCAACGCAAGACCGCCAAGCTCTCCGGCGGCGAGATGCAGCGCGTGTCTATCGGACGGGCGATTGTGCGGAAGCCGCGTATCTTCCTGATGGATGAGCCGCTGTCTAACTTGGATGCCAAACTGCGCGAATCGCTGCGGGTAGAACTTAAGCATCTGCAAAAAACTCAGAACAGTACGACGCTTTTCGTCACACACGATCAAATTGAAGCGCTGACGATGGCGGATAGGATTGCGGTGCTGGACGATGGCGAAATTTTGCAGGTCGGTACGCCACACGATATTTATGACCGTCCTGCCACAACTGTCGTCGCGCAGTTGGTCGGCACGCCGCGTATTAATCTGCTGGACGCGCATATTGAGGATGGTGCGCTGCGCGTGAAGAACAGCACGGTTCAAATGCCGCTCCCGAATGGCAATACTATGCCAGAAACGCTGCTGCTCGGCATTCGACCGGAAGATATTCGGTTAGGGCAAGGCGGAGAGTTTGCAGGGAAGGTGATCTTAACCGAGCCGCTTGGTGTCGAGACGATTGTCCATATCCGGGCAGGCGAACAAATTTTTTTGAGCAGTGTACCGGGGACTGCTCCATATGGGGTAGATACCGATATTCATTTTGATGTGGCGCGTGATCGTCTGCATTTCTTCCGACCCGATGGAGTACGCGCACTGAGTTAATCGGCGTTCACTTCTACTTTATTTGGGGACGGAAAGTCGGCGAACCGAAACCGCTGTGGTTTTGAAATATATTGCAAAAGACACTTTTAAAATGAGTCCGCAAAAGTAATACAAAAATTGGAACCACCAAGGTACGGAGGACATCAAGAGAATTTCTTAAAAAATCTTCTTGGCGCTCTTGGTGACTTGGCGGTTAAAAATTGACTGTCTTTCACGGTTTTGCTAAGGAGATGAGATATGCAATTTGGCGTGAACACCTGGGTGTGGACTTCGCCGCTGACGACGGATGAGCTAACGACGCTTGCGCCTCATATTGCCAGTTTGGGATTTGATCTGGTCGAGGTACCGATTGAAGGCACCACTGACCTTGATTACGAGCGCGGCGCTGGCATTATCCGCGACAACGGCCTAAAAGTGAGTGTCTGCGCGGCGATGGGGCCAGATCGTGATCTGATTCATGAAGACAAGACCATTCAGGAAAATGGCATGGCTTACCTACGGCACTGTATTGATGCGACTCAGACGTTGGGCGGTGTTAATCTGGTAGGGCCATTGTATTCGGCGGTAGGGCGCGTTTGGCAGCAAACGCCCGATGATCGGGCTAAAGACCTCGATGTGCTGGTGAAAAACTTAAGTGAGCTGGCAGCTTATGCCGGGGAACACGGCGTTATCCTGGGTGTGGAACCGTTAAATCGGTTTGAAACCAGCTTTATCAATTTGGCGGCGCAGGCCATTGAAGTCATTGATCGCGTGAATCATCCGTCGTGCAAAATCATGCTCGATACGTTTCACATGAATATTGAAGAAAAGTCGCTGGGCGATGCCATTCGTACGACAGGTTCACGGTTGGTTCATCTCCATAGCTGCGAGAATGACCGGGGCGCACCGGGTTCGGGTAATGTGACGTGGGATCAAGTGGCTGAAGCGCTGCAAGACATCCATTATGATGGTCCCGTCGTGATTGAATCGTTCACAAGCAAGGTCAAGAGCATTGCTCGCGCTGCCGCAATCTGGCGCTCATTCGAGACGACTCAAGATGCACTGGCTGGCAACGGGTTGGCCTTCTTGAAAAAGCTGCTGGCTTAAAGGGAAATAAGATGTCGCGCAGATATACAGCCCCTATGCAATGGCTTGGCGGAATCGCACTGGCGTTATTCGCCTTCGCGCTGATTTTTCCGCCGATTAGCGAGTCGATCTTTTCAGAAGAAACCCGTCAAGGGGTTTTAATCCACGCGATTCCGTTTTTTAGTGCCTTTATCGGCATTTTGCTGCTTTTTATTCTGGTAATCGTGTTGGTTGCGCTGCGCTTTAACGGCAAGATGCCAGGGCGTAGTTATAGTGGCATCGAAAATACATTGGTCGTTGGAATTTTGTTCGGGGTTGTATGTTTGTTCCAACCTTGGTCGTTCGTGCCTTATCGTTATGGATTCGTGATTCTGCTCGGCTCGACGTTGGGCTTCATCCTGTGGAGCCATGTGCTACCGCCGCGTTCAGATTTTGACTCCGCACTCTCCCCCCTCACGACCACCCAGAAGTTGATCGGTGCCGTGATCGGGGTTGCAGTCAGCGCGATTTTGATGTTCACACTCGTGAGCGCCAATAATCCGGCACCCCCGTATGGCCTGCGGGACCGCGTTTTCAATTCTTATGATGATGCCCGTAAAGCGGAAGTGGCTGCTGCGGCAGAAAAAGACTTCAACAATGTTGAACTTCCCTTTTTAGTCCTGTTCTGTGCATTTCCGGGGTTCATCATGTACTTTACCGCACGCGAAGCCGTCGGCAGTATCACGCGCAAAACCGAAACCTCGGTGATGCAACCGCTCCCTGCAAGTGGTGGGGATTAGTTGTTTGCTTGGTTCGTTTTTCCTTGAAAATTAACTTTTAAACATTTGGAGATGAAAAACATGGCACGACCAATTACCCTTTTTACTGGACAGTGGGCGGATTTACCGCTGGAAACCTTGGCACAGAAAGCCGCCAGCATGGGCTTTGAAGGCCTTGAACTCGCTTGTTGGGGCGATCATTTTGAAGTCGATAAGGCGCTGGAACAAGATGGTTACATCCAGAGCCGTCATGATATTTTGGCAAAGCACGGGCTGAAGTGTTTCGCCATCAGCAATCATTTGGTCGGGCAGTGCGTGGCGGATACGATTATTGATGGTCGTCATCGGGCGATTCTGCCAGATCGCTTATGGGGCGATGGTGAAGGCGATGGGGTGCGGAAACGCGCCGCCGAGGAAATGGCGAACACCGCCCGCGCTGCCAAGAAGATGGGTGTAAGCGTCGTCAACGGCTTCACAGGCAGCCCGGTGTGGCACATGCTCTATCCTTTCCCGCCCACTTCGCAGGAGATGATCGACGCGGGCTATCGGGAATTCGCGGATCGCTGGAATCCGGTGCTGGATATATTCGACCAAGAAGGCATCCTTTACGCATTGGAGCCGCATCCGAGCGAAATCGCGTATGACATCTATACGGCGGAACGCACACTCGAGGCCCTGAATCATCGTAAGACCTTCGGCTTTAATTTTGACCCCAGCCACTTTATCCACCAGCTTTTTAACCCCGTCCACTTTATCGAACACTTCCCGGATCGCATCTATCATGTCCATGTGAAGGACTCTAAGGTCAAGCTAAACGGACATTCCAGCATCCTCGCCTCGCATTTATCGTTTGGTGATCCTCGACGCGGTTGGGATTTTGTCTCGCCGGGGCGCGGGGATATTGACTTAGAAGCGATTGTCCGCGTTTTGAATCGCATCGGCTATGATGGGCCGCTTTCAGTGGAATGGGAAGACAGCGGGATGGATCGTGAATATGGCGCGGCGGAAGCAGTGGCCTATATCCGCAAGAATGATTTCCCGTCGTCTAATGTCGCGTTTGATGCGGCGTTTGCGTCGAAATAAGTGAAGTTACTGAACCTGATGCGTAGAGGCGCGGCATGATAGTAGCACCACACGATAATGTAGAGTCACGAAACCCCTCCCTGAACTCAGGGAGAGGGAGCAAAACGAGTCACGGTGGATATTGAAGTCCCCTCCTCGTGCACGGGGAGGGGATTTAGGGGTGGGGTTGGACTATAAAATTGTGTGCGCTTTGCCATGTCGTCTTACTGGCCCCTACAAAATATAAATGATATTTACATAAAAGAGGGATTTATGAGCGATCAAATAGGTTTTACGAGTATGGCGGGCGCTCGTGCCGAAGGCGAGGCACCCGAAATCGGCATTGGGATGCTCGGCTACGCCTTTATGGGCAAGGCGCATACCAATGCGCTCAAGAAACTGCCGTATATGATGTATCCGCCGGTTGCCATTCCGCGACTGGTGGCGATTTGTGGCCGTAATGAAGAAGCCACCGCCGAAGCCGCCCGACGTTACGGTTATGAGGGCTATTATACCGATTGGCGCAAAATGCTGGAAAATCCAGCGATTCAAGTCTTCGACAATGGCGGTCCCAATGATGCCCATGCCGAACCGTGTATCGCGGCGGCGGAAGCAGGCAAACACGTATTTTGTGAAAAGCCATTAGGCCGCACCGCCGAAGAAGCCAAATCGATGCTGGACGCGGTACAAAAAGCAGGTGTGCAGCACATGGTCGCGTTTAATTACCGTTTTGTCCCTGCGATTGTGCAGGCGCGTAAGTTGATTGAAAGCGGCGCGCTGGGGCGGATTTTTCATTTTCGGGCGGTTTATTTGCAAGAATGGATTATTGACCCGAACTTCCCTAAAGTCTGGCGGCTGGATAAGAGCGTTGCCGGGAGCGGGGCGCTTGGTGACTTAGGCGCACACGTCATTGATCTGGCGCGTTTCCTCGTCGGTGAGCCGAAAAAGGTCTCCGCCATGACCAAGACTTTCATCGAAGAACGTCCGCTGCCAGATGGCTCTGGCATGGGAAAGGTTGATGTCGATGATGCGTTTGTGTCGCTGCTGGAATTTGAAAATGGCGCACTCGGTACGATTGAAGCCTCGCGTTTTTGCCAGGGGCGCAAGAACTTTAACTCGTTTGAGATCAACGCCGAAAAAGGCTCAATCGTCTTTAATCTGGAACGCTTGGGAGAACTCAATGTGTTCTGGGCGGATGAAGACCCCAAAGAAACACGCGGCTTCCATAACGCGCTGATTACCGAATCCTTTCACCCCTATTGGGAAAATTGGTGGCCTCATGGGCATCATATCGGATGGGAACACACGTTTGTGCATGAATTCAGCCATTACTTCGGTGCGATTGTAGGCAAAAACACCGTCGCGCCGTATGGGGCGGATTTTGAAGACGGCTATCGTAACGCCGTCATCTGCGACGCGATTATGAATTCGGCGGAGAGTGGTCGTATGGTGGACATCAAGTATTAAGACTGAGCCACAGAGATCACGGAGAACACAAAGAAGAATTCGATCAAAACTCTGTGTCCTCAGTAAGATCAGGTATGTTTTTGTAAGGGCGAGGCGTGCCTTGCCCCTACGAAACACACTATTTTTTGTGATTATTTCTGTGGTTAAAAGAATTTGTAAAACAAAGAAAATTTATTTATGGGCTTTATATGACCAAGACAGTCGCCATTTTCGGCGCATTGGATACCAAAGGGCAGGATTTCGCCTTCCTCAAATCTGAGATCGAAAAACGCGGTTGTAACACAGTGGTGATGGATACAGGCGTTTTAGGGTCGCCTTTCTTCTCACCCGATGTCAGCCATGAGGAAGTCGCGGCGGCGGGGGGAGCAGCTCTAGCCGATCTCATCCGTCGCAATGACCGAGGCGAAGCGATGGCGATTATGGCGCGGGGCGCGGCAGTCATCGCTCGTCAGCTTTACGATGAACGCAAAATCGACGGCATCATCTCGATGGGCGGCGGTGGCGGCACAGCCATAGGTACGAGCGCTATGCGTACCCTACCCGCAGGCTTCCCCAAATTGATGGTTTCAACCGTCTCTTCCGGTGATACCAGCCCTTATGTCGATACCAGCGACATCACGATGATGCCCTCAATTGTCGATGTCGCAGGCGTAAATCGCATCAGCCGTATGATTTATAGCAATGCTGCCGGGGCAATTTGCGGCATGGTGTCCGGCGATGTAACAGCGGGTGAGGATAAACCACTGATTGCTGCCAGCATGTTCGGCAATACCACGCGGGCGGTGAACCAAGCAAAAGACTTGTTAGAAGCCGCAGGGTATGAAGTGCTGGTCTTTCATGCCACAGGGACAGGCGGGCGTATTATGGAATCGCTGATTCAAGATCGCTTGATCGCGGGCGTACTGGATATGACCACGACGGAATGGGCGGATGAATTGCTCGGCGGGGTATTGAGCGCCGGACAGACCCGCTTGGATGCCGCTGCCAAGACTGGAACGCCCCAGATCGTTGTTCCCGGTTGCATTGATATGTGTAACTTTTGGGCGAAAGACACCCTCCCCGAAAAATATAAAAGCCGGATTCTTTATGAGTGGAATCCCAATATCACCTTAATGCGAACCACACCCGAAGAAAACGCCGAGATGGGCAAAATCTTCGCGCAAAAATTGAACGCCGCGACTGGGCCAATCGCGGTTTATATCCCACTGGGTGGCTTCTCTGAGATTGATTTACCCGATAAGCCGTTTTATTGGCCGGAAGCCAATCAAGCGTTTATCGATACGCTCAAAGCCCACCTCCGTCCGGATATTCCCGTGATCGAAATCGAGACGGATATTAATGACCCGGCTTTTTCCAGCGTGACTGCCGGAGCCTTATTGGAACTGGTGAAAGCATAATTATGGCAATTCCACGCGATACGATTTTGAAGCGCCTGCACGAACAGGTCAAATCTGGCAAGCCCATCATTGGTACGGGGGCAGGAACGGGGATTTCCGCCAAATTTGAGGAAGCAGGCGGCACCGACCTGATTATTATCTACAACTCCGGGCGCTATCGCATGGCGGGGCGCGGATCCCTTTCCGGGTTGTTTGCTTATGGTGATGCTAATGCGATTGTGATGGAGATGGCGGGTGAGGTGCTGCCTGTGGTCAAACATACACCTGTGCTGGCAGGCATTAACGGCACCGACCCATTTCGGTTGATGCCTGTGTTCCTCAAACAGGTCAAGGAAATCGGTTTTTCTGGCGTACAAAATTTCCCCACCGCCGGGTTATTTGATGGCGTGATGCGCTCCAACATGGAGGCCACCGGACTTGGCTATGACAAAGAAGTCGAGATGATTCAGGTCGCGCATGAACTGGATTTATTCACTTCGCCGTATGTGTTTAATGCTGATGAGGCCAAAGCAATGGTCGCGGCTGGGGCGGATTTAATTGTCTGCCATGTGGGGCTGACGACTGCTGGCAGCATTGGCGCGGCGGTTGCGCTCACGCTCGATCAAGCCATCGAAAAGGTGATGACGATGGCGCAAACCGTTTGGTCACTAAAAAAGGACGCGCTGGTCATCTGTCATGGTGGGCCATTTGATGAGCCAGAAAATGTCGGCATGGCGCTGGCGAAAATGCCGGGGATCGCGGGCTTTTATGGCGCATCCAGCGCGGAACGACTGCCCACCGAGCGGGCAATTAAGAGTCAGATTGAGTCGTTTAAGGCGCTGCGGTTGGGATCATAAACGATATTGATTAGGTGCATTACAAACGTAAAACCATGAAAGACATTCAATTTTTTAACCACCAAGTCACCAAGAGCGCCAAGAAGATTTTTAAGAAATTCTCTTGGTGCCCTCCGTGTCTTGGTGGTTCCAATTTTTGCATTACTTTCGCGGACTCACTAATGCCCTATTTGCAATATAAGGTTAAAAAAATACATTCATCAAAGGAGACTCAATAATGAAAATTGGTATGCACAATTGGATGCGCCCGGAGCCGCTTGAAGTCACACTCAAACGCCTGCATGATCTAGGTTATGACGGCATCGAAATCATGGGCGAACCGCGCAAGTATGACATTGCGGAAACGCGCAAACTGCTGGATAAGTATCAGTTGGAGTGTTACGGTTCGGTCAGCATTATGGTGGCGGGGCGTGACCTCATCCATGCGGATCCTTATTACCGCGAGATGAGCGTTCAGTACGTCAAGGAATGTCTGGATATGGTCGGGGCATTAGGCGGCACTCTGATGACCCTCGTGCCGAGCGAAGTGGGCAAAATTGTGGCGATGTCTGACCCTGAAACGGAATGGAAATGGGCAGTGGAGAATATTCGTATCCTCGCCGACCATGCCGCCAAGCACAAAATTCGTATTGGCTTAGAACCGCTGAATCGCTTTGAGACCAACTTCCTGAATCGTCACGATCAAGCGCTGCGTTTGGCGGCGGACGTGGGCGAGGATGTGGGCGTATGTTTGGATGCGTTCCATATCAATATTGAAGAAGTCGATATGTTTGAAGCCGTCACTCATACCGCTAAAGTGGGCAAGTTAGTCGATTTCCACGTCGCCGATAACAACCGCTTCCCTCCCGGCGGCGGTTCGTTGGATTGGTCGAAACTGATCTCTACACTGAAAAGCGCTGGCTACGATGGTTGGATTACGTCCGAGTTCGTCGTCCCGCTGGATCGCTCGCCGCTGGCGGTCAAAGATGAAGCATCAGGCACGACGGCTACCGATGCCGAACTCAAATTCATTCGCGATCACGGCAGCGATTTGATGAGCGACGGCGCGTATTCTAAGCATGTCGAAAACACGATTAAGCACCTGAAAGCCTCAGGCGCGTAAATCATCATGACAACCGTTCTGCTCATCGGCACACTCGATACCAAAGGCCCGGAGACAGCCTATCTGCGGGATCGTGTTCGTGCGTATGGTTGTGAGACGCTGGTTTTGGATTCGGGCATTCTCGGTGAGGCGGTTGGGATCGAGGCGGATTTCAATCGCCGCGTTGTGGCGGAGGCCGCTGGAACGACGATTGATGCGCTGCGAAATGCAGGCAGCCGAGGCAAAGCGGTTGAGGAGATGCTCAAAGGAGTGCGTAAGATCAGCCTTGATCTGCTAACGGAGGGTAAAATTCATGGCGTGGTGTCTTTGGGCGGTGCGGAAGGGGCGGTTTTGGCGGCGGCGGCGATGAAGGTGCTGCCGATTGGCCTCCCTAAATTGATCGTCTCGCCCTTGGCATCCGGGCATCGCAAATTTCAGCCGTTTGTTGGCACCAAAGATGTGATGGTGATGCACTCCATCGTGGACATTTTGGGCTTGAATCCCATCAGCCGGACGATCTTCGATAATGCTGCCAGCGCCATCGCAGGCATGGCACACGCCTATCAAAAACGGGGTAGTCATCTGATTGCCGACTCAGGCACAGCGCATAAATCCATCGCGGCGACCATGCTCGGCAATACGACCCGCCCCCTCATGCGGATGAAACCGCATATTGAGGCGCACGGCCTCAATTTCGTAATCTTCCATGCAAATGGGGTGGGCGGCCCCGCAATGGAGGAATTGATCGAGCAGGGGCAGTTCGCCGCTGTGCTGGATTACACCCTGAGCGAAGTCATTGGGCAGATCGCGGGGGGCTTTCATGTCGGCGGGGAAACCCGCCTTGATGCCGCCGCGAAAGCAGGTATCCCACAAATTATCGTACCAGGATGTCTGGATTTTCTGGTGTTCGGCGCAAAGCACGAAATTCCAGAGCAGTTCAAAGATCGTCCGACATATTATCACAATCCTGAATTTACCCTGGTGCGCGTCACGGATGATGAGCAGTTGGCGGCAGCACGATTCGTCGTCGAGAAGCTCAATCGGGCGACTGGGCCGGTAACGGTGATCGTCCCGCTGGGCGGAGGCTCCGTGATGGATATTAAAGGCGGAGCATTCTGGAAACCGGAACTGAACCGCCGCTGTTGGGATGTGCTGAAAGACAATCTGAACCCGTCGATTCGCTATCTGGAAGTAGACGCACACATCAATGAGGCTGCCTTCGCGGATGTGGTTCTGGAAGCGTTATTAACCACAGCCCCCTTTTTTACCCCACCCTCCGACCCCCTTCCCGGTTCCGGCTGAGGGGGAGGAATGCGGGATGCACCGTTTTGTCCCCTTGCCCCGCTTTCGGGGAAAGGGTTAGGGGTTCTTCAAATGTCCGATTATCAGGAGCGAATTCCAATGAGTGATCGCAAGACGAAAGACCTCGGTTTCCCCTCATTTTGCTTAGGGGATTTGAGCTATGTTGATGTGCAGGAATATCTGAAACACTCGGATACGATTTTGATCCCCAAAGCCAGCTTGGAACAGCACGGGCCTCATCTACCGCTTTATTGCGACACCATTACAGCGACGGAAGTGGCGCAGCGTGTGGGCGAACAAGCAGGCATCCTGTATACGCCGACTTTATGGCTGGGCTATTCACCGCAGCACATGCGCGCCCCCGGCTTCGGCGCGGGGACGATTACACTGCGGTCAGATACCTATCTGAATGTCATTTATGATATCGGGCGCAGCCTGATTCATCACGGCTTTAACCGTCTGATTTTTGTCAACGGGCATGGCTCTAATGTGAAAGTAATTGACCCGGTGCTGCGGCGGTTGCGTTATGAAACAGGCGCGTTGATCGTCTACTACAAGCCGTATGCCGAGCGTTATATCGGGATGCTCAAGGATGTGTTGGAAGGCCCCATTGAAGAAACACCGGGATGGCACGCGGGCGAACTGGAAACATCACAATGTTTAGCCCATGATCCCCGCCTCGTGCGGATGGATCGCGCCCATACCGATAAAGCCCATACGCCCAAATGGTTGGGGCCAGCGTGGGAGAAAAAAGATGGGATGCCCGATGCAGAATTCCAGGGGTATCAGTATTTTAACTTCCCGTTTGACCACGAAGAATTCACCGACTCCGGCACGATGGGCGTACCGCAGCGCGGCACAGCAGAAAAGGGCGAAATCGCCTTCCAGCGCTTTTCGCAGCATCTCATTGATGCGGTAGACGAGTTGGAAAAAGTGGAAGTGACCATCAAGAACCGCGATTTCACCGAGGGCAAAGCATGGATGCCGTAATCCACGACGCGCTGGTAGGATCGCTCGGTAAAATTGTCGGCGCGGAAAATGTGTTGCCAAAGCCAGAAGCTCGTGTGCGTTATGCCAACGATCAATATTGGTATGCGATTGCGGCAGCAGGGGCAGGACAGCCGATTAGCCTTCCCGACGCGGCTGTGAAGCCGAACACGCCGGAAGATGTGGCGCGTATTGTTCAACTCGCCAACGAAATGAACGTGCCGATCACACCCTGGGGCGGCGGCAGCGGGGTACAGGGCGCGGCAAATGCAGATCGCGGCGGCATCGTCCTTGATTTGCGTGGATTAAACCGCATCCGCCATATCGATGAAAAATCGCTGACATGTGTGGTAGAAGCGGGGATGATCTGCCGCGATTTTGAAGAAGAATTGAATAAACGCGGATTGTCATTTACGCACTTTCCTGCTTCAACTGAGTGGGCGACAATTGGCGGCGCGATTGCGGCGCGTGGCTCTGGTGTGCTTTCCAGCAAATATGGCAAAATCGAAGACCATGTGCTGAACTTAGAATTTGTCACGCCCACAGGCGATCTTGTGCATACACCGGCTGTGCCGCGTCACGCCATTGGCCCCGAATTGACGCAGCTTCTCGTCGGTGCGGAAGGTACATTGGGTATTATCACAGCGGCGACAGTCAAACTCCGCGCACTGCCGAAAAAGCGTGTTTTCGGCGCGGTGAGTTTTGCGACTCTCGCCGACGGAATCGAAGCCGGACGGCGGATTATGGTCAGCGGCTTGCGCCCAGCGGTGGTGCGTTATTATGATGCTGACGCTGCATCGCACAGTCTCTCGCGGGCGGTGGATGCGACCTTGAATGACCCGACCCTCGTGCTGATGTTCGACGGCGAATATCCAGAATTGGTTGATTTAGAAGCCAAAATCGCCCTTGATCTTTGTAAAGAACATAACGGCACGATTTTAGCGCCGTCGATTGCCGAAGTCTGGTGGGATCGCCGTTATGTCTTTTACTATCCTCCTTATGCACCGGAACTGCCGAGTATCTGGGGGACGGTGGATGTCGTCGCGGATTTCGAGCATATCGAAGCGGTCTATCACGCGACGACACAAGCGATTCGAGCAGTCGTGCCGGAGTCGTGGAATCTATCGCTCAATACCCATTTTTCCCATTGGTATGAGTGGGGATCAATGATTTATGCCCGTATGAAAATCCCGACGGGGCCGGATGATCTGGTAGAAGCCAAAGAACTACACGATTTGATTTTCCGTGCTGGAGTCGAGGCCGCATTGGGTGCAGGCGGTGTGATGAACGATCATCATGGTGTTGGGCTGCGTCTCGCGCCGTATATGGGCGCACAATACGGCACAGGCATGGAAGTATTATCTCGAATTAAGTACGCGCTTGACCCGAGTAACATTTTGTGTCCGGGTAAATTGGGGTTTTGAACCGACGCTACGGGCGCGGCGCATACCATCCAAGAAACACATTTTGTTGATTTAAGGTGGCGATACGTCTTAGGTGTGTGCCGTCCGCATCAATGAGATGCAGCGCATCCAGACCGTTATGCCGAGAAGTAAAGGCAATCTGATGTCCATCCGGCGACCAAGAAGGTAGCCATCCGCCGTCGGTAGTTAAAGGGTGGGCATCTTCCCCATTGCTGGTCATCACATAAATATTACCGCTGCCGCCGCGATTAGAAACAAAAGCAATCTCACGACCACTGGGCGACCAAGCAGGTTGAAAATCAGTCGCGGCGTTCTGTGAGAGGTTGTATGTCGCTTCCTGTAGGACATCCAACAGCGAAATTTCGGCGGTATAGTCGTCTTGTATCGACCTGAATGCGATCTGGCGGCTGTCCGGCGACCACGCGAGATCGGCGGCGGTCTGTACAAAGTTGCGAATATCACGCATGTCGCCGCTGCCGACATTCAGCAGATAGATGCTGTTGCCGATTCCCGGTCGCCAAAACCAAAGCGCAATCGACTCCCCGTCCGGCGACCATGATGGATTATTATAAGGAATCACGGCGGGCTGCGTCGTAATTTTTTGCAGGCTCGTAAAGGTACATTTGCATAGGGAGTGTGTGTATAATGGTGAAAGTGAAATTATCCATAGAAAGCTGTCGCCATGTCGGATGAAAATGTAATGGCTTTACCATCATCGCGCCTTCTTGTAGAAACGCAGCCGCTTGATCGTCATCCGGCGGCGGTCTATCTCGCGTCGCTGACCTCAGCCCGTTCTCAGCGCGTCATGGAACAAGCCCTCCGCGCCATTGGCGGTTTGCTGACAAATACTGATCCCAAAACGGTCAATATTCTGGCGCTAGTAGTCCGCCAGCAAGGTAGCTGATGAAAGGGTATACTCCGAGAAAAAAGGAGTATACCATGCGGCCACAAAAGCACCCCGTCGTATTGAGCGAGGTCGAAAAAGCGGAACTGGAAGCAGTGGT
>Ga0209591_10003302_pt1 | contig 18745 bp, 22 predicted proteins | sample MAT01_FD_187207 | JGI IMG/M metagenome (GOLD analysis project Ga0209591, IMG submission 187207) | Freshwater microbial communities from Lake Fryxell liftoff mats and glacier meltwater in Antarctica - MAT-01 (SPAdes) (version 2) | ecosystem: Environmental > Aquatic > Freshwater > Ice > Liftoff... | reverse complement strand
CCCAACTTTTAACGCCAGCTCCATCGAGCGTGTCCTTTATATATTGGACTACCAACAATGCCCCACTTTATATCGGAAAAAAATAGACGTGTGTGGTGGGTAGTACAAGGGTAATTATAGTTGAACCTTCTGGTCGTTCATGAGGCATTATAATGGTCTCACAAGGTATCCTGGCCATCAACAGCAATTTTTTTCCGATATAGAGGAGAGAGGAAAGATTCATAGATCCTATATATAGAGAACGTGCTGGAGATGACGTCATTAGCTGGGGTTCATGAATGCATATGAGGAGACCTAAATGGGCAGAAAGGAGCCAACAAGCTTCAACATGACCACCATAACGTTCCACGACCTAAGATGAACCTACTTTACTAGAACTATCAAGACTAATTAAGACCTATCAAGAACTATCCAGAACTATCAAGACTAATTAAGACCTATCAAGAACTATCCAGAACTATCTAGACCTATCAAGACTATTCCTGGGCTTGGATACATGATAGGGGTGGTGAGACTTAAAGACAACCACATGCATTATGCATCAATATGGTAGCAAATGGGTAGATGTATGCTTCTATCAGCTATTAAAATACAGTCTACACACGGGTATGTGCTAGAACGAGAGCGCCAAAGAGTGCTATAGTAAGCACTAGGCTATTTAAGATCAATACATCAGCATAACGTATATAGAAGGCATATCCAATAGAGCTGATACTCTCTAAGGTAGGGTTGAAAATAGGTGTCTGTAGTGTACTAACAAGAGGTGATGTGCCTACGAACAGACGACTACTAAGTACACCCAATAGAGCTAGTACACTGAAGCCTCGATAGTAAGCACGTAGCTCAGTGGTGGGTACCTCAAGCAGCATGATGACAAAGAGGAACAACACAGCTAAGGCGCCTACGTAGACGAGCATATTAACCAGAGCTAGGAACTCAAACCCAAGCATTAACAGCACAATAGTGGCGTTGATAAACAGCATGACACTATACATTAGGCTCATGAAGACGTTTTTGGTTCATGTGACCATTACTGACAGTACGGCCAATAGTGCGATAAAGGAGAAGCTTAACATACTATTTGTTGTGAGAGGAGGTAGATTGCGACCTTTAGGATTGCTATCCTGCAATCTACCTCCTCCCACAAAAGATCTACGATCCTGAAAGGTTCTGCCTCAAGTCATATGACATGTCTTATATGATATGATATGACATGCCTTATATGATATGACATGCCTTATATGATATGACATGTTACCCAGGATACTTAACCTACAGGACTCCATACCTTCTTTGGTTCTATGTGCCTGTTATGACGTCACATCAACTATTCTAAAGGGATTAGTCGATGATCCTAAGGGATTTGCACCTTGAGTGGTGTGGAGGAGTCATACAGCCTATGAGATTCAGTACTAAGTTAACCCTGTGTTGTATCAAATGAAGAAGCCCCACTACTTACATACTCTCCTATCAATATGTATCTCCTATATATATGTATCTCCTATCAATATGTATCTCCTATATATATGTACCTCCTATCTATCTCCTATCTATCTGCCCACAAAGATATTAAAATGGCTTCTTAGAGACCTGGGCACCTTATAGACCTTGACATCACATTACGGCTCTCTCCGTTTCTACACACGACCTTGCCGCCATGTGTACGACTAGAGCTACTGATCCACCATCCTTCAGGTTACCCTTACTTATGGTGGTCTTAACGACTCCGCTTTACCTATATAGACTTCGCAGAGAACCAGCTATCTAACCTCATAGTTACCCATGAGATATCACTAACCTTGATTGGCCTTTCACCTCTACCTTAATGTCATCTGAGTATATTGCAACATACATCAGTCAAGTCCTGTTCAACACAGACCTGCACTAAGGTAGCTCGTATAGTTTCGGGTCCTACATCAGACAGCTTCTATATAGATATACCCCAAATACTTTCATCCAGAGGAAGTTCAGGAGGGAGGGGGTTCATATGATGCTTAAGTGGTCCCATTTGAATGTGTGTTGCGGCGGTGTTGATCCTTACATCTACAATATCATAGGGCTATGTCACCCCTTATAGAGGGGACGCACAAGTGAACTGTTACGTTATCCTTAGGGTATGGCTGTTTCCAAGCCAATCCTCTTATGGTGGTAGCCTTACAATCCTTATGCTTCTCAGCCAACCCTAAAAGCCCCCTTAACCACATTGCAGGGTCACTCTAACCACGTTGCAGGGTCACTCTAACTACATTGCAGGGTCACTCTAACTACATTGCAGGGTCATTTGATATAAAAGATGTGGTAAGGTTATAGGAGGAGTATCCGATTAAACCTCATGCTCCACAGTAGTTGTGCGTAGCGGACTATTTCTATGACTACAATCCTTGCGGACGTATCACCAGGCGGCATGCTTATGACATGCTATTTACGGCCAAGACTAACTGGGTATCTAATCCAGCTCGATACCTTGGCTTACAAGCTTGGACTCACATACAGGTCGAAGGGGAGCTTTGCGCTATTGGCGGTCCTATTGATATGTACGCTTTTAACAGCTACACCAACAATAACCCCCTACTATGACTTCAATCAACCTCCTTCTGAGATGAAAGGTGAAAAGAAGCACCTATAAGGTCTGTATGATAGTGTTTACGCTTGCTGACCTATTGCATGTGTTATAGACTTGCACCTCACGTATAACCGCGGCTGCTGGCACGCATATTGGCCGGTGCTATTCATATCTTAGACATCACGATCATACTATATGTACATTGTCAAACCCTACTTACTGCTGCGCCGAAGCGGTGACCCTTGTTTCAGTGCCACTGTGGTCTCCTTTAATCAAGTAGACTACAAATGAGGCATGGTTATATGACCTACTTTCAGAGAAGTAGCACATGTCTTATGTACCATATACCTAATTTGATACGGGTTTACATCAGTGTGTTTGATGTATGCTTCTGTGGTAGCTTGGTGCTCAACGTGGTCAACCTTGGGGAGGAATATAGTTAGATCTTGTTGGATCAGACCAAAAAGTGTGTTGGAACGTACCTGTTGTAGTGTGTTCTGATGTAGACTCGTACACCCGTAATGCAAGAAGTACGGCAAGACTTGCCTGAATATGTAAGCAGGTTATGAGCTGTTCCATTACTGTACTGCTATTGCACTATATCTCATTTGATACTCTCCTATCATTACTGCTATTGCACTATATCTCATTTGATACTCTCCTATCATTACTTATATGACCTTATAAGACCTCATATGACCTTATAAGGTATCTGCTGTACAGATCTTCCTTAGATCATACATCCTATATATCAAACCCGCATTGTGCTCACCCGTACGGTTTACTCACAGCAGCTGAAAAGATCAGGCTATGAGTATCCCTCGCATGTATTACCCGTCTAAGTTCGTATGCTAACTGAGCATGAATCAAACCCTTACATCTGCTCCTATCTAAACCCAGGATCATATCAACAGACGGCACAATGGCGCTGTGCCCTTTTGATGGTGTGGAGTTGTCGCAGCAGATGCCACTATAACAGACCCTCTGCAGTATCAGATTGTCATCTGCTTCTGTCATATAAGACCTTGTCATATAAGACCTTGTCATATAAGACCTGTCATATAAGACCTGTCATATAAGACCATGTCACATTAAGCAGGTCCCTCCAACAGTATCTACCTATCCCAAAGGAGGCTGTTAAAATGTCGTTTCACATGCACGAGGCTTAAACCTTCAATGTATGGCATTCACCACCATGTAATCCTTGTTACTTATGTGTACATACTCTATACCGTTGATCTAACACAGTATGCTCTGCTACCTTCAAATAGGTATGCTCCTATCATTCCTCTCTCTCTCTCTACAGCGCAAAAAACCCCTCAAAGATCTGTTGGGGGGAAGCTGCAATTATAGTTGAACCTTCTGGTCGTTCATGATGAATAAGCCCTTGTCACCTGTAGACCAAGTAATGCGACCTAAGTCTAGTACTAAGCTAACAGCAGTGCGGGCATACAGTTGATCGAATCCCCACCGAGTAGCACAGAACCGCATGATGTGGAACTGTTGACTCATCACTGCTGCTGTTGCAGTTAGTATACCAGCTATCATAAGACCTACTGGCAATGTCTTGACACCCCAAGGTATAAAGAAGAGGATGCCACTTAAGAGGTTGGTACCTGTTCAGATCTTGAACATGATATCAACAAGTAGTACGCTGAAGGCCACACCTATGAGAATGTGACTATTAGGACTAACACCACTGACATGCATATTGTTACCACTGAAGTCATATAGGAAGCTTTGGATGAATAGCTTGACTGTATATGAACAGGTGATCATAGCAGCTAGTATCAATAGGGTATGAGCGTAGTCAGCAAGAGGATTGAAGCATACATAACTAAGGTTAATGATGGTCTCCTTACTATAGAAGCCTGAGGTCTCGGGCATACCCATCAAACACAGACTAGCTATAAGTAAGGTTACAAAGCAGAACAGGCTACAATGGATAGCACTTAAACCTCCATAACGAGCCATGTGCTGGTTGGAGCCTCCTGCAGCCATGATGATGACACCTGCACTTAGGAACAGGGCTGCCTTAAAGCTGGCATGGGTCATAAGATGGCAGATAGAAGCATCAGCACCAAACTCACCTAACCCTACACTGACCATCATATACCCAAGCTGACTACAAGTACTGAACGCAATGACACGCTTTAAGTCAGCTTGGAAGAAGCCAAAAGCACCTGCCATTAAAGCAGTCAAGGAACCCACCACTAGTATGAGGTCATCATAGAACCCACTAAGACGAACCATCACATAGACTCCAGCACAAACCAAAGTAGCAGCATGAATAAGGGCACTTACAGGAGTTGGCCCTTCACTTTATATATATCTAACTTAATATATAGTGAAGAGGGGACTATATCTTGAGGTCTATTTATTGACCCTTACCACGTATAGTCTCTGAGGAGCCCATATGACTCCTTGCAGTGTCATAAGGTTACCTGCTGATTGCCTATTGTTACATCTCCAGGCCTATCTATAACATGATAAGGTTTTGGGCTTTAAGGTATTCCAGCATATAGTGGTATTTAGGGAGGGCCCAACAGTCGTTGATCTGGGCTGGTTAAAACATTGGCCCACAACCAACAATCTGAATAATAACCCTCCATGGCGTCTGCTAACCAGACATGAAAGCCAATTTGAGCACTCTTACCCATAGCACCTATCAATAAAGCTATACTTAAGAAGGCTGATGTGTCTGCATTAAGAGTAACTAAGTCATACTCAAGGCTACCTGCATGCCACCAAATCCATAAGATACCTCATAACAAGAGACCATCACTTAGTCGATTAACTACCACAGCTTTGAGGGCTGACTTAGAGGCACTTAGACGATGACTTCAGTAGCCTATGAGTAGGTAAGAGCATACACCAATGCCCTCCCAACCAACAAGCATCATAATGAGGTCTTGACCTGTCACTAGTACACACATGAAGAAGGTGAACAAGCTTAGATAACTCATGAACAGGTTTAAATGAGGGTCACTCTTCATATACACAAGGGCATAGCAATGTACTGCAAAACTGACACTAGTTACTGTTAATAGGAGGTGTACTGATAAGAGGTCAATATATACTGACCAATATACGTTCATTGAGCCTACTGTGAACCATGAACCAAAGAGATCCACATAGACCTCACAGCCAGCAAACACTACCTCATACCACATTAAGATACTACTAATAAAGGCTACAAACAAGCAGAGCACATTGATAACACCAGAGCCACGTTGCCCATAATAACGAGACAACATAGATCCTGAAAAGACCCCACTAAAGAGGGTACTAACTAATGGTAATATAAACATACGCTCCTAATGAAGATCTGTTGGTCCCTCAACAGATCTTCTTGGCAATCTCCCCTGCCAATAATTAATGGGCCATGGGTTTCAACCCTAATCAAACAACACCTACAAACAAGGGCAAGAGCATACTAAACTCAAAGCGTGTCATATCTACTATACCCGCAGAGGCCTTACCTGCTGTGTTTTGACCATGCATGATACGATTGAATGCTCAGAAGGCATAGACAGCACCAAGTACCTGAGCAACACAGAAGACAAAGGCATATAGCTCATGTACTGCAAAGAGACTGACTAAGCATAAGACCTCAGCTATGAAGTTAGGGCTCAAAGGGAATGATAGGTTAGCACAGGTGAATAGGAAGAAGAAGACACTAAACAGAGGCATGTGGTTACCAATGCCTGTGAAATAAAGTAGGAACTTGGTATGGGTACGCTCATATAAGATACCTACCAATAAGAACAAGGCTGGACTAACGAGACCATGTGCTACCATCATGAAGGTGGCAGCATATATACTGTACTCACTCATACTGAAGATAGTCAAAGTGACAAGACTCATGTGAGCTATAGAACTATAAGCAACTATCTTCTTAAGGTCAACTTGACGTATGGTTGAAAGGGTACTGAATAAGAAGCTACATAGACACATAGTACACATCAAAGGGAAGACTCATGCTACAAAGCCAGGTACAATAGGTATCATGAAACGTAAGAAGCCTATGCCACCTAACTTCAATAAGACCCCAGCAAGTAGTACACTACCTGCAGTAGGTGCTGCCACATGTGCCTCTGGTAACCATAAATGAAGGGGCATCAAAGGTATCTTGACAGCAAACACAGCAAGCATACCTCAACCTAAAAGCATTTGACGGTCATGTGATAAAGTAGAGTCTAAACTGGTGGTAAGTAACAGTAGGTTGGTGCTACCATTCTCACTATATAACATGAAGATGACTGGCAGTAATACCAGTGAGCCTACCATAGTGTATAGTACTATTTTATAAGCTGCATCAATTGAGCCATATGGAGTACGAGCAATGAGTACAAACAATAGGATCAAAGAAGCCTCAAATAAGATATAGAAGCCTAGGAGGTCAAGGACAGTAAGTGCTCCTAATATTACTATCTCTAGTAAGAGGAAGGTCATGATACCAGCATAGGTACGCATAAGTACAATACATAGAGGGAATAAGGCACAAGTAAGTACTATGAGACTTAAGCCTACTGAATCAATACCAAAGCTGAGGTGAAGTTTGCTAAGATAGCATACCATTTGGAAGGGTTGGGCACTACCATCAAATAAGGTCCATAAGTATAGACTTCAGAAGACAGGTATGAAACTAATGGCTAAACTAGCAGTACGGAACACATACTGACTTGACTGTGATGACATAAGGTGACTGTTGATAGAAGGTAATACAGCTACAATTGATACACACAAGCTAAAGACCACAAGCATGGCTAATACTGTGGTGCTTGGACTAAACAACAAGGTTGCTGTAGACATCATAAAGGTGCTTAACATCCCTTTCACCAACCCCACCAAGTATATTGTATATTGTATATTGTATATTGTATATTGTATATTGTATATTGTATATTGTATATTGTATATTGTATATTAAAAATGCATCCCTAGAGCTAGTTCCCAAACCCTAACCTTGTTATGACTTATCCCCACTCTTTGACAGTTGCCTTATACCTCAGCCCTGAACGTGACAGATGCCACTACTTTGTTGGGTATGTTAGAGCTGAAGACTTCCACAGCATCGAATTACAGGGATTGACAGGCGGTAAGTGCCCTACGCACTATATCTAACTAGCCAACGATCCCAAAGGATTGATGTACGGCTAGTGTGTATCTTCACCGAGACTATGATGATCCTCGATTACTCACTATTCCGGTATCATCATGACAGTTGCAGTCATGAATCAAGACCTAGCAGCCTTTAAAAGTATGACTGCTATCGTAGCAAAAGTGTAGCCCACATCATGAAGACCATGACGACTTGCAAAACGCTGCCAGGATATCTAGTCAGCTTATGTCCTCTGAAAGGATCTAGTTCCAGCCATGCAATACTCTATTTGACTGCTTCTATATCATTTAGAGCTTCTTGGAGACCCACCTAATTAAAATGACATCACCTGTACCGACATTAAAGATGTCTTGTTATAGCCAGGTGTGTATATGGCTTCTCATATGTGGTCTCAGAGCTTAATGATAAGTAATGTAGCTACCTTGCTATCCACTGTTAGTAGAACAAGCACACCAGGGATTACGCCTAGGGAATCCTTTCGTACTATCTAAGCTTCTTCATTGATCACCATGTAGGGGTATATAGAAACAAAACTGTCTCGCGACGTTTTAAACCCATCTCATGTACCGCTTTAATGGACGAACAGTCCAACCCTCTAGACCTTGTTCAGCCTAAGGATGCGATAAGACGACATCGATGTATCCTATGCCCAAGTCGATATGTACTCTCTTCGGGTAAAGACCCGTTATCCCTAGCGTACCTTTTGTCCGTTGATGTATCCTAGGGTCAACCTAAAACACGGTCGTTACTTCCGGCTGTGTGCCCCTGCTTGATTGGTGTATCTCACAGTCAAGCATGTCTTACCAGTTAGGGTCAGTTGACATACCTTTGATTGCCCACGTTACTATAATGTAGGCAGCCGCCCCAGCTAAATAGATGTATCCATAGAAAGTATATGTTTAGACTGCATGTGGTGGTCATAAAGCAATCCAGAAAGGATCAACCACCATAGCATGTCTGTTGTTATGGATCAACCTATGAAGGTGCATAGGGTCTTATCGTACCACCCCTACGTCTCTGCATGTGCACAAAGACCTCAAATTCACAGAGCCCACCCCAGAGACAGTTAGCCAGTCGTTACACCATTCATGCACGGCACCAATTAAGTGTCAAGGTATTTCGCTCATCTCTTGACTGTCAGTTCACCTTCATATGTGTGGCATCATGTATTTTTAGGTACATAATGCCTCCAACAGTCAGTGTGCTAACATTCCTAACCTAATAAGAGATGTCACCACACACCATGTCTCTAAACATGGGATGGACTATATCATATCATACCAACCACCGGTACTTTGACTATCCTTTAAAGGTTGATGGCTACATATGACTTAATGATGGGTATTAACCATTATTAAGGTGATGTTAATGAGCAGCACCTAATTAACGACCTCAGAGGGATCCGCTTAAGTTAGATGCTGCTCAATGAGATATGACCTCTGCGTGTAGTCTCTGAAGGGTAACATAATGATCACAAAGCCTATATGCTATATGACATATTGAAGGAGCCGTGTGACCACCTTTCATACCCTGTGCTTTCTTTGCCACATGGGTACTATCAGCTCTTGTTAGAGCCAACCACCATTAACTTTGGGGTAGGGGGTATATTAGAGGATCTAATATACCCCCTACCCAAAGGATCTTCATTAACTTTAACATGATGTCACTGGTGGGTGTACTTCCTTGCTGATTACCCTGGACTCTTGGCCAAATGATTTGTTACCCCTAATTAGGTACCAAGGCCTTAAGGGTATCCCAGCATATAGCAGAGTTCTATATGACTCAATGACAGTCTGTCGAGAGTCACATGAGGGCAGTTTAAATATCCTACCTTAGTACCGTTAGAGTTACAGCAGCCGTTTGCTTGCGCCTTTGGGCAGGTGTCAGACTCTATACAACATCAAAGTGATATAGCAGAGTCATGTATTTTTAGTAAATAGTCGCTGCCTACTTGTTATCTGCAGTCACTATGGACCTTCCTTCATTAATATGCACGGAAGCAGTTTGCCGAGTTCCTTTGGGGTGGTTGCTTCTTTTATACCTAGGGACACTTATCCCAATTGACCTGTGTCGGTTTACGGTACGACCTCATATAAGTGCTACGGGATTCGAACCTGCGATTGCGGGCTCATGAGGCCCGTGCTTTAGGCCTCTAAGCTAAGCACCTCTATATGCCCCTATCTCCTCTCATGGTATAGTATACCATACTTGGGGTGTAACTGGAGGGTACGTGAACCCCTACCTCTCTCTCTTACAGCGCAAAAAACTTTGCATTGGGAAGATTAAAGCACAAAGGGCTTGATCAGGAATAGAGGTATGACTATAAGGAGCACCACACAAGTAGCAGTCAACTGCACTCGAGTGCTGGATGATGGTACTATACTATGTGGCATATTAATGGCAGTACATAGTCGATTGCTTACAAGACGTAGACTGTCATATGGGATGATACGTACTTGGGCCTTTTTACTGACACCTCAGAAGAGACGTAACACACGTAGATAGTATACTAGACTCACTGCAGCACAAGCTAAGGCTAGTATTAATAAGCTATATAAACCAACTGTACTGACATGTCAAAAGATCCAAGCCTTACCAAAGAAGCCAGCAAGTGGTGGAAGACCAGCTAGACTTACTGCTAAGATAGTGAACAAGCGCTTGTCACTTAGGTTCCATAACAGTACTTGAGTGACTATATAAATGCCAAGGTGCTGATATAGACTATGAAATCCTGCTGTCTCAAGGGCACTTAATAGTAAACCTATCTCATTAACTGTACTAAAGGCAAAGAGACTACGTAGGGCTGGTTGACTATAAGCACCAAAAGCACCGAGAGCTATACTGAAGGCACTAAACAAGAGTAGACTGTAATCGGTTCATACTGTCTGAAAGCTACCTACTCAAAACCCAAAGAGGCTTAGCTTAGGGGCTGTGCTTATATACATTAATAAGTTACGTTTGACACCATTATAGATCTGTATGACCCACAAGTGTAGTGGTGCTGCACCTAACTTAAACATCATAGCACATAGTATCTGGAAGGCATGTAATGAAGTATCATAATCAGCACTCACAGTCTTGAAGCTTAGTACACTAAGACCTGTCTGTAAGTATATGGCACTAAACCAGAATAGGATCACACCTGATGAGAAGGCACTTAATAGGAAGTACTTCAAAGATGCCTCAATGCTGAAACATGAGTTACGACCAGTGACACCTGGTAGACCACATAGTACTAGGAAGCAGAAGTTCTGAGCCTCTAAAGCTATGTAGAAGGTCATGAGGTCCATTGCATGAAGCATATAGTATTGACCTACAAAGGCAAACACTAAGAGCAATACTGACTCAAATGAGTGAAAGTTTACCATGATGAAGAACAACAACACAGCTAACAGCATGTCTATTGATGGTACTACGTTGATTACGAGGCTTAATAGGTCATTATATGAGGAAGTGGCTGTGTCTAGGTAGAACCCTAGAACCAAAACAAGGGGGAAGAGGCGACAGAAGAAGTATACATCACTTAGGTGGATCTGTTTGGCACGTAAGCTTATGAGACCATAAACTATAAGTATCATGACACTTAGTAGGGCATCTAACTCTATTATTGAACATCATAACATACCCTGCCATGTTGGTCCTATCACATACTATTAATCACATACTATTAATGTGGAGTACCTGCTTAAAAGTTCCTCTTTTAAGCAGGTACCCCACAGATCTTTGTTGTGGAGCCCCTGTGCCAGCCAGCAAAGGGACTTTTTGCTGGCTGGCACAGGGGCTCCACAACAAATTAAAAGACATAGTCAAATACAGCATAGAAGCTATAGAGGCTTAAACTAAGGGGGAGGAGACTCTTCCAACCTAAGCGTAAGAATTGGTCATAACGATATCGTGGTAGTGTAGCACGTACCCATACAAAGCCAAAGAAGATGGCAGTGAGCTTCAGAGGACTGAAACCACCAAGGAAGTATACACTAGCTAAAGCACTCATGACAGCCATGTTAGCATACTCACTAATGAAGAAGAGGGCAAACCCAAGTGAGCTGTACTCTACATTATAACCAGCCACCAGCTCAGCCTCAGCCTCCGGAAGATCAAACGGTACACGCTTAGTCTCCGCTAGGATACATACAAGGAAGATAAAGAAAAGGGGTAGCAAAGCATACTGAACAGCTGTTGAAGCATCACCTAAGTTAAGGCTCTTCATACCTGTGCTGTCTGTTAGGAATAGACTGATGCTCAATAAAGCGGCACCAAAACCTAACTCATATGACACCATAAGACTGACTGATCGAAGACACCCTAAGAAGGCATACTTACTGTTACTTGCCCAACCACTAAGCATAACTCCATATACCCCCAAGGAGCTCAGAGCCATTAGAACAAGACCTTGGAAGGCAGCATCACTAATGAACAATCCACAGAAGCTGATCTGACTTAATACAAAGCTGATCATAGGAGCTGCACTAAAGGCGCCAGAAGCACTTAGCTCAGGCAAGATGGGCTCTTTGATACCTAGCTTAAGACCGTCCCAGAACGGCTGTAATACACCACCAAGTCCTGAGGTGTGTGGTCCCATTCGGCGTTGCATGCTGGCCATAAGATGACGCTCAACTAAAGTGAAGAAAGCCACAGTCAATAGAACTGGGACTGTAATGGTTATTATGGTTATGATGATCATCTGCCCCTATCATCACAGGGTTGTCGGGGTTGTTGGGGTTGTTGGGGTTGTTGGGGTTGTTGGGGGTTCTGTGTGAAGTCCCTTATGTGAGTTGGGGGGAGGTGAGCTTAAGAAGTCCACTTCTTAAGCTCACCTCCCCCCAACTCAGATCTTCTTGGGTGGGGATATTGTCTTTAGCAATACCCCCACCCAAGAATCATGAACCCCGCAGAAGAGAAAGGACTTGAACCCATAGCCTACTGATTTGAAGTCAGGTGCTCTACCAATTGAGCTACTCTTCCAGCACATATTTGACCCTACATGAGGTCACATTAGGTCACACGAGGTCACATGATGTCACATGATGTCACATGATGTCACATGATGTCACATGATGTCATATAAGTGGTTCATTCCTATATGAAAGAACTGAAATTACATGGCTGAGGTCTTCTTAGCTGATAGGTAGAAGTGACTCTCCAACCAGCTTAAGAATGGGTACACTACACACAAGTACATGAACAGTATCACTGTACATACCTGGCCTAGTAATACAGTAGCTGGCATGATCTCCTGAGCACCAACCCAGGTTAATAAGAACACATCAGCTACAAAGACCCAGAATAAGCGCTCTGATAACACACGGAACTTAGGTGACCCCACATGTACAGTACTTAAGAATGGTAGACTAACTAAGCTTAAGAAGGTCAATGCAATAGCCACTACACCCATCACCTTGTTAGGAATGGAACGTAGGATAGCATATACCCAAAGTACATACCACTCAGGAACAATGTGGGTAGGTGTGCTATATGGGTTAGCTGGTATGAGATTGTCAGGGTGTCCTAATACCTCTGGATAGAAGAATACTAGCACACTGAAGGCAAGTAAGAGATATAGGAAGCCTAATGCATCCTTGGTAGCAAAGTAGGTTCCAAATGGGATGGTACTTGTTTGGGTGTTGATACCTAAGGGGTTAGTACTACCATACTGATGTAAGGCAGCTATATGAAAGATGCTTAATCCAGCTAGTACAAAGGGCATAGTGTAATGTAGGCTGTAGAATCGGTTCAATGTAGGGTTATCTACACTGAAACCACCCCATAGCCAATGCACTATTGTTTGACCTACTACTGGTATGACTGTAACAAGGCTAGTTATAACTGTAGCACCTCATAAGCTCATCTGACCCCATGGTAGTACATATCCAATGAAGGCTGTAATAATCATGAGAAGTAGGATGACTACACCTGTGATCCATACTAGCTCGCGTGGTTGGTTACCGCTGCTGTAATAGATACCACGAAAGATGTGGGCGTACACTACGGTGAAGAATAAGCTTGCACCATTGGCATGAGTATAACGTAGTATCATACCACTTGGTACATCTGTCATTAGATGTTGGACACTTGCAAAGGCATGATCTACATGACCTACATAGTGCATAGCTAATAAGATGCCTGTCAATATCTGACTACCTAGAACTATGCCAGCTAAGCTACCTCAGTTGTACATGTAGTTAAGGTTTAAGGGTGTTGGATATACTATTAGATGTTGGTTTAATATCTTTAAAGGGCCTAACTTATGATTAATTCGCATCTTCTCCCCATATGGCTAATATCCTGCCCCAATAAGATCTAACCATATAAGGTCGAAGAAGACAGGACTTGAACCTGCAACCTGCTGTTTTGGAGACAGCTGCTCTACCTGTTGAGCCACTTCTTCCTTTCCCTTACACCTTCTTAACATATGCCTGTGCAAGGTTGGTGGTGCTTTAAATTAACGCATTAATGTATTGCGTAGAATAGGAAGTTGACTAAAGGTATGATTAGCGGGTGTAGCTGGAAGTAACCACTCTAAGGTAGCAGCTGAGCTAGGTGCAGCTACTACTGTATGAGCCGGTACTAACTGAACTGGAGCTGCCAATAGCAATACACTGAGGAAGCTTATCATTGAACCATAAGAGGCTAATGAGTTCCACCCAGCAAAAGCATCAGCATAGTCGAAGTAGCGGCGAGGCATACCTGCAAGCCCGAGCATATGCATTGGGAAGAAGGTCACATTAACACCAATGAAGAAGCTTCAGAAGTGTAACTGACCACGTCCCTCATCATAGCTAAGACCTGTCATAAGCCCTATCCAGAAGTATAGACCGCTGAATATGGCAAAGACAGCACCCATGGATAGGACGTAGTGGAAATGCTGCAGATGTGATGTCTGCAGGACTATCTCTTTTTCTTACATCAGGTTAAACTCTGCCTTGTTGGCCAAACCCCTTGTCAGATAATTGACGTTTAGTCTCTGGGGAGCCCATGTTTGAAGGAAGCATCATGGTTTCCTGCTGATCCTATGTTGTCACTGTCATTATCACTAGCTGTAAGGGGTCGCTAGTAGACTGTAACCAATCATTTGTGGGGGCAGGAAGCTCTTTTAATGCTATCTAAATACCTTAGATAGCATTAAAAGAGCTTCCTGCCCCCACAGATCTTACATAATTCCAGCATACAGTCAATTACACAGTAAGCATCATTGCTTAATGGGCCCGGTAATGAGCTACAACATAGTAAGTATCATGCACCATCATGTCTACACCAGCATTGGCTAGTACAACACCAGTTACACCACCAATAGTGAATAAACTAAGGAAGCCTAAAGCAAACCACATGGGAGTTGTGAACCAGGTACGACCAGCATAAATGGTAGCAAGTCAGCTAAAGATCTTCATACCAGTCGGCACGGCTATGATCATTGTAGCGCTTGTAAAGTAGGCAATGGTATCTAAATCAAGGCCGACTGTAAACATGTGATGGGCTCATACAATGAAACCTAGCACACTAATAGCACCCATGGCACAGATCATGCCAAGGACACCAAAGACAGGCTTCTGACTGAAGAAGCTAACTACATGACTGATGATACCAAAACCTGGTATCACTAGTATATAGACCTCAGGATGCTTCCCTACGATCATATAAGGATCTACCTTTGCCAGGGAGTTGGTGAGATTGGCATAAGGTTATATTGGGATAGGAACTATATCTTCTACCATGTATATATTATGGCAGTAGTGCGTGTAGTCTCTGAGGTACCAGACACCTATGACCTTAAGACACCGCACTCAACTGAGAGCAGAGTATTAGGGCCATAGACTAGTTACCTACTGGTTGAACAATATGAGACACCTTTATCACTTACAGCTTACTAGCAGGTTTACCCTACCCATATAGCTTATGTAGGTTCTCAATCATGCTTGTTATCCCAGCATATAGCACTATAGTAATGACACTCCTTTACACCACCAATGTGATGTCCCTTCAACCCAGCTTCTTGATGATGTGATATAAAGGCAGAAGGGACATTACATTGATTGTGTTATGAGTGAGACAGCCAACCTAATGGGTAACCAAAGAACCAGAAGAGATGCTGATATAGTACTAAGTCACCACTGTCAACGAAGTAGGCTGTGTTAAGATTACGGTCAGTAAGTAACATAATAAGAGCTGCAGCTAACACAGGGAAGGCTAAGATCACCAACACAGCAGTGAAACAGATACTCCACACAAAGAGGGGTATCTGGTTTAAGGCCATACCAGCAGAACGCATACCAAAAGCAGTCACCAAGAGGTTAATACTGCCTAGGATGCTACTTAAACCATTCAAGTGAAGGCTTAAAATGGCCAAGTCAACAGCACTTCCACTATGTTGTACACTTAAGGGAGGGTATGCTACCCAACCAAGACCTGCACCTTGCTCAACTAAGGTACTTAGAAGTAGCATGGCAAATGATGGTGGGTTGAGTCAGAAGCTGATGTTGTTTAGGCGAGGAAAGGCAACATCTGGGGCAGATACCATAACAGGTACCAACCAGTTACCAAACCCACCAAACAAAGCAGGCATGACCATGAAGAGCAACATGATAAGGCCGTGGGCTGTGATGATGACATTGTACAATTGACCGTTACCCTCCAAGAAGCCCTGGCCTGGTACAGCTAACTCTAGACGAATCATCATGCTCAGAGCTGTACCTATAAGCCCTGCAAACAGTGCAAAGCCCAAGTAGAGGAGTCCAATGTCCTTGTGAGACACTGAGTAGAGCCAGCGGGCCCAGAAGGTACCCGATGATGAGTTAGACTGAACTGAGGTCACAGAAGCAACGCTAGAGAAGGTTGATCCTGGATGGATAGGCTTTAACTGAGTTATAGATAAGGCCGAAGTTGATACGCTCAAACTCTGAACGAGTGAGCTATACTTTGATTGGAGGTATAATAACATAGTCTCCTATCTAACATATCTATACATTGTCTCCTTTATTTACCTATATATCTCTTGTACTATGTAGTATATCTCTTTTACTATGTAGTATATCTCTTGTACTATGTACCTATATTTCTCTTTTACTATGTAGTATATCTCTTTTACTATGTAGTATATCTCTTGTACTATGTAGTATATCTATCTATGTCCTATGTAGTCTATCTATGTACCTATGTAGTATATCTATCTATGTCCTATGTAGTCTATCTATGTACCTATGTAGTATATTCATGTACCTATGTAGTCTATCTAATCTCTATATGGTCTCTATGTAGTCTCTATCTAATCTCTATATGGTCTCCTTTACATACACTTCTTTAGCCACCATCTCTCTCTCTCTTACAGCGGAAAAAAAATAGAGCTGGGTGGGGTCTAAGGTACATGATGGTACAGGATAGTACATGATGGTACATGATGGTACATGATGGTACAGGATAGTACATGATGGTACATGATGGTACATGATGGTACTGGATAGTACATGATGGTACATGGTGGTACATGATGGTACATGATGGTACATGATGGTACAGGATAGTCTCCTTACACTACCTTTGATGATATTCTCTTCCTTTGATGATAGTCTCTTCCTTTGATGAGGGTCTCTTCCTTTGATGATACTTTCACCCTGCACTTGTGCGCAGTTGACTGCTGCTTGTGCCATTATAGGTCATCATAGGATATCATAGGTCATCATAGGTCTTGTATATATCTTATAGATCATTTGAGGTCTTTTGAGGTCCTTTTCATGACATCTTAGCCTCTTCTGGGCATCTTAGCCTCTTCTGGGCATCTTAGCCTCTTCTGGGCATCTTAGCCTCTTCTGGGCATCTTAGGGGAGGTATCTCAGTCTCCTCATGACACCTTGTCTCCTCATATGCCTCATGAGGGCACTTTGGTATCTCCTTCCCTATTCATATGTCTCAGCACATAACGCCAGCCTTTCTCGAGCGCTCGCAGTATAGGGTCTTTTTTTTATAAGGGCCTGTCTCTTCTCTATATCGGAAAAAACTCGCCGTGTTTGTGGTGGGTTTTACAAGGGTAGTTATAGTTGAACCTTCTGGTTGTTCATGGTTGGACCTTATAGTAGATCTGTTGAACTTTCCCCTCTCTTACGTTGTACCGATATTGTCGCCAGTGCTGCGATTGCTGCTTGTGTCACTATTGTCGCTTGTGTCACGGTTGCTGCTTGTGTCGCTTGAGTCTCCCCAGTTGCCCTGAACAACTTGTTCAGGGCTGCCTCTTATTGTTGAACCCACACCTCCAGCAGCTCGATTTTTTTTCCGATATAAAGGGGGCATTGTTGGTAGTCCGACATATTGGAAGTACACTGAAAAGAGCTGGCGTTCTGTGGTCAGCCTCATGAGTAGAGACTGGGGTACTGATACTGAACACAGGTATGTATGATAGCTACGCAGACCACAAGCAGACTATAAAGAGGTCACAAGCAGGCTATAAAGAGACCACAAGCATCCTACAAGCAGCCACAAGCTACCAGCTGAGGTATACTAATGCAGCTGATGTCTTGTGGGCACCTTTATGTGTCTTGTGGGCACCTTTATGTGTCTTGTAAGTACCTTCATATGTCTTGTAAGTACCCTCATATGTCTTGTAAGTACCTTCATATGTCTTATAGGTATCTTCATACATACATTCTAGTCACCCACGTTATAATAGGCGTGCTAGTCTCACCATCCCTTTATATATATATGCAGGTTCATGACGTCAGTCTCCTCATTCATAGGGGCATGTCAGTCTCCTTATATCCTTTGATGTCTCCTTGCTGCCACAGGTATGCCAGTCTCCTCACGTCCTTGATGTCTCCTTATATCCTTGATGTCCTTTGATGTCCTTTGATGTCCTTTGATGTCCTTTGATGTCCTTTGATGTCTCCTTACCCTGAAGGCATGTCAGTCTCCTCATACCCCTTTATATACCCCAACTTTTAACGCCTGCTCCATCGAGCGTGTCCTTTATATATTGGACTACCAACAATGCCCCACTTTATATCGGAAAAAAATAGACGTGTGTGGTGGGTAGTACAAGGGTAATTATAGTTGAACCTTCTGGTCGTTCATGA
>Ga0209591_10003297_pt1 | contig 18763 bp, 18 predicted proteins | sample MAT01_FD_187207 | JGI IMG/M metagenome (GOLD analysis project Ga0209591, IMG submission 187207) | Freshwater microbial communities from Lake Fryxell liftoff mats and glacier meltwater in Antarctica - MAT-01 (SPAdes) (version 2) | ecosystem: Environmental > Aquatic > Freshwater > Ice > Liftoff... | reverse complement strand
CATTGGCGATGACCCAAGTGGTCGAAACCAACCCACTCAATCGCGATGTCACCCATTTGATTGACTCGAGCGTCGGGCGCATCGAGCAGTCCGACGGCGCGGCCAGCGCCAACTGTGCCGCCGACCAAATGAAGCGCGACTACGGCGCAGACGGCTATCTCGATTTCACCATCGACTTCAACGGCCACCGCAGCAACTACGATTACGACGCCCGCGGCCAACTGCTGACAAGGACCGAAGCCGCCGGCACAGCACTTGCGCGCACCACACGCTGGACCTGGATTGCCGCGCGCACGCTGCCGTTGACCGAACAACTCGACGGCCATTCGCTCACCACCTACACCTATACTGCTAACGAGCGCTTGCAGTCGATTTCCAACAAAAACCTAACCGCATTCGGCACCGCAAACGAGGAGCGCACCACGACGATTAGCTACACCCTGCACCCGTTAAGCGGGTTGAAGGCGACATCACCTTCAAGCTCGCGCGCGAGTACGACGCGGCCAGCAATGTGCGCTGGCTGCGCGGTTATGTCGTTGAAGTCATCGCTGGCGCACCGGTGGATCGATTGGTGACCCAAATGGAATATCGCTACGACGAACAAGACCGCTTGATTCGCCGCTTAGGCGCACCGCTTAAACAAGACGACACGCCGCTGGACATTCGTTACGCATACGATCCAAATTCTGGATGGATCCATACCGCGCCAATTTCTTGTTCGGTGGTGAAACATTGTTCGCATCTTCTGGCGATGCAGTCTTGTTTGAACCAGAAGAGGAGGTTGAAAACAGAAACTCCGTCGAGCTCCCCCGGGCACGAATGATGTTCGGTGCACTTATGTTTGAACTGCACGTGGATTTCATTTGGTCCACAGGGCAGTTTGAAAAACCTACTGCGCGAGCCGATGGCGGCGTTGCTCCGTGCTCGGAATCCTCACGGACTCCATGTCCGCTGCGGTTCCTGCGCGCGGTGCGCCTTGCCCTCGACTCGCTCGCTACGGTTTTTCAAACTGCCCCACAGGTAAGAATCAATTCAGAGTGTCGTTGCAAGACGGCGTTGCTATCATTATGTGGCAAGGGGCAGAGCCTGGTGAGTTGCTCGGACAGTTGGAGTCGAACGCCGAAATCGAACTGCCTCATGCTGTTCTTGAGGAAATTGCGCGAGCACAAGATCGAGACCTCGAATAGGCAGACTTAAGCTACGAACTTGGCGCCGCGGTTGATCTGCGTTAGGTAACGTTTCGGGTCGCGTGAGACCAGCATTTTGCGCACCCAAACTTCTGCGCGATCAATGCGCGCGCTGCGCACCGCGTGTTTGACTTCTAACAGAGCGGCCGGGCTCATGGAGAATTCGCGTAAGCCCAAGCCAAGCAGCACGCGCGTGAGCTTCGGATCGGCGGCCATTTCACCGCACAGCGTCACCGCTTTGCCGGCCCGAAGCCCTGCGTCAATCACACGCTTAATCAGCTTGAGGATGGCCGGATGCAGCGGGTTGTAAAGATGCGCCACTTGATCGTCCCCGCGGTCAATCGCCAACGTGTACTGGATCAAATCGTTGGTGCCGATCGACATAAAATCGAGCTCGCGCGCGAAGTGCCGCGCCGCAATCGCGGCCGCCGGAATCTCGATCATGCCACCTAGCGGGATGTCGCGGACGAACTCAATACCCTCGCGCTCGAGTTCCTCTTCGACCGAGGCAATCAAGCGCTTGACCGCGCGAATTTCTTCCAGCGCGCTGAGCATCGGCACCAAAATGCGCAAATTTCCAAACACCGACGCGCGTTTGAGGGCGCGCAGCTGCACGCGAAACAGCGCCGGGTGGCGCAGGCATAAACGCACCGCGCGCAGGCCCAGCGCCGGGTTAAGCGCAATCGGCAAGCCCGGCACAAAGTTTTTATCGCTGCCGAGATCAAGCGTGCGGATCACCACCGGCTGTCCTTTAAGCTCGCTTAAGACCGCTTTGTAAGCCGCAAACTGCTCGTCTTCGGTGGGCGCGGACGCTCTGCCGACAAACAAAAACTCCGAGCGATACAAGCCAATTCCGACCGCACCGGCCGCTAGCGACTGCGCAATTTCAGGACCAATCTCGACATTGGCGAGCAGCGTAATCGGCACGCCGTCTTTGCTCTCAGACGGCAAGCGGCGCGTTTGCGAGAACGCGCGCGCGCGGCCGCTGGCTTTCAAACGCCGCGCCATAAACTCCGCGCGCAGCGTCAGTCGCGGTCGTACGTGAACTTCGCCCAGGCTGCCGTCCACCGCCAAGTTAACCCCTTCACTGATCGCCTGGATCGCTTGCGCGCCAAGACCCATGACCGCCGGAATTTTCAAGCTGCGCGCCAGAATCGCGCTGTGCGAAAGCGGACCGCCGCTGGCAGTGACGACGGCCGCGACTTTTTTTAGCGCAAAATCGCTGAGCTCACTTGGCGAGATTTCTTGGGCCACGATGATTGCACCGCGCAGTCGCGACCCGCTCAAAGTCTCGCTTCTAACCCCGGCAAGCTGGCGCTGAACGCGCGAAATCACTTGGCGCACGTCTTCAAAACGCTGCTGCAAATACGCTTCCTGCATGGCGCTGAACACGGCCTGCAGCTCGTCTTGCTTGAGCTTCAACGCCCACTCGGCGTTGACTTTTCTGGTTCGGATCAGAGCTTCGCTGCCATCGACAAACTCGGCATCTTCAAGCAGCAGAATGTGCGTGTCGATAACCTCGCCGACTTCCGCTGGTAGCTCGGCCGGCAGGCGTTTACGGGTGCGCTTGAGCTCTGAACTCGCGGCGGCAAACGCACGCCGCAGCCGCTTGCATTCGGCATTCAAATCGCTGGTTTTTAGCGTTTGCGGCACGCTTTGCTGCGGCACGCTCAACATCAATCGCGCAGTACCAACGGCCACTCCGCGTGAAGTGGGGATGCCTTTTAGCGTGGTCTGCGCGTTCACTGCCCCTCGTGAAATCGCGCGGCAAACAGGGCTTGCATGGCGTTCATGCACGCCACTTCATCGACCCCATCGACGGTCGCGAGCAGCGTACTGCCGTTGCCAGCAGCGAGCATCATGACACCCATGATCGACTTGGCATTCACTTCGCGATGCTCGCGCTTGAGTGTGATGTTGGACGAAAACTCAGCCAGCAGTTGAACTAGCTTGGCGGCCGCGCGGGCATGCAAACCGAGGCGATTGATCACCGCGATGCGCGCCTCGATCATGCCGCAGCCGCCACCTTGATCACGCCCTCGCGACCCCCACAGACTGCGCGCTCGACCAGCTCATCGAGCCCTAAGTGCCGGTAATTCAAAACCTTTAAGAGCATCGAGAGGTTCAATCCTGTTACCAGACGCAAGTTAACGCCCAGCTCCCCGGAGGCCAAATTGCACGGGCTGGCGCCAATTAAATCCGCCAGCATTAACACGCCGTCACCGTGATCAAGGCGCTCCACCGCGCGATGCAGCGCCGCTTCATAGCGGCTTAAATCGTAAGTTAGCGGGATTGCAAAGACTTCAATCTGCGTGCAACGGCCGCCCAACACTTTTTCGGCGATGCTGAGCAGCGCCTCGCCGATGCCTTCATGGGCGACAATTAAAATCGATACGTTCATTGAATCTCACGGTGAAAGGTCAGCACTTGGTCGCGGGTTTGCCGAAAGTGCTCGGCCAGACGTTCAACGATATACACCGAGCGATGTTTGCCGCCTGTGCAACCAATCCCAACGGTAATGTAGCTGCGCTGATCGTGCTCAAAGCGCGGCAGCCAGCGCCCGAGAAACTGGGTGATGTCCTTAAGCATTGCTACGACATCATCGTTCGCGCCGAGAAATTCGCGAATCGGCGCGTCGCGACCGGTCAGCGGGCGCAGCTCCAAGTTCCAATACGGATTGGGCAAGCAGCGCACGTCAAACACAAAATCAACATCACCAGGCACGCCGCGCTTGAATGCAAACGATTCCAGCAGCAAGTTCCAGCCCTCGCCCGTTGGCTTTAAGCGCGTCCAAATTTCTCGGCGCAGCTGATGGACATTTAGATCCGAGGTATCGATCTCAAAGTGCGCGCGTGACCGTAGATCCGCCAACAGGCGCCGTTCGAGGGCGATGGCTTCGGCCAACGAGCGGCCATTTTGGGTCAGCGGATGACGGCGCCGGGTTTCGGAAAAGCGCTTGATCAACGCGCTATCGTTGGCCTCAAGAAAAAAGATTTCGCAGCGAATCCCGGTATCGGCCACCTGGTCGAGAATGGCCGGCAAATGCTCGAGATCGTCGGCCAAATTGCGCGCATCAATACCTACCGCCATAGTCTGGAAGTGCGGATCGATGTTGTCTTTTAAACGCCCCGCAAGCTGCGGGAGCAGGCTGGCGGGCAAGTTATCCACACAGTAGAAATCGAGATCTTCAAGCGTGCGCAACGCTACGGTTTTGCCCGAGCCGCTCAAGCCCGAGACAATGATCAGCTGCAAGCGCGATTCGTTCATGGGGCCGCTACCGGCACAGGCGCGACACCCTGATTTTCAGCCATCAGCGCGGCGTGGCGTTCAATGAAACGCATGCTCGAATCGATGCCTTTGAGCTTCAACAGGTGATTGCGCACCGCCGCCTCCACCAGCACCGCCAGGTTGCGGCCAGGGGCCACTGGAACGGTGATCTCTGGCACATCGACCTCCAATATCAAACGTGTGGATGCGCTGCCTTGCAAACGATCAAGGCGCGCTTCATGCAGCTGGTTCCAGGCCTCCAGGTGCACGATCAAGCGCAAATATTTATTGCGCTTCACGGCCGAATCGCCAAACATTTCGCGCACATTGAGCACGCCCAAGCCGCGCACTTCCAGGCAATCTTGCAACACCGGCGGGCAGCCCCCGTCGAGTACGTCAGGCTCCACCAGTACAAACTCAGGCGAATCGTCGGCGATCAAGCGGTGCCCGCGGGTGATCAGCTCAAGCGCCAGCTCACTTTTGCCGGCACCGGCATCGCCGGTGATCAACACGCCGAGCGAGTAGACCTCCAAAAAGACCCCGTGGGTGGTGGTTCGACGCGCCAATGCGCGCGTGAGGTGGTATTGGAGGTAGCTGACCAACTCATGGCCGCGCTTGGTCGATACCCAAAGCGGCGTGCCCGACTCATTGGCCGCATCGCGTAAATCGGTCGGCACCAGCTGGCGATTGGATAACAAAATCGCCATTGGCCGTTTGGAAAATACTTTGGCGATCGTGTCCCAGCGCTGCCGCGGATCAAGCGCGTCCAAAAAGCGCAGTTCTTCGGCACCGATGATCTGAATGCGATTGGAGTGGATCACGTTGAGATAGCCAACCAGCGACGGACGGCGCAAATTGGGCTCGGTCTCCGGTGGCTCGAGCAGCCGCATCGCGCCATTGCGGCCGGAATCCCAGCGCAGCTCGAGGCGCCCTTTGAGCGTGTCAAACAGGATTTGCGCGGTGAGCTCGTGCATTACGCAGCGTGCGGTTTAGCTTCGTTCCATGCCGCCAGCAGGTCAAACAGCTGGCGTGAATCGCGCGCCTGGCGAAGGTGCCGCAGCAGATCTTTATCGGTAAACATCTCGGCTATTTGCGCGAGCAAAATCAAATGCTGATCGGTGAAGTGATCCGGCACTGCGAGCGCAAACACCAAGTCGACCCGCTCGCCATCTGCTGCGTGAAAATCAACGGGCTCCGCTAATCGCACAAACGCGCCGCGGGCTTCTGAAAAATTCTTGAGGCGCCCGTGAGGCATGGCCACGCCGCCACCGAAGGCGGTCGTGCCCATGCGCTCTCTAGCGCAAAAACCATCCAGCACTAAACGCTGCGCACCCGCCCCGTCATCTCGGGCGATCAGGTCAGCAACAAACTCGAGTGCACGTTTTTTGGATGACACCGGCACGTCTGCGATGACGCGGTCGTGGGTCAGTAAATCGATTAGTTGCATGGATGGCTGGATTGGTAAATCTTAAAGTGAGGCGTGTTCGATCAACCCAGCGCCGCGCCGCGTTCTTGCGCGGTCGGACGCGAGCGTTCAGTGAGTCGTTCTTTGTGTTTTTTAACCTGCCGATCTAGTTTATCAATCAGATCGTCGATGGCTGCGTACATATCGGTTTGCGAGGACTCTGCATGCAGCTTCTTTCCTGATGTGGTGACTATTGCTTCCGCTAAGTGCTGAAGCTTGTCCACTTTCAGAATCACATGGGTGTCAATAACGTGATCGAAATGTCGCTCAATGCGCTGCATTTTCTCGCGAACATAGGCGCGTAGTGCGTCGGTGAGATCGATCTGGTGACCCGTGATGCTGATATTCATAGGGGTTTTTCCTTACGTTATGGAAGGGAGATGCCGACCAAAAAATCGCCGCCGTCGGCCTAGAGCGGCCTGCGCTGTGCCCAAAATTAAAGGGCGCATCGAGTTCAAACTGGGGACGTATCAATGCGCACGCAACCGCTCGATTGGCTGGTGGATGAGATGATGGCCTTCGGGCCAGGGTGCTGCGCATACAACGATCATAACGCTTCGATCCGGCATTTGCTCTAACACCCCAAGCGGCCCAAAAACTTAACGCCACCGTGTGACAGCGGTTGTGAAAATCACGGCAATCGAGAGTGCGCATGACGTGACAGGGCAGCGCTCGACACTGCTAACTTTTTTCGCGCTGAAGCCGTCAAAGCCCTATGTTTGAATTTTTCCGATTAAGCGCAACGCGGCGCATTGACGACTTCAGCGCGCTGTTGCTGAAACGCTCAGCGCGCTGGTTGGGCGCGTGTTGGCGCATCACTCAAGACATCAACATGGCCGAAGACGCCGTGCAAGAAGCGCTGCTAAAAGCGTGGGACCGCCGCGCACAATTTCGCGGCGACGCCGAGTTAGACACGTGGATTCATCGCATTGCGGTGAATTGCGCGCTCGATTTACTGCGCCAAAAGCGCCCGATCAGTTTGCAGTCAGATCAAGGTCTGGACGCCGCTGAGGGCAACCCTGCGCTGTTTGCCGACCCGCTCGCCGCGCTATCGCCAACGGATCATTTGCAGGGCGAGCAGTTGATCCAGCGCTTAACCCAAGCCCTGCCCGGTTTAACAGATTTAGAACGACTGTGTTTTGTGCTCAAACACCTCGAGCAGTATCGCCTTGATGAGATTGCGCTTGAGCTTCAGTGCAGCGTTGATCGCGTCAAACAGGCGCTGTTTCGCGGCGTGCGCAAACTGAGAATCAGCCTCGCCGCCTTTGGAGACTCCACCCCGTGAACGACCAACAGCTTCTTCTATTTGCCCTCAAAGATGGCTTGAGTGCGGCCGAACAAGCCAGCATCGCGGCCGCGCTTGAGCACGATCCTGCGCTCCGGGCGCGCTTGACCAAGCTAGAACAAGCGCTTGGCGACTTGCGTCAATTTGCAGATATGCCCGTGTCCGAGGCAGCACTCAATCGCTGGCAATCGGCGCTCGATCGCGCCCAACGCTTGCAGGAACCTGCTTCGCGAGGCAGCTTTTGGCGCTGGCAGCGGGCAATCGGCGTTGCTGCATTTGCAAGCGTTTTGCTGATGATCGGCATGCTGTTTTTGACCAAACCGCAGCCGCCAACCATACCTATCACCGCGCGGCATGATGCGCAGATTCTGCGCCGTGGCGTGCTTCAACAGTTTGCCGAGAGCCAGACCGTGCTAGCCGGGCTTGGGGTTCAGCCTGAGCAGGATTCCGCGCTGATTAACGAACTCATTGCACAACACCGCAATTTCGAAAAACTGGCTGAAGCGCAGGGTGAGATCAAGCTGGCCCGCGTGCTGCGCGCGCTTGAGCCGCTGCTGCTGGCGCTCGATCAACCCGTCGATGCGGGCGCGGGTGCAGAGCTGCGCGAGCAGCTGCAATTTGAGATAGCAGCGATGCAAACAAAGTGGGCGCCTGCTGCGTCTAAACACTCAATACCCACCCTTTAGAGCGAATGCCCACCGTGAAAAAATTTCTTCTTCTTGGACTACTGGTAGCGCTTAGCGAGGTTCCGCTCGCAATTGCCGCAGATCAGGCAAACGACGCAAAGCCAAGCGCGACAGGTCAGCTTGAGTCACCAGCTAAAAACACGCCGACCCAGCGCACGACCGACCAGGAGGCTCTGGCCATTGCGGCACTGCGCGGCCTGCTTTCGGCACCGCCGGAGCGGGCGTACCCGTTGATCGAGCGAACCCTAAACGGCGCTCAAACCGAACGCGTCAAAGTCCGCGCGCTGTTCGTCCTCTCGCAAATCGATTGGCCTGCGGCGCGCCAGCTGCTGTTGAAATTCACTGAAGCCCAGCCGACAGGCACGCGGAAAATTCGCCTCGAGGCCATTCGCATGGTGGGTGTCAATGGTGACTCAACAACCATTGAGGCACTGCGAGCAACCTACGCAAACGGCGACATTGAGATCAAGGAAGCGGTCATTCAGGCCTATCAAATTGCTGAAGCCAAGAGCGCGCTTTTGTCCATCGCATCAACCGAGCGAAACGCAAAATTGAGCGAACGCGCCATCAATGCGCTCGCAGCCATGGGCGCCAACGCCGAGTTGCTTAAGCTTAAATCGAGCGGCGTCGACCCGCAGCGCTTGGTTCAGGCGTACGGCATTTCCGCTGACCTTGAGGCGCTGCGTGAGCTGGCCACCAACGCTCGCGATCCTGAAACACAGGCCAGAGCGGCGCGCAGCATCGGCATTGTCGGCGGGAACGAGGCGCTTAAAGCCTTGCATCAGATCTACTTGCAAGCCGCAAATCCACAGGTTAAACGCGGCGCGCTGGAGGGCATGCTGATCGCCGATGACGCACAAGGGATGATGAAACTCTACCGCGCGAGCACCAATGCCTCTGACAAGCGCCAGCTACTGGAGAAGTTGACCCTGCTCGGCGGCGACGCTGCGCTAGACGCCATTGACGCCGCACTTGAGGGGAAATCACCTTGATCGCGCGCTCGGTTGCCCTTGTATAGCTGCTCGAAAGCCGCCAGCGCGCAAAACTATCTCGCTGCACGCTTGAACTAATCGACGCACGCCAACCCAAAGTAAAAAAAATAATAAGGCTCAGACCATGACATTTAGAACTACCCGCGCCGCTATGCTCAAATCGCTGCGCCTGTCTTTTGCGTTTGTACTCGGCACGCTCCTCGCGCCGTTGGCGGCGGCTCAAGTGACAGTCGACGGCGACATCCATGCTGAGGAATGGGCCGATGCAATCGAGTTCAATGATTTCACCGAATTGCAGCCGTTGACCAACGCGCCGATCGACGCACCGCTGGCAACTTATGCCAGGCTAAAGTCCACACCCGAAGGTCTGGCTGTAGCGATCAGCGTCAAGCAGCCGAACGACATCGCTCGGGTGAAGTCACGGGTGCAACGCGACTTCAAGGACGCCGTCGATCGGATCAATTTTATGATCGACTTTGACGCTGACGGGCGCGCCGGCTATGCCTTTACGGTGTCGGCGGGCAACGACATTGCTGATGAGGTGATCACCAACGAGGTGCAGTTCAATCCCGATTGGGACGGCGACTGGCAGCACGCTGTGCGCGAGACGCCCGAGGGTTACAGCTATGAACTTTTGCTGCCGTGGTCGATCACCAGCATGCGCGCCGGTACAGACGGCAAACGCACCGTGGCGGTTTATTTTGATCGCGTCGTTGCAAGCTCTGGCCGACGTTTTGGCACACCGCTAGCGTCGTTTACCAAGCCGCGCTTTTTGTCAGATTTTCAGCGCGTTGAAGTGGCTGCGTTTGAGCAAAGTCTGCTTGCGATCACGCCTTATGCAGTCGCGCTGGGCGATCTTAAACGCAGCCAACAAAGCTTTAAATCAGGCGTGGACGTGCTTTGGAAACCCAGCACTGATCATCAATTTGCGCTGACCATCAATCCGGACTTCGGTCAGGTCGAAAGCGATCAGCTGGTGGTCAACTTTGATGCAGTGGAGACCTTTTTCACTGACAAACGCCCGTTTTTTACCGAGAATCAAGCGGCATTTACGGGCAGCTATCCGGGCGGCAATCTGTTCTATACCCGCCGCGTCGGCGGCCCGGCGGACGATGGCTCCGGCGCCTCAAGCATCAACGCAGCGGTGAAGGCCAATGGCAACCTCGGCGCGCTGAACTACGCTGTGTTTGGCGCAACGGAGGACGGCGAGGCCGGGCGAGATTTTGTACTCGCGAGGATTGCTCAACGCAGTGAGACGCGCGCGCTGGATCTCACCCAAATCAGCGTGGAGCGGCCGTTTTTGGATCGCCACGCCGATGTCACTGCGCTCCACGGCAACTTCAAGCCGAACGCGCTGTGGAGCATCGACGCTGCGATCCATCGGTCGCAGGTCGAACAAGCCGGCGTCAGCACAACGGGCTACGGCGGCGGGGTGATTGCCGACTGGGATATGCCGGGTCCGTTTCGCCAGCAATATTTTTTCGTGCAAGTGGATGACCAATCGAACTTGAATGACTTAGGTTTTCAGGATCGCAATAACTTTCGCTATCTGGAGTGGGAGACCGGCTATCGCCAGGATGCGCTGCCGGAGACGTCCCTGTTTGCGAGCCACAATTGGGAAGGCGAGATTGCGCAAATAGCGACCGTCGACGGCACGCTGCTGCGTCGCGACATTACCGTGCAGCGCAGTTCCGAAATGCGCAGTTCCGGGAACAGTTACTTTTTTGTACGCAAACGCCTGCCCGCGTTCGACGATCGCATCTCGCGCGGCAATGGCACCGTGCGCGTTCGCGGCGGCTTTCAGGCCTACGCTTATGGCTTGAAAGCCCGTGAGGACGGTGGCCTCTGGAGCCTGGACTGGACTGCGGGAATAGTTCCTGGGCGCACAGCCGATACCTACAATTTCAGCGCTGGCCTCGAGCCACGACTGTTTATCAATGATCGGCTTGACGTGAGCTTTGGGCTTTACGGGCAGCGCCAGAACGATTGGTTTTTATGGCGCGGCGGGCGTGAATTTGGCAGCTTCGCGACCCATCGGCTAGACCTCATTTCCAACTTGAACTGGTTTCCATCAGACCGCCAAGAGCTGCGCGTCAAGCTAGAAGCGATTGCCATTGACGCTGAAGCAAAAACCGCATTGCGCTTGGGAACCGACCGCACCCTTGTGCGCTCGCCGAACTCGCTTGCGGACTTTCGCGTGCGCAATCTGGGATTTCAGGTGCGCTACCGCTACAAATTGGGCTCACTGAGCGACCTATTTGTGGTTTATAGCCGCGGTGGTGCCAGCCTTGATGAGCAAGCCGACGATGTGTTCGGCGCGCTTGGATCGGCTTTCGAGCTGCGCGACGACGACCAGTTTCTGGTGAAGTTCGCGTATCGCTTCGAGCGCTAGCGCGGCACGTTTTCCGGGCTTAACTGCACCAAGTCCCAAAGGTTTCCATGCAGGTCTTGAAACACAGCAACCGTTCCGTAGACCTCGTCCTTGGGTTCGCGCACAAACTTGACGCCCTTGGCTTGATAAGCGTTGTAATCACGCCAGAAGTCGTCGGTATACAGAAAAAGAAACACCCGGCCGCCGGTTTGATCGCCAATGCGCGAGATCTGCTTAGCATTGTTCGCTCGTGCCAACAGCAGCCGCGATTCTTTAGCCCCAGGCGGTGCCACGATCACCCAGCGCTTGTCTTGAGCAGGCTGGTAGGTATCTTCGATCAGGCTAAAGCCAAGCGTGTCGACGTAAAAAGCAATGGCCGCGTCGTAATCCGCGACTACCAGCGAGACCAGGGCAAGATGCTGAGCCACTTGAGTTTCCGATAAATCTGCGGCGAGGCTTTAAGCAGCTCAAGGCAGAGATGACGCCCAAAAAAAGGCCCCGGCTTTCACCGGGGCCCGATTTATTTCAGAGTTACTGACAACCCTTTACGACGATGTTGTCGATGCCCCAGCCGGCGGGCGCTGTGCCGACGGTGTTGTCATCGGCGGTCACGCGGAAGCGCAGCAGCACGTTTTGGCCGGCATATTCGTCCAGGGTGAAGATCGTCTTGATCGACGTGCCAGGCGTTGGTTGGCGGCACCAAGCTTGCGTGCCACCAGCAATAACGCCGCCTTCTAGCTCACCTGGGTACGGATCGGCCAGATTGCGCTGGTTGCCGAGCGGGGTGAAGGTGCCGCCGCCGTTGGTGGAAATCTCCACAAAGCCTCCGTCCCAGCAAGCGGTTGCGCCGCTCGTTTCTAACTGGTGGTGGGCATCAAACGCAAGCGTAATCGGGCGACGCGCGGCAACTGGCAGTGAGATGCTCGGCGAGGTCAGGCGCTGATCGGCTTGGATGTTCGCGGTGGCTGAGTTGCCGTTAAACCACACGCGCGTGGACAAACCGGTGCCGGCTAGAGCCGGGCCTTTTGCCCAAAGCGTCGTGGCGTCTCCGGAAACGCTTTGCGTGACCCAGGGAATAACGTCAGCTTCCACGTTGTCCTGGAATGCAATGGCATCCACCGTGCCGCTCGGGCACACGCCAGCTTGGCCGGTGGTGAAGCTCGACACCGTTGACAGCGCGCCTTCGCCGCAGAAATTCAACGAACGCACGCGGAAGAAATACTGCGTGTTGGCCGTCAAAAGCGTGGTGGCTAAGTAGCTCAGCGTGCTGACCGTTGCTGTCTCGACAATCTGCGTGAAGGCCGCATCGCGCGAGAGCTCAACGCGATAACGCGTTGCACCGCTTGCTGCGTTCCAGCTCAGAGTTGGCCGAATCGACGCGCCGGTTGAGCCATTTGCTGGCGTGGTGAGCGTCGGCGCCGGGGCGGTCGCAGTGGACACACCGAAGCTGACGAGCGTGCTGCGCACCAAGGCACCGTTGGTCGCAGTGACGGTGCCGGTGTAGCTGCCGGCCGCAATCGTGCGAGCGCCAGCCAATGTGACTACGCTTAAAGCACCGGGGGCGACGCTGGCCGGACTAAATTGTGCGGTGACGCCAGACGGGAAGCCTGAGGCCGTCAAAGTGGCATTGCCGGTTAAAGAGCCTAATGCGGCAACGCGCACGTTCACGCGTGGATCAAACGCTTGCGATGCGCATACCGCGAGCTGCGTGTTCGGGTTGGTTTCCAGGGCAAAATCAGCAGCGCCGCAGTCTGCGAATCTGAACGAGCAGATGCGCGTGGTCCACGAGGAATTGCTGGTGGTCGCCAAGTATTCGCCGGTATGCCAGAACGTGCAGTCATCTGGGTCCACAGCGGTCATTGAGTAGTCGCCCCACCGACCAAACGGGCGGCCGGAGGGTATGCCGCCAAGCTGCGCACCGGTGTTTGGTGGGGTGCAGGTGGTTTCATCACGCATCGTGCCGGGTGCGTCACTTGGCGAGCGGCCGGTGAAGCGAATTTGCGGGTTGACCGTGCCCGCCACGTTGTAGCCCATCGCGATATTGCCGCTCTTGTCCATATTGATCGAGCTCATCCAGCGATGCTCATTACCTGGCGCGTAGACGCCCTGATCAAGGACGCGCTTGCTGAGCTTTTGCGAGATCTGCTCAAAGGCATTACCAAACAGGGTGTCTGGATTGCTAGCGGGCGTTGAAAGGCCAAACTGCACCCAGCGCACGCCAGCCCGATCGTTGCCCACATCAACCGCATGGGACACGACCGCGCGGGCTTCTTTAGGACCGCTGCTGGGGAAGGTGCGCACGGCGGCGATGTACATCAGGTTGCCGTCGAAATCATCCAAGCGCGTGGTGACGCCGTTTGGCTGCGGAATACCCGCAAGGCCTAACGTGAACGCATCGCTGGGAACGATTGCGGGAACCGGATCAAAGGAGACCGAATTTGCGCTCCAATCGACACAGACGTCCCACATGCGATAGCCGCTGCCGCTTGACGCAAAATGCACGAACACCGGGCATGCGCCAACTGGGCCGGGGCTGGTGCCTTCCATGTGAAACGGCAGTGCGCCGAAAGCATCGGTGCCCGCAACGACACGGAAAAACTTAGCGCGCGAGGAGCCCGTCAACATGCGATTGCGCTCGGCCACGGTGAAGGAGGTGCCGACAAATTGGCCCGCAAACTCGTGCATTGTGAACAAATACGCGTCTTGGGAGCCGTCGGCGGTGCGCCAAATGGCCATTTTGCCGTAGTCATTGAACGCCGGGTATTGGTAGGCGTAGCGGTAATAGGTGCCCAGCGGATCGCTGCTGGTCGATACCGCGATGCACTGCAAAAACGGGCCGGTAGTTGTGCTGGTGAATGCAAATTGCGACGCAACCCAGCGCTCCGCTTGATCGTCCCAGAGCACCAACGGATCGCCGTTGTTAGTGCTTTCGCACAAGCCGCCGAAGCCGCTGAAGAATGAGTTTCCAGGGTTGGCGCTGGTGATCCGCGCGCCGGTGGTCTTGTTGAACAGCGCCCATGAGGAGTTGATCCATTGAAAAACGTGGGTCGGACTGACGTCACCGGTGGTGTCTGGTGGAATAAAGCCGCCGCCGTCCGCCACGCTCAAACCGTTAAAGGCAGCAATCGTGGCAGGGGCTGGCATGCGCACAAAATCACGCTGTGCGTTGGAGTCAGAACCGTCGAGCGCATTGGCACCATAGAGTTCGCCAAAGTTAAACAGGAAGTTTTTAACCTGCCTAGGTTCGGGGGCGATCGGCTCGCGGCGCACCTCATTAACCAGATCGCGCAGCGGGCGCGAGGTATCGAAACCCACTTGCTTGATCTCAGTGAAAGTAGACGCGGTATTCGCGCGACCCACAACCGGCGCGGCTTGCGCGGCCCCGGTAATGGCCAGCGCGAGCAGGCCCAAAGGTAGAAAACGGTTCATACAAATACCCTCCAACGATTTTGAGTTAACCAAACGATGTATTGCGATGTATCGATTTATGTTACGGCTGCGCCTTACGCATGATGTGCAGACGCCGCAGGTGATCTTGCAAAAATCCTCGAGTGCTGGCAGGCAACCAGCTATCGGCCAATGCTAAATTGATGGCGGCAAGCTCTTTATCGGGCGCCTGCGCGCGAATCACCAGCGCGGCTTGCTCAACTAACGCCGCACGCGCACTGCGCAACCAGCGTGGCAGCGCACGCGCATCAATCAGCTCCGGATGGGTTTGCGCAAAGCTCAAAACCACGGAAGCCAACGTCTCCGGATTGAACATGTCCTCGGTGCTGATCACCGGCAGCGTCATCAAAATGGCATTCGCGGGGGCACGCAGCTGTTCGGGCGTCAGGGCAATGCGCTGCTGTGCGGCCGCGCCGAATAGGCGTGCACGGGTGCTGGGCAGTGAAACCTCATCGACGATTGCCGCAAGCACACTCAACGCTTCTTTGCTTGTCAAAGCCTCAGCTAGGCCCGGATGCAAGACCAGCTCAGCGGCCGCCAAATCGCGCATCGACGGGTCGTCAGCGCTCAGTTGACTGACGAGCCACGCTCGATAGCTGGGCGCTTTCTCTACTTCAGCATGGCTCGGTGCGAGCAGCGTGAGCGCTTGCGCCTCATCCCTGAACATCGCGGGTGCCGCGCCATCGGTTGTCAGCAAAATCGGCTCGGCAAGGTCGATCATGCGACCCGGTTTGGCCCGATCCGTGATGTGCGCTGCATAGACCAACACATAGCGCCCGCCGACTTCGATACGCGGCAAGACAAACGGATCAACGCGCACAAACAAACGCTCGCGCTTAAGACCCTGCAGCCGTTTCTCGACTTTTATTTCGATCGCGGCCGGGTCCAGGCGGATGCTTTGCACGGTAGCGACCACGATGCCGTTTGTTGACTTGCGCAGAGCTTCTAGTGGCGGACTCAAGCGCGCCGCAAAAGCGCTCAACGCCTGAGCCAGCAGCACCATCCCAAACAAGATGCGAATTACGCTCACCCACCGCCCGTCGTTTTTTAGCAAGGGCGGAAAGCTACGCTCGTGCCTTGGTCCGCGCAAGCGCCATCCGTCACGACGGCGGCCGAAAAACAGACGCAAGTCTAAGGCTCAAGTTTGAATGGCGAAAAATCGGTAGCGCGATCAAAGAAATCTTCCCCTTCGGCGCGCTTCAAAAACCGAACAACTTGATAGGTGATCGGCGTGATCAGAATTTCCCACAGCACTTTGAGCAGATAGTTCGACACCATTACCGTAAGCAGCAGTTCGTTGCTCCAGACGCCAAAAAACGCAATCGGATAAAACAAAATCGAATCAAAGCCTTGCCCGACGATGGTCGAGCCGATGGTGCGCGTCCACAAGTGACGGCCCTGAGTGAACACCTTGAGTTTGGCAAGCACATAGGAATTGGCAAATTCGCCCACCCAAAACGCGATCAGCGAGGCGATCACAATGCGCGGGGTTTGACCGTAAATTGTCTCGTAAGCTTGCTGGTCCGGCCAGCCGTCAGCGGGTGGTAGCGCAACGACAACGTAGGCCATGAGCGACGCAAAAATCATCGCGGCGAAACCGGCCCAGACCACTTTCCGTGCGCGCGCATAGCCGTAGACTTCAGTTAGAATGTCGCCAAAAATATAGCTGAGCGGGAAAAACAGCACGCCCGCGCCGAAAGTAAAACCCCATATTTGCGCAATCTTGGCCGGCCCGATCAGATTCGCGCAGATGAACACCGTGACAAACGCCGCCATCACGAGGTCGAAATATTTGAATGTGCGCGGGGCGCTTGCACTCATCAATGATTAGCTCTGCTGCTTGCGCACAAACGCCACGGCATTGTGCGCGTGCAGGCTTTCAAAGTGCCGCACGCGCGCGCTGAAATCAAGCATGTCCAGCGCGCCAAGGGCAATTTGCAAGCGCCGCGCGGCGTCTTCGCAAAACATCAAATTCTCGCCGTTGAGCCGCGCAAACGCCTGTTCGTCGGCGCGTTTGACCGCGGCTTGCACCGGCGTTTTCAGCGCTGCCTCAACACAATCGATCAGCGCGGGGAAATCGAACGCGCTTGCGGCATCAGGCAACAGCACCTCAACCTGCGCGCTGGAGCGCTGCGCGTGCGGCGTGGCGCGCATGCCGCGTTCGCTATTAAGCCAGCTGGCCACGGTTTGTTGATCGGCGCCTTCTGGAAAATCCTCGACAAACTGCGCGGCCACCAGCTGCCTGGCGAGCGCAGCCGACGACGGACAGGTGCTCGAATACAGCACTTCGACAGACATTTTTAACGCAGCGCCCTGCTCGCTCAGCTGACCGTCAATTGAGGCTCGATAGCTGCGCCAGCCGAGCTGTCCGCTGGCCAATGCACGCCGTTCGAGGAGCAGCTCAAAATCGATGGTGAGCCGCGCGCGATCGGCCAGCTTGGGGTGCGACTTAAGCATCTCGCTCAGCAGCTCACGGACAATCTTCGGGGTCAGCGAGCCGCGCGTGGCAATCGCGCTAACCAATGAATACAGCCGCGACATATGGATGCCGCGCGCATCGGCGTCGATCAGATTCACCTGCGCACTCACGCGCGACGCGCAGCGCTCGCCCGCAATGACCACCGGCACGGCGATATCGTCCATCCCAACCTCGTCCAAACGCCCGCCAATCTGTGGATTGCGGCTTTCTGCGATGTCAGGCAAAGCATCTGCGTTGATTTTCATCGCTCGCATGTGGTGGGTATCGTTGAAATTATCAAGGCCAGCGCAGCGCCTGGCGCCAGCACACAAACGAGGAGCGCAGCGGCAGCGGCGGCGCGCCATCGGCGAACACCGCAGCCGGGGAGCGCGCCAACTGCCGCGCGCGCAAGCGCACAAAGCTTAAATGCAGCGCGCTCAAGCGGTCGACCGGTGCGCAAATCAAATCGGCGTAAAGCCGCCGCGCAAGCTCGGCAATCTGCGGCTCCAGGCGTTTAATTTTCAGCGGGTCGGTCAGGTCCGCGCGGGTCAACGAGGCTTTGAGCAAGGTATCGAGCGGCAGCAATAGCCGCCCCGCAGCAAGCGCGCCGCGCACATCGTGCAGGCTGTTGAGCACCGCCAGCGCACGCTCAAAGCGCTCGTTTGGCGCATAGCCAAACAGCTGGCGCTCAACGCGGGCGATCGGCTGCAGTGCGTTGGTCAATGTCTCCAGATCAGTAACACTCGACTCCGCGCTCAGCGCATGCAGCGCAGCAATCCAAGCATTAATCGCCTCACGATCAAGACGCACGCCGGTAAGCACGCTGGTAATTGGATGCAAAGGTGCTTGTGCCTGCCAACGGGTGAGCTCTTCATGCCACCAGTTGAGCTTGCTCGCGCGAACATATGGCTCGGCCACCGTCAGCGCGATTTGCCGCAGCTGCTGATTCAGCGCGAGCAGCGCCAGCATCCGCGTGCGCCGCGACGGATCCAGAAAACTCACCGCCAAGGCGAGCAGCGGGTCGTTTTTCTCGAGTGCTAACGCGTAGTCGGCAAACGCACTCACGCGATCCAAGCTTGCAGCTCCGCGAGCGAGGCAAACGCGCGTTCGTGCGGCCATGCCAGCGGGTCAGGGTCAGCCCCCAGATAGCCCCAAAGCGCGATCACCCCGCGCATACCGGCGCTTTGCGCGGCCAGCATATCGCGCTGATCGTCGCCCACATACAGCGTGCGGTGCGGCGCCGCGCCAAGCTCTGCAGCCGCATATAAAAGCGGCGCCGGACTGGGTTTGCGCTCGCTTAATGTGTCGCCGCAAACCAGCACGCGTGAGCGCTTGATCAGCGCTTGATGCTCGCGCAGACGATGGGTGAGGAAGGTCGATTTATTGGTCACGATGCCCCACGGAAGGCCCGCGGCATCGAGCCCCTCCAGCAATTCGATCGCGCCGGCAAACGGCACGCTGGCCACGCTGATATGGGCCTCGTAATGCGTCAGCAGATCAGCGATCGCGCGCTCGACATCTAAATCTCGAATTCGCGAACCTAGAACCAAGCCGCGCGCACCACCGGAGACAAAAGCACGCAAATCAACGTCTGGCGCTACACTC
>Ga0209591_10003296_pt1 | contig 18765 bp, 9 predicted proteins | sample MAT01_FD_187207 | JGI IMG/M metagenome (GOLD analysis project Ga0209591, IMG submission 187207) | Freshwater microbial communities from Lake Fryxell liftoff mats and glacier meltwater in Antarctica - MAT-01 (SPAdes) (version 2) | ecosystem: Environmental > Aquatic > Freshwater > Ice > Liftoff... | reverse complement strand
GATAAATCGCCAAACTTGCGCCACCAACTCCCTGCGAATGTTGGTCATGATTGCCCACTAATAAAACTGTGGGAATCCCAGCATCGGCAAGGCGACAAAATTGCTTGGCAAAAGCTTGCTGGACAAGAGGTGGCGGTGTTGCATCTGGAAAGGCATCCCCGCCAAATAACACGATATCGGCAGGCTCATTAATTGCGCGATCGATACAAATCGTCAATGCTGCGACAAAGTCTTCTAAACGTGTATTTAGTCCAGTCTGTGGATTGACCTTGCCATGAGTAGTACTGCCAAGATGAATATCGGAGAGGTGTAAAACTTTAATAGTCATCTTGCTATTTTATAAAAACCAAAAAACAAATGGGGGCGCAAAGCGCCCCCATTTGTTTTTTGGTTTTTATAAGCGCTTTGCGCTCGAACTAGAACCAGTAAAAATTTTTACTGTGCTGTAAGCTATACGCCAACAGGAGTAGGAATACTGCTGAAATTAGGAGCAAATGGCTTGTTGAAAACTTGGGCAAGTTGACGCGGAGCGCGATCGCACCAATTACGCTTGCCATAGACATAGCCAGCAATCAAAGGTAAGGCAACAGTTGCTTCCGAGTAGACCATTTGCTCTTGCACGATGTCCACTTTGCCCCAAGAATGAGCTTCCTTCAAAGTCGAACCAGATAGAGCACCATCGCGTTCATCGGCAACAGTGATTTGGACTGCATACTTGTGCATAGCCGCTTCAAAACCGAGCAACTCAGCCGCAACAACGGTATCTTGAGCAAAGTTTTTCGGAACGCCACCGCCGACCATGAATAAGCCAGTGTGAGGGCTGGCAAGCTTGCACTGAGTCAATTCGCGGAAGTCACGTACAGAGTCAATACTGATGTGATCTTCAGGAGAATTCCATTGGTGATGAACTAGACCAAAACCTGCGGAACAGTCACTGAAGGCAGGAACAAAGATGGGAACTTGATGCTCGTAAGCAGCCAAGACAACCGAGTGACGGTTTTTGGCATTCTTGTCGAGATATGCACCCATTTCATAGATGAACTCACGGGAAGAGTAGGTGCGGCGAGGTAAAGAATTGGCGATTTCAGCGATCGTCATGTCGCAAACGCGCAATTCGTCTTCGTCAATGTAAGTGTCATAAATGCGATCGATCGCATTTTCACGAAGCACTCTATCGTCAGCAAAAGTATCGCCAACGTAGTGACGAAATCCGAGAGCTTCAAAGAAGTCTTGGTCAACGATGTTAGCGCCTGTAGAGACAATCATGTCCACCATGTTGTTGGCGATTAGATCGTAGACAACTCCTTTCAGACCCGCACTAAATAAAGAACCTGCCAAGCACAGGATGATCGCGCAATCTTTGTCCTTGATCATATCATCGTAGATATGGGCTGCACGTCCAAGGTTTCTACCTTGAAAAGCAGTATTTGCCATTGCGTCAACCAATCCAACCACATCAAAAGCTTTGATGTCGATGTGTTCAACAGTCTGTTTAAGTAGATCGCGTTTCATGATTCTGTTTATCCTAGATGCTATGTGTTGTAAATGTATGCGAAAAAATTTGAGTAGAATTTCACAACAGAGCAGGCAAAATTAAACACCTATGGACTAGAAATTTTTTGTCGCGATGAAATGTGTTTAGCCAGTAACACTCACTATCATGCAAAAGATAGATATTGTCGCTTTAAAACACTACGCGCTAAAAATGTTATCCCTAGAGGAATTTTAATGCTTATTCAGTTTTGAAAAAATATTTAGTCTTCCCCACGATGAGAAGCGATCGACCTAGGTTGTTAACAGTGGTTACAACCCTTATAGTTAGGAGGCCGATCGGAACATACTAGGTCCTTCACAGGCATCATCCCAAGAAAGCGTAGGATCGGACTCCCGTCTTTCACCCAACTTTACGTTGAGGAGCCAATCACATTCAAGCAATAAAACCAGTTTTTTCAATTTCTATTTAGCTGATTACAATAAATCTCTATCTTATAGTAGCACTTTTTTTGATAAATACAAGCAAAATGGCGCTAGAGAGTTTAATTATAAATGCGTTTAATTGTTAAAGAGGCAACTTGTAAAAAATTGAGCCTCCTTCTTGAAGCAAGATGGACGTATTTTCATGCAGGGACGATCATGATGACAGCGCAGTATCAGGCGGCTCTACACTCTTATGCAGAGGGTCGGTATGAAGAGGCGATGCAGCAGTTCTCAGAATTGTTGCACGAAGATCCTCGCAATCCTAAGCTCCATATTTGGCTAGGTGCGACTTTTCGCAAGGCAGGTAAGATTGAATATGCTAAGACCCAATATCAGCAGGTATTGACTCTTACGGACGATCCCGACTTGCTGGATCTAGCCAGTACGTCGCTTGCTCAAATCCAAAATAAGTTAGCAAATACTCCTCAAAATACTGCATCACAAAAAGACTTGCAAAATCCACAAAAAAATGTGGATGTGATTAATAGTACTAAGCCTAAATCCCTTAGTCATGATGCAGATAAACTGCAAGCCGCTAACTACAGGGCTTTACAACTAGAGGTTGCTAACGCTGGATCAAAATCAAACGGCATATCTAAAAACGAAAATACTGCCTATTCGTTTGTCCATGTGGACTCGATATCTGATGATGACGCAACTATCATTACAACTCCTTCTATCAATATTCCTAGCAAGCTAAAAGTAACTACCTCCCCTCAGAATAATGGTAATGGAATAGTACCGCCGCCACCTGCGATCGCAGCATTATTTAAAAACCAGCAGCAGGCTCGAGAAGAGCCTCTACAACAAAAAATTTCGGATGAGCAGACGATGGTGGTTGCAGATGAAGAAAATATAATAATTGATGATTTGGCACTGACCGAAAATAATCTGTCAACTTCAATTTTGAACGATACGATCGCCAACATTCAGGAAACAAGCAAAACAACCAAAGAAGGAAAAAGAAACCAAATTCAAGTTAAATCACCTCCCGTAAAATCAGTGTTTTTGGGGATGGATGATCGCAATAATCCTTACTACAGTAGGCGAAAGCTCAAAAAACATCAGGACAAATCGATCGCATTGGAGGATGTGTTTAAATTCTCTAGCGTCAGCCAAAAGATTACTTTATGGGGTGCTTTAGTTGCGACTATTCCTGCGATCGCATTGGGAGTGACGGCATACCAAGTTGGGGATGGGTTGCTTCTAAATAGAGTCAAGCAAGGACAGCAATTAGAGGCAGTCGCTTTAGCAAATACGACTAAATTCTTTTTTAAGAAGCAGTCTAATGATGTGGAAGTATTACAAAAGCTTCTAGTTTCGACTGAAGTTGGGCAGAACACATTACTAAAACTGCCAGTTCCAAATCCATCTGCAAATAATAAAGCAGCTAACCCTCTTGCCTCCTTGCCAATTGCACAGCAACGTCAATATAAGCAACAATTGACTAGTCGTTTAAATCTCTATGGCCAAGCTTATCCTGAGTACGCCAGCATTGCTATATTTAGCACTAATGGCGAACTACTAGCTCAGTCAAGCAAGTCAAAAAGCTTGCAAAATATTAATCCTAATATTCTCGCGAAGGCAAGTACTGTAGACAATGTATTGTTTAGCAACCCTACAGTCAGAACTGATGAAGTATCTTTCTATGCAGTTCGAGCGATTAAAAGCTCTGTTTCACAAAAAGTTAGTATGATTTTGCAGGTTGAAATCCCTGTAAAAAGTTTGGTAAATGAGTTATCGAATGCAAGACTTAACGATGGTATTGAGAGTAGGAATTTTTATCTAATTGATAGTTCTAACAAATATATAGCTAGCTCTCAGACTGTCACAGTTGGCGAAGATGCATTGACGGATTTTGCAATACTGCCTAATATGCGAACTTCGCCATCATCTAATCTACTAGATTTAGTCAAGAGCGATCGCAATGGGCAAATGCTCGCCTACGCCCCTGTGCCTAGCATTCAGACCTATGATATGTTGACTTGGGATATATTAACCTCAGTTGACAAAAGTAAAGTGATTGCAGGTAATCAAAATCTATTATTAGCAATTGGTCTTGGTATTGCAGCAACACCATTACTAGTAGCGATAATTGCTTATGCTTTATCTCGCAAACTTAGCTCAAGACTGAAAGATATTCGAGCCGCTTTACGAGATCTTCGACGGGGAAATACCGATGCTAATTTTGGAGTGTTGAGTGTAGAAGGAAATGATGAGCTATCAGATATTTCCTTAAGCATCAATAAGATGTCTGAACAATTTCAGATGATGATGCTGAAGCAAGAACAGGAAAAACAAAATTTACAGTTGCAGGTAGTGAAATTATTTAAAGTCTTAGCAAAGCTTGCTAGGGAAGAAAAACATGAAGTCCAAGACAAGGATTTGACCGACGATAATATATTGTATCTAGGCAAAAAAGTGCGTGCGGAAATGGTGCAACGCAATGCCGAAGTTGAAAGCTATCGTCAACAAAAGGAAAAATTTCAGGGACAGTTATTGCAAATGCTTAAAGAGATGCATGCGCTAGCTGAGGGAGATCTCACAGTTTCCACTCTCACAGTCTCCACTGGGTCAGTTGATGGCAACTTAGCGAATGTTGCAGTATTTTTTGATGATGTCATGCGTGGATTGCAAAATGTTGTCGGTCAGGTTAAGTCGTCGGCAAATCAAGTTAACTTCTCACTTGGACAAAACGAACAGGCGATCGCAAATCTTGCTAGTGTCTCTCAGAGACAAGTAGATATAGTGACGCGATCGCTAAACACGATGCAGTTGTCTAAGCTATCAGCAACGAAAATTGTTAGCAATAGTCAGCAGGTATTGCAATCATCGCAGCTAGTCGCCGAAAAATTATCTGATAGCGATCGCTCTATTGATACTGTAATGTCTAAGATCGAAGAATTACAAAATACAATTACCAAGACTGCCAAGAGAGTCAAGCATTTAGGGGTTGTCTCCCAAAAAATCTCTAAAGCAATTTCTTCAATCAACGAAATTGCAATTAAGACTAATTTTCTGGCGATCAATGCCACGCTCGAAGCATCTCGATCAAATGATGTCAGTAGTGGATTTGTAATGGTTGCAGAAGAGGTCGGTGAGCTAGCGGCGCGTTCAGTTGTCGCAACTAAAGAAGTAGAGACCCTGCTAAACAATATTCAGAGCGAGACTAACGCGGTAATGACCGAAATTGAGTCTGGTAGTACCCAACTTTTAGAGAGTAATACCTTAGCGATCGGGGCTAAGGATAGTCTGCAACAGATCTCACAAATTTCACAACAAATTGATGGATTGATGACTGCGATCGCAGAAGCAACTACTTCTCAAGTTCAAACATCAGAAGGAGTTGCAAATTTGATGAATGACATTTCGCATATGGCTAAAAGAACGCTTACATCTTCTTCGGAAGCATCCAAGCTTCTCAAAGCTACACGAGGTTATTCTGGAGAATTACAAGATTCTTTGACTCATTTCAAAACTCGTTAAGTTTAAATGAGAGACAATCTCAAAGTATTACTTAATCTTTTTAGTATATAAGCAGCAGCTCGTCAGAGATAGATGTAATGAATTTTCCTATGACTGAAATCGTGACCCAAACCAAGAAAATCTTTTCTAAAAAAGCTCAAGCTTATACGCATGAGTTGAAAAACAAAATCTTAGAATTAGATATCAGCTTGCCGAATTTTCATAATCAATTTGACGATTTAATTTCTATGATTAAATCATTTCAAGATACTGCAACTAAAGCTGGTTTTTATAGCGCTACTGCCTGTTTTACAAAAATAATTCATAATTTTGAAAAATCAATTAACCTGTTAAGCGATCGACGAATCAATATTGATTGGATCACCAAAGAATTGCTAATTGAAGTGATAAATCTATCACATCAAATGGTTCAAGAATATTGCTTGAACAGAGATTCAGCGACTAACTGGATGAATTTACAGCAAAACTTATTTTCTCAAATAGATGAACATCTACGATTAGAAATCGATGAAGCGATATCCCTAACAACCTCTGAAATAAATCGCAGTAAGAATGAATCCTTTAACAATGAACCGTTCAATTTAGACGATATGCCAGAAGCCTTACATCTATTTGATACAAATTTTGATGTAGATTCTAATCTAGATTTTAATGTGGTAGCTCCAGAAAATTTCGAGACAAAATCAATAGAAAGAATAGATGATTCAGAAAGTTTTCTAATGATTCAGATAGATCAAGATGATAGCTATTTGGATTCTACTGGAATATTCCAAGATATTTCAGGAAATTCTTTTGACGAATTGACAACTTTATTTCCTAGTCTATCAACAGATGTATTTACAGATGCATTTATAGATGCATTTACAGATGATTTAGACGGATCGCCTATAAACTTAAAGGACTTTAATGAAACTAGCAATGAAGAAAAATTAATAATGCCAGAAATGCTCGTAGATATATTTGCAGACTCATCTACCGAGCAACTACTAGACAACAATCGCGACACTAAACTTCAAGAAGTTAAGAGCGTTGAGCATGAAACAAATATAGAAAATATGGGCTTAACTGAAGATAATCTGGATAATGTTTGGACTAAATTTACAGCACTTGAGGCTTGGAATAGCAGGAATGATGAAGATCTAGTACCTGCATTTGACCTATCCGATTTTGACTTATTCAATAATGATATTACTGATGATATTGCTGAGAGCATGTCTCTACTTGAGAACCCAAATCCGAGCGAGTTAAGTTCAGACAGTAGCGCCATGTTAGCCGAAATGCTCAAAGAAGACTTTCCTGCTTCAGATATTGATACAGCCATAGAAGAGTCACCAATTTATCAGAATAATGCTAATAATGTTAGTTCTTCTTGGCAAGATTTATCAGCGATAAATCTTGGAGACAAAGAAATTTCCTATGCAGATTTCTCAGCATTCTCTCAAGATCCAAACACTGATTTAGATATGGGTGGGGTTGATAATAATCAATCAGTAGTTCAACTTACAGCAATAGATAATAATGCCACAATTCGCATTCCTTTAAATCATCTAGAAATGTTGGAGGATTTATCCGAAGAACTATTAGTGCGTAAGGGAAGTTTAGATATTTATTTAGATGAAATAAAAATGTTGTCAGGAGATGCTCAGAAACATTTGCTGCAATTAGACCCTAACTCAGACAGCCAAAATCAAACTGCGATCGCAAGTTTACAAGATGCTATTGAGCAGATTGTTAATGTACTTGCTCTATCTGAACAGCAAACCTATGCAATGAATCAGGATGTATATCATTTAAGAAAAAATCTACGTCAAGTCCTTAAACATCCAATCTCTAGTCTTGTAAGAAAATTTCCACGTATTTTGCGAGATCTGTCACTACAGCATGGCAAGCAGGTTGAGTTAGTTGTCCAAGGGGCTGAAATTGAAGTTGAGAGATTAATTTCTGAGATAATTGCTGAGCCACTTGAGCTATTACTACGAAATGCCTTGGAACATGGAATTGAATCTCCATATGAGCGCCAACAACGGGGGAAAACTTCCCAAGGCAAAATTGAATTTATCTCAACTCAGACCGATGAAAGTACGATTATTAAAGTTCGTGACAATGGTTGCGGCATCGATATAGACAAAATTCGTAATCAGGTAGAACAATCGGCAGCGATCGCAGGGATGTCAGGATTTTCTACAATGGATATGAGTGATGAGCAATTAATTAGTTTGATTTTTGAGCCAAGCTTTAATCTCACGCAAAACAACTCATATTCAGAAACTGGTCATAAGTTGAGTGATGTGAAAAAGAAACTGCGAGAGTTTGGCGGCACTATTTCTGTTCAGTCACAGATGGGAAAAGGTACTCAATTTACCCTAGTTTTGCCGAATATACTTTCCTTGATTCGTGTGCTGCTAATTGACATTAATGAAATGTGCTTAGCAATTCCCAGTAAAATAATCTTAGAAGTAGTTCCATGCGATCCGCATAATTTGGATTTTGAAAATCAACAGACTTTACGATGGTGCGATCGCATATTGCCAATTGTCCGACTTAATTCTTCGCTCAAGCTTAATTGTCGTCATAATTCAAATCAAGCATCTCTGCAATCGAGCCAATCTCCACAATCAGTAAACTTACTAGATAAGCAGAAACCTGCTCATGCAATACCTTCGTTTTTAGTAATCCATCACGAGAATGACCTATTTGCCTTACAAACTGATGGTTGCTGGCATGATCAAGAAGCCACATTTCATCAAATTGAAGGAGATATTATCCTTCCCCCAATTTTTCTTGGAACGGTGATTTTGGGTAGTAATCAGGCTGTTGCTCTGCTTAATCCTGCCGAATTAGTTAGTCAAGGGCTGCGCCCTCATGATATCCTAACGCCGCATTCGGCTGATCAGAATGTAGATGATTTAAGTAGCCTATCTGATTTTTTTAATGTGGGAGATTCGACTCCAGAGCCGACTCTAACCAAACTATACTTGTCAACAAAGCGATTTACAGAGAGTAGTTTAGAGCGATCTCCTGAACCTGAGAATCTAGAAAGTTCAGGACTGTTTACTAGTGAACTAGTAAACGCTCAAACAAGGCGATCGCATCAGCCCAGAGTTCTGATTGTCGAGTCTTCAGCTAATATTCGCCGCTATCTAGCGATGACGCTCACTAAGTCAGGATTTTTGACTGAGCAAGTTCAGGATAGCAAGGATGCGATCGTATTTCTCAAAGAATGTCTACAACTAAGACTAAATGTTGATGTGGTAATTACCGATCTAGAGATGCCTCACATGGATGGATTCAAGCTCATATCAAATATTCGTGATGATCTGGATCTCCAAAATTTACCAATCGTCGTACTTACCGCTAAGAACAATGAAAATGATCAAAAATTGGCTCTAGATCTCGGTGCGAATGCTTATTTTTGTAAGCCGTATCGAGAAGAAGAACTTGTTAAGAAATTGAACCAGATTATTTCAGGCTAAGCATTCAAAAAGCTGTAGCTTTTTGGGCTTTTGGTTTAACTATGCTTGCCTACATAACATACATGGCGAAAACTATATATAGAGCAATTAGTGAAAATTAGCTTAAACAAAAAACATTAGGTATCATAGAATACAACGCAGCACAACACATTCTACATATTGTGGTTATAGTGGATTGCTAAAATATTAAAATATTAAAATATTAAAATATTAAATTTTTAGTTTGAGACATTTGTTCTGAGTCGGGGGATAGTAGCTGGAGTTCCATCAAAGGGAACTTTAATTTCATATTGGTGATTTAGATAAATTTAGTACTTCAAGTGCATGCAAGTTAGACTCAACAATCCATACAAATCATTGCAGGTTATTGCTCAAAGAGAGCTGACTGGATGTTTGTCGATATCAATTCCTCAAGATGAATCCATCGGTTGGCGATTGTATGTTGGGGGATCTCGCCTATATTTTGCCACAACAATTGATCATAGCCCTGAACGCTTTGCTTTACTGTGGCAACAAATAAACTCTAATCTGCCATTACCAAAATTCAATTCCGACATGTCGGAATATGAGAGCCTTTACGAATGGCAAGTAGAACATAATTTGTCCCTTACTGACTTTCGTCGAATTCTTCTCACTCTATCTAGAGAAGCTCTAATCCATGCTATTTCACATCCAAGTGCCTATGTAAAATTTGAACCCAATATCTGTGTAAAACCCGTACTAATTGCTGCCCCATTAACTGACTTAATCAAGCCAATCGCCAGCCATGTTAGATTTTGGCAAAAACTACATTCCCAAATTTCTTCACCTTTTTCGCGAATCTATCTTGATCGCAATAAAGTTAAAGATTTCAGCAACTTTTGGGAAAATGCTGATAATATTGCCACAAATACTCAAAAGGAGATTGCATTATCTCAAAATATGACCTTACAAAAGGTGCACCTAACAGTTTGGCTGGACATCTTAGAACGGAAACTTAGCATCTACGAAATTTGCCTCCAACTCAAAATAGAATCACATACTCTATTAGCTTGCTTGATTCCATTGATCATCAATAACATTTTGGAGGTTTTGCCAGCATTAACAAGTTCTGCGATCGCACTTCAAGACCCCACTGGTCCATTGATTGCTTGTATTGATGATAGTCATACAGTACAACGTCAAGTAAAAATGGTATTAGAAATGTCTGGATTTCAAGTATTGGGGATGACCGATCCCACCAGTTGTCTTACCTCGTTAGTCCGCCAAAAACCAGCATTGATTTTAATGGATATCACTATGCCTGAAATTGATGGGTATGAACTTTGTACGATGTTACGTCAATCACGTCATATGCGAAATGTACCAATTGTCATGTTTACAGGTCGAGATGGGATCATTGATCGGATGCGCGCACAACTAGCGGGGGCAAATGACTATATTACTAAACCAGTAAATGCTGAAAAACTAATTACTAAGGTTCAGCGTCTACTCCAGAACAATAGGAATCTAAGTAATCAACTTAGTAGTGACATTTCCTTAACATCCTAGAATTCTCAAAGTTAATTAAGATCAAAAATAATTGAAGACACTATGAAAACAGTACTTGTTGTCGAAGATGGACATGCAGAGCAAAAACTTATTTCCAGTTTGCTATCTCGCTCTGGCTTTGATGTTATTTTGCAAGGAAATGCTGAAGACGCATGGCAATGGTTATCGAATCATACGTCACCAAATCTGATTGTCTTAGATGTAATTATGCCGGGGCAAAGCGGTTTAGATCTATGTCGAACTATTCGTAATCAGGATGAATTGAAAGAAATTCCCATCATCTTTTGTACTTCTAAGGATCAAGAGTTCGATAAATTTTGGGCTTTGCGGCAGGGCGGGAATGCGTATTTAACTAAGCCATTCGCTCCAAAACAATTATTGGATACAGTTTATCAGCACGTTAATTAAGACTTACGCATCAGCTACGAAATGTAGGGGCAATTCATGAATTGCCCCTACGAATAATTAAGGCTTTCAGGCGTTTTTGCGTAAGTCGTATTAATATCAAAATCTTTTTGACAAGCTCTTTAAGAACACTTCTATGATTCAAGAATATTGCCGACTTAGGGTTTCATCATTACTGCGAATCGCCATACCAGTAGACTACGTTGATGAGGTTGTGCAGTTACAACCTCAAGATATTAGTCCTATACCAGGAGTCAATTCTTGTTTGCTGGGTGTCACTAATCAACGGGGCAGTTTGTTGTGGGTGCTGCACTTGGAGAAGTTTTTTGGTATTCAGCCAAGCCCTTTGGCAAGACCAATTATGGCGATCGCACTGCGTATTGCCATGCCAGATGGTGGAATACGTCGCATTGCATGTGTAGTGATGGCAATTGAAGAAATTATGACACTGGATACGAAGAGGCTATTTCCTGTGCCAAACAAATTGCCCCCGCGTTCTAAATCTTTACTATCAGGTTTAGCCAAGCTAGATGGCAATACTTACGGAATAGTCAACGTGAACGAAATGTTTCGGCTCTTAAATCCTGATGTGGCGAATCCTGCGGTGTTGAGTAGTGAAGCGATCGCTAAATTAGTTAACGTTTCAATAGCATAACAATGGATCTGAAGAAACCACGTTTGATGCCATCTTTACTAAATGTAAAGAACCAGATTTGTCCATTCAATATAAACTCTAGTAACTTCTATGACAATAAATAACGATACTTCAACTGTTTTAGCTGCGAATGGGCATGGGAATAGCAATTTTTCACAAGCTAGTGATCCAATGGCTCGGATTCTCTATGCCTATGACTTAGAGAGTCAGGGCAATGTAAATGCAGCTAGAGAAATTTATCAGCAAGTTATTGACGAAGATCGCGATGGCACCTATGCCGCGATCGCAAATAAAGCGATCGAAGCCATGGGGGGAGATCAAAATATTGCAGATGCATCGTCATTCAGGGAAGATCAATCTGTAGCAAGATCTACCCAAGATAATTCCCAAGCGAGTTCACAAGTTTACTCACCTGCATCTAAAAAATCACCACTAGCAAGAGATCCCCAAAAAGCTAAAAGAGTTACCAAATCCTCAAAGGCTTCATCCAAGACAAAAGCATCTCCCTTTCAGTGGTTCTATGATTTACCTGTCGGACGGAAACAGTTTACGGCTCTATTAGTATCTGAATTCTTGTCTCTTTCATTGGTTGGTTTTGGGGCTTTCTTAATTGGTCGATCGCTGCAAGATCAGTTATTCAAACAGGCCCAGTCTGAGGTGTCAGTTATGGATATCAACTACAACATCAAAATCAATCAGATGGGATTTGGCTTTCGGGGACAGTCAGATAATGCGGCGGTAATTAGTGCTGCAAGTACTTATGCCAATAAGCTGCCGCTCCCAGCACCATTAAAAGAACAGGTGAAAAAGATTCTGGAGAATGAAATCAAGGCGAGAAAGATTGAATATGCAACTCTCGTCGGTGCTGATGCGAAGGTAATTGTTAGTGCCAATAGCGATCGCACTGGACAAGACTTCGATCCAAATAATTTAGTCAGCGACATCCTCAAAGATCCCAATCAAATCAAAGCTACGGCGATCGTCAGTGCTGACGATCTTCAAAAAGAAGCTCCTCCCCTGCCTGATGGATTTACGCCAACCAATTCTCTCATTCGCTATACAGCCACTGCCGTTAAAGATCCTACTACCCAAAAAGTTATTGGTGTACTGATCTCAGGGGATATCGTCAATAAAAAAGCACCAATTGTGGAGAATACCCTCAAAGCTCTCGCCTCTACAGCACAGGCTACTGGTAAAAAAGGACTTGGTGGTTATAGCGCAGTTTACTATCGCCAACCTTCAGGCGAATTTGCGATCGCAACTTCAGTCGAGCAGCCAAATTTTGAGGCAAGCAATGTCAATATGCCAATGTCAGGAGCATCGGCGGATGATTTGCTCAACCGAGCGAGCACGGCAGAAAATGGAAAAACCGTGACAGGTCGTGTTTTAGTCGGAAACACCTACTACACAATGGCGGCAAGAGCAGTTCCCAATCGAATCGTCGAGACCGATAAAGGCGGTGTGTCCATGTATAGCAATGCCCCTATCGGCATCTTAGTGCGCGGAACTCCTGAGACTGAGATGAATGAGTTGCTAAAAAACACATGGATTGCACTTAGTATTTCGGCGGCAACTGTAATTCTTTTGGATATTTTATTAGCAAGATTTTTGGATCGAGTAGTCGCTAAGCCCGTACAGTCGCTCACACCGATCGCTAAGCAATTTGCGTCAGGCGATCGCAAGGCAAGAGCCGCGATCTTTGCTAACGATGAGATCGGTGAGTTAGCACAATCGTTTAATAGCATGGCAGACAGCATTGAGGTGTCTGAGAAAGCTCTAGCACAACAGTCATTACTCAAGGCGCAGGAAGCAGAGCTTCAACGAAAAGAGAAGGAATTGCTGCAAAGGGAAGTTATCAATCTGCTCTTAGAAATCGAAGGAGCGCAAAAAGGTGACTTGACTGCTGAAGCAAGGGTAACTGATGGTGTGGTTGGATCGATTGCCGATGCATTTAACGCCACGATTCGTAAATTGCGGACGTTGGTAGAAGAAGTTAAGTCAACAGCAATCCATGCGGAAGCTCTGGCGAAAGAAAGCGAAAACTCGGTACAGAAATTTTCGAGTGCATCTTTGGCACAGTCTGATGGTATCGCTCAAGCCCTAGAAGCTGTAGAACAAAATACTCAATCGATCGCTCAAGTCGCGCAATCGGCTCAGGATGCGGCAGGTATGGCAAGACGGGCGGCGATCGCTGCCCGTGAAGGCGATGCCAAAATGGATCGGACTGTCGGCAGTATTAAAGCAATTCGTTCTACGGTGGCAGCCACCTCGAAGAAGATGAAACAACTTGCTGAATCATCGCAAGAGGTTTCACAAATTGTTGCGATTATTTCCAGCATTTCCGAAAAAACTAATTTACTTGCCTTTAATGCCTCGATTGAAGCGGCTAGGGCTGGTGAGAATGGACAAGGTTTTCGGGTAGTTGCGGATGAGGTGAGGCGTTTGGCTGACCGAGTTACCGATGCAACTAGAGAAATCCAGATGCTGGTTACCAACATTCAGCATGAGACAACTGAAGTATTAAAGGCGATGGAAGTCGGTACAGCAGAAGTTGTCGCAGGTACGAAATCAGTCGAGGAGACTAAGGATACACTCAAAGATTTGGCAGATCTCAGCCAGACGATTGATAACTATTTGCAGACGATTTCTAGTAGTACAATTTCGCAAACGCAAGTCTCGCAGAAGGTAAACAGCATTATGGAAAATGCCAATGCGATCGCCCAGTCAACCGCCACTGACACTCAGACAGTAGTTGCTTCGCTGCAAGTACTTGTGGGTGTGGTTGATGAGTTACAGATATCTGTACGCCAGTTCCGTCTAGAAAAATCAACTACTATCTAATATCCAATATCTGAACAGTGCCAATGAGAACCTTAAATCCAGAAGTTTTGCATGAGATTGCCATTGAAACTCGTCAATGCTTTCTGAGAGAAGATGCCCCTAGCTATTTGGCAAATCTTCAAAAAGGTTTAGCCCAAATCCAATCAGGGCATCCTGACTATATCTTCTTAATGCACGCAGCGCACTCACTTAAGGGTGGCTCAGCGATCGCAGAACTGAGTAGTCTGAGCAAACTCGCTCATAAATTAGAAGATCTGTTGGAGATTTTGCAACACAATGAGTTTTGCGATCGCACTACGATTGCGGAAGTACTAAGTCATGGCATTGATGAAGTTGCTTCAGTTCTTTCGCAGGCTGCTGGGTTACCCAGCAATTCATTAGTTGATATTCAGATCGATCTAGAGCTTTTACAAAGATTAGATACATTATTAGCGATCGTTAAGATTCAAGAAAATAATCAAGATAATCATGGACAATCCACAAATATACCTTCTAAATTAATAAAAAGTGAGCCTCAAAATACATCTCAAACTGAACTTTCAATCAATACAAATACTGTCATTCAGACAAAGATTAGTCCAATTGTCATATCTTCTTTAGAGAAAGATTTAGAAGCTTGTCTTAAACAAGTAGAAACCAAATTATTGCTAAATTCTTCCAATTTAACAGAACCTAAAATCAGAGAAGAACTACAGTATTTTTGTGATGAATGTCTGCTACTTGGTGACACCTTAAATCTTGATTGGTTGATTAATACAGTAGAACCATTTGAGGTGTATCTCCAGCAAGGGACTGCGATCGCAAACCTCTTATTAGAGCTTCAAGTTGTAATTACTAGTCTGCGATCGTTGCGATCGCAATATCTCACTCCTGCCCCAAAGGAGCCTAATCAATATATAGAGATACAGACTGACGAAATATCTAGAAAGACAAATACTCAAGTAATAGCTAACCCTATCCTTGAAGAGAAAGTTGTCAACAAAATCCAAACCATACCCGAATCTCAAGAGATTCTCTCGCCAACTGTCGAAGCAATTTCATATTTGCGGATTCCTTCATCACAAATTGAAGGTATGACTAATACCGTTGCTGAGATGATTTTGCGTCATGAACGATTGCTCAGACAACAGCAGCAATTAGGTCAAACCAATAAAAACTTACAGGCTCTTGTATTGCAAATGATTCCTCTACAGGAGCAAGTACAAACGATTTACGATCAACTTGCGATCGCAACTCCAGTCAATCATTCTCAAAATAATTTAACTGCCAATCAAACTGACGATTTCGATCAATTAGAACTCGACCAATATTCTACATCCCATACTACTCTCCAGAATCTGCAAGAAGTTCTACTAAGAGTTCGAGAAAGTCGTTCTGATATTGATCTTAGTTATCGCGATTTGGGCGAAGAAATCGAATACTTGCGCCAAGATTTAGATCGCCTGTATGCCCAACTTACTCAATCGCGTCTTGTCCCTTTTAAAACCCTTGCTCATCGCTTTCTACCGCAGCTCAAGCGCCTATGCCAACGCTATAACAAACAAGTCGAATTAGTAATTAATGGAGAAGATGTTCTCATTGACCAAGTTATCTTAGAGCAGTTACAAACACCACTTAATCATCTGTTGTTAAATGCCTTTGATCATGGTGTAGAAAGCCTTGAAACTAGATTGTCATTGGGCAAATCAGAAGTCGCTATTCTTACCCTTAGTGCCGTTATTTCTGGGAATCAAGTGATAATTGCACTCAAAGATGATGGGGATGGTATTAATCTCCATAAAGTCTATGCAAGAGCCGTTGAGAAGAATATTTGTCCATCTGAAATCCCAATAAGTAAAATCCCTCGTCAAGAAATTCTCAATTTTATCTTTCAGCCCCATTTTTCTACCCGCAATATTGTTAGCGATATCTCTGGGCGCGGTATGGGCTTAGATATTGTGCGATCGCAAATCAATCGGTTGCGGGGCAATATCCAAGTTGAGACATTACAAGGGCAGGGAACGAATTTTACGATTCGTTTACCACTTGGCTTAAGTCTGATGACTTTACTCATCTGTGCGATCGGCGAAAATCTGATTGCCATTCCTGCAAGTGAAGTATTAGATATTTTCTCCTATGCTGAAGCCCAAATTTCTAATCAAGATAATTCACCAGAAATTGCTTGGCGAAAAAAGTTTATCCCGTTATTACACCTTACACAAGCTCTAAATTATAGCTCTCAAAACAGTGAATCATTAAACTCTAAAGTTTGTTTAGTTCTTAATCGTAATGACCTACCGATCGCTGTAGCCATCGATGCACTTATTGAAGAACGTCAATTAATTCTTAAACCTTTTGATCGTAGTGTCATTACTCCAAGCTATCTAGCGGGCTGTACAGTTTTAGGAACAGGACAAGTTGTACCTGTTTTAATTCCTGATAATTTAGATTTGCTGATACAAGAAAATATTACTAGACATCTCCAAAATAATAATAAACGCTCCAATCAAGTGTCGAATAATGGTGCAAAAAACAGCCTAGAAATAAATCAAAATTCAGTCAAAACAATTTTAATTGCTGAAGATTCGATCGCTACTCGCAATATGCTTGAACGACTGTTAAAACAGTTGGATTTTGAAGTAATGGCATGTCGTGATGGTCAAGAAGCGATCGACGTGCTTAATCGGATTCAAGGAAAAGTTGCCATGGTGATTTCTGATGTGGAAATGCCAAGAGTTAATGGATTTAATCTGCTCCAAACTATTCGCAATCACGATCTCTGGTATACGCTGCCTGTGGTGATGCTAACTTCACGCACAGGCGATCGGCATCGACAAAAAGCAATCAGCCTAGGCGCGAATGGATATCTCAGTAAACCAATTGTGGTCGGCGAATTGATGGATTGCCTAGGCGAATTCGCCAACTAAAAAAGGTGTAGCGCACGCTCAGCGTGCGCCACACCTTTTTTGGGCTTTGGGTTTTTATATCGTTCCTTTAAATAAACCTTGCGGTTTGAAGAGCAATACCAAAATCATAATTACCAAACCCACACCCAGTTTGTATTCTGTGCCAATGCAATATTTCTGGAATTCTCCCAATACTACAGGACAAGTAGTTGCAACTTCTTGAGAAATGCCGACAATCAACGCGCCTGCGATCGCACCATAGGGATTGCCAATTCCACCCAGAATCACCGCCGCAAACATTGGCAAAATCAAAAACCAGCCCATATTTGGACGCAAATTAGTAATCAAGCCATACATACTGCCACCAAAGGCAGTCATACCACCCGCAATTACCCATGTCCAGATGATTACCGCATTAACATTTATCCCCGCGACCTTAGCCAGTTCAGGATTATCCGCCACCGCCCGCATCGCTTTGCCGATTTTAGTATTTTGGAGCAAATAGTACAGTCCTGCAATAACTGCGATCGCAGCCACGATCACCACGATTTTATTACGGGTAATCGCTAGTCCAAACACATCAATCGCAGGGAAGGTCGGCAAGTTGTATTTCTGCGGTTTTGCGCCCCAAGCAAGGACGATCGCATTACGAATCACTAAAGCTAAACCGATCGAGACGATCATCATCGTGGTTGATGTAGCGCGTTTGGCACGTAATGGTTGCCATAGGATTTTTTCGCAGAGCAATACTAATGCGATCGAAATGGCACTACCAAATGCGATTGAGACCCAAATATCTAGCTTGAAAGTAGTATTAGCCAGAAAGGCAAGATATGCGCCGAGGGTAAGAATATCACCATGCGCGAAATTAGCAAGGCGCAAGATACCATATGTAAGCGTTAAACCGACTGCGGCAAGCGCAATAATACTTCCGACAGCAATCCCATCCACAGTTGATTGCAGGATTGATTGGATGAATTCGAGCATTGAGAGAATCTAATAGAGCTTTATCGATACTCATAGTATCGTGAGTTCGCGATAAGTTTTTGCCCTAAAAGCACGGCTAACCAAGAACTAAAGTTCTTGGCTCAAAGCTAAAACCCGTTGAAACGGGTTAAAGACGATTATCAGAAATTTTTCAGTCGGTTTTAACCGACTTAAGCTTTGAGCCAAGAACTTTAGTTCTTGGTTAACTTCGCGTGCACCACAGCTTTTTTGGTTTCTACAAAGTATGTCCCATGCGCTTGGGAATTGCCTCATTAAAATTTTTGGTGATTTGCGATAGAGATACTGCGATCGCATTCTGATCACCAACAGAAATTATCAAATCGCTAGCCGCATCGCTCACCGTACCAATCTGATGCCAAGTATTACCTAATTGACCAATAAGATAAGCTTCCCATGCATGGCGATCGCCTGATTTGACAGAAACCACAATCCGACTCGCCCCTTCACCAAAAAGAACTTGAGTGAGGTTTAAATCATCAGGCTGGGATAACTGAATTTGAGCTGT
>Ga0209591_10003291_pt1 | contig 18774 bp, 18 predicted proteins | sample MAT01_FD_187207 | JGI IMG/M metagenome (GOLD analysis project Ga0209591, IMG submission 187207) | Freshwater microbial communities from Lake Fryxell liftoff mats and glacier meltwater in Antarctica - MAT-01 (SPAdes) (version 2) | ecosystem: Environmental > Aquatic > Freshwater > Ice > Liftoff... | reverse complement strand
CTGTCGCCAACAGGTCTGCGATCAAAATCCCACTTGACTAATTTACCTTGTTCGTCTTTTCCTGCGTAGCCTTTTGATTTTACGTTGGTATTCATACTGTTTTCTTTATTTTGTTGGGAAAAAAGCGTTGGTGGATTAGCAAGAGCAACCGCTGCACCCAATACAATTGATTTTTTAATAAATTTCCTTCTGGACGTATCATTGTTGTGTTCTTTCATGTCAATCGATTTTTAATATCTCGACATTACAAAGAATGGTGTTTAAGCTGGTAGAAGCTTTACACATCGTTAGGAATAATTTACATGATTCATGAATTCTAGAGATGGGGTGTCTTCTGACTTAGTAAGGCCAGTCCAGATGATTTTTTTCTCTTTTATTGAATAGACATTTGTTTCGACCGTGTATACTTTTGTGGCGAAATAGTAATTCGGATTTGAGTAGTAAGGCCAATTTCTAAAATAGAAACCACCGAAGGACTGGTTATAGGGTGAGTAGAAAGTGCCGCCCCCGTATGGATAGCTTGGTTCTTGTTCAACATCTATCAATCGCATTGTAATTGCGCCATCGAAGCCATCGGCTCTAATTTTCTCATGAATAGCTTCTTCATTTTTTTCATTGAAATCAGTACCTAAATAATTATATGATGCTATTTCTTTGCTATTTAGATGACCCACCATTTCGTGATCAGCCTTATGACGGCTGGTTTCATTTTTAAATAATGCCACTACAAATATCTTGTTCAACTTACTGGTATCTAGTTGCGTGTTTGGTTCTCTCCAACTGCTAACGATTCGTGTACTGCTACATGAAGTTAGAAAGACCAATAATAGAGAATATAAGATTGCTTTTTCATTTCGATTAGTTGTGCAAACTTTAATGTTGACACACCCTACAAGCAAAGTTCGACTACACTGAAATTATAGCGTTACTCAAAGGCGAGGACAAGTTATATACTTTCCAGATTCTAACTAGAGAGCCTTGGATTTAGGTGTTTTAATTCTCTTTATTAATTTCACGATTTCATACCAAACAACTGATGTAAAACCTATTGCCAAACAGATTAATAATTGGGATGCACTGGGTCGCTCAAATTCGAAAAAGGATGCTAGGGGTCTTACAAAAAGCAGTAGAGCGCTAGTAACAACCGTTATTGTAATGATTGTTAACACCATATTATTCTTGTACTTCAAGGTGGTAAGCATCGAATAGTAAAATGATCGATTGATAAGCGTGAGAAATATATTTGCCACAATAAGTACAATAAAGGACATCGTTCGTGTCAGCGACTCATTGTATCCTTGGCTTAAAGAGTATTGGTAGACAAACAAAGTACCCACTGCAATGGCTAATCCTTGAATGATGCTGGTAGTTAACTCCTTCCAATTGAAAAAGGAGGCAGTAGATGGCCTCGGTTTTTGAAGCATTGCGTTTTTTTCCATCGGCTCATTTTCAAAAATGATAGAACACGTTGGCCCCATGATCAGTTCTAGAAAAATAATGTGCACGGGTGTGAATATGTTCGGATACACCCAGCCCAATGCCAACGGAATGAATACTGTAAGTATAATGGGTATATGAATGGAGATGATGTATTGTATCGCCTTTTTAAGGTTAGCATAAATCTTTCTGCCTGCAGCTATCGCGTCCACCATTTTAGAAAGATCATCTTCTAATAAAATAAGAGAAGCGGCTTGTTTTGCGATCTCTGTTCCCTTTTTGCCCATGGCTATACCTATATGAGCAGCTTTTAGTGCAGGGCCATCATTTACGCCATCGCCCGTCATGGCCACAATTTGATGCTGCGCTTTTAAGGCGTTGATTATTTTCAATTTTGCTTCCGGAAACATCCTCGTAAAAATATGGGTATCCATTACACGGGCTTGCAAGTCAGCATCATCCAATTCTATCAACTCACTGCCGGTGATACTTTTTTCATGCCCTTGGAAACCAATTTGCTTGGCAATGGCACTCGTGGTTTCTGAATTATCGCCCGTGATTATCTTTACGCTAATTCCTGCTTTATAAAAGTCTTCTAATACGATATTAATATTTTTCTTGGGCGGATCGTAAAATGCAACAATTCCTTTGAAGGTAAATTTCAATTCCTGTTGTGTAGCCGGAAAACGATCGTTCGCAAATTTACTTTCTCCAACACCCAATAAACGAAAGCCGTCTGTTGCTAACGTATTAATGGCGTCCGCAATTTGCTTTTTTTCAATGTCGGTTACAGTTGAGACATTTATCAACGCTTCGGGTGCGCCCTTCGCAGCAATGATACGTGTGCCTTTGTCATTCTTGAAAATGTGGGTCATCATGGGCGGCTTTCCGCCAAGCGGATATTCATGAATGAGTTTAAAATTAGGCCGCTCATCGTCAAGCTTTAAATTTGTATAGGCAGCATGCAGCGCTACTTCCATACCATCGAACGGGATAGGCTCGCTGGCCCACATAGCCATTTTGATCAACTCTTTCTCCTCATCGCTTAACTCATCTTCTGGGTTTGTGATCTTCTTACTGGATAGTAAAAAAAGTTTTGCCAAACTCATCTTATTTTCAGTTATCGTTCCTGTTTTATCAGTACAAATCACGGTTGCACTACCCAAGGTTTCAACCGTCTTCATTTGCTTTACCACAATTCCCATTTTCATCAATCTCCAGGCACCAATTGCCATGAACGATGTGAATGCCATTGGAATCTCTTCCGGAAGAATGCTCATTGCCAATGTGAGCGCCTTTAGAAGGCTGTCTAAAACATTGTAAGAACGAAAATAGTTGATTGCCCAAACGAGTAGAAACACGACCGCCCCGACATAGACTAATTTTTTTACAAAATTGTTTATCTGTAATTCCAAAGGTGTTTTCTCTTCTTTAATACTCTCCAGACTTTTGCCTATTTTACCCAACTTTGTTTCGTTGCCAATAGCGGTAATGGTTGCAATGGCCAAACCGCTGGCAACAGTAGTTCCTTTAAAGATATTTTTGTCTTCTTTAGATTGATCCTTAAAAACGGATAAAGACTCTCCCGTAAGGATCGATTCGTTTACAGAAAAATCATTGGAATGAACAATTACTCCGTCAGCGGTAATGGCAGTTCCCTCTTCTACTAGAAGACTATCGCCCACTACCACGTCTTCGCTTTTTATTTCTTGCGTGGTACCTTCACGAATTACTTTGCTCAGGGGTTGAGTCAAGTCCTTTAATCTCTCTAGCGCATTGCGACTTCTTGAGTCTTGATAAAGAGATATTGCTGAAACTATAATGATTGCAGAGGCGAGAAAGATTCCATCGCCTGCTTTACCGCTCACAAAGTAGATGGCGGAAGCAATTAGCAAGAGGATGATCATTGGCTCCTTCGCCAGACCGAGTATAGCTTTCAGAATTCCATTTTCATGCTTATACAAAAGCACGTTGCGCCCGAATTTTTCCCTTGCAGTTGTGACCTCTTCCTTGGTTAATCCCTTTATGTTGAAGTTGTTGGTTACCATCTTTAGGTCTTATAGATTCCCCTCACTTGCGGTAGCAAAGCAACAAAAATGATGAGAACTACCCAACCGGTATAAAGTGCATGCGACCAATGAACGGCAGGAATCAGCAACATTTCAATTTGTATCCAAATGATGAGTGCAAAGCCAATATAGATGGCGAATGACCAAGACCAATGTATGTCACTAAAGAAATTACAGCGTTCGTTAAACGGTGCTACTGGTTTTTTAAGTAATGCCCAAATAAGCAGCAGAGGGGATACTCCAAGAATAAAAAATAGGACCATTCCGGAAATTAAAAAGTCTTGAAAAGGCGTATCGTGTAACATGGCCAAAGGGAAGCCTCCGAGCAACTTACCAGAAGGGGAGAGGATTAAAGTACTACCACCAAATAGCGCCCCCAAGCCAAGTTGATAGAGATAAGCAAATCATGTAACTCTTAGTAGCTTATATGTAAACCCAACATCTTATGTGTGTGCATCTTTGAGGGGTAACAATACGGTTACAACTAAATTTAGAAAAAATGAAAAAATTAATTTTAAGTAGTATCCTTGCAACAGTAGGGATCTGCGGAATTGCCTATGCGCAGCAACCTGCCGTCATAGTCAGCGATAAAACCGGCTGGCACCGAATTGGCGAGACAACTGTCGACTTTCAAAAGGAAAGTGATGAAATTGTTGTAATGGGCGCAGATCGATTTGCTTCTATTAAATTTAAGGTGGAAGACGCACCCATTGATTTAATAAGTATGGAAGTATTTTACGAAAGTGGCGATACGCAAGTCGTGAACATCAATATGCCTATTAAGAAAAAAGGTGAAAGCCGCACGATAGACTTGAAAGGTGGCGAACGCGACTTGAAGAAAATCGTTTTTGTTTATAAAACGTTAGCTAATCGTAAAGATACAAAGGCTAGCGTGGAGGTTTGGGGATTAAAAACGAACACTGGTAAAAAGTAAAACTCGATTCAGCACTTGTAAAAGCCGTCTTGCTTTATTGTAGGATGGCTTTTTTACTGGTATCACGCGCAGTTTAAACTATACTCTTCAGTGCGATCCTTCAGTACCTAAAAGTAAATCGGTAAAAAATTCACGAGTAGGCTAAATATTTTTGGAACAAATATTCTTGCACCCGCCTGCAGGAGGCACGTTGGTGGCAACGTTATTTTGGAGAAAAGAACCGGTCTTCAGTCGGGAGAGAAAACCATGGATGTCCGGTCTATCACCATTGATTTGAGGAAATCAGGTAATCAAAAAACTAGATCCTCTAAGCCATCAACTAGCAGCAGATTACGGGCACCAGAATCAATCAGCACTTCTTGCTTGTGCCTAAAGTCCCCTATAATTTTCAATTGATAAATTATTTAGCATCAAGAATATGTGGAATAAACTCTACACGCTATGCAGAATTTCCACAAAAACAGGTGGTATATTTTTGAAACAATCAGGTAAATTCATATTCAAGATTGCCCAAGATTGGCATTAGATTTTCTATTGTAACATGTATATTCTTTTAACCCGATTGATATTATCCCAAGTTTATGAAACATCTACTAGTTCCCTGTGATTTTTCTAATGCAGCTGTGGAGGCATTCAAATTTGCTGTTGAATTGGCAGCCTCTAACCAAAGCGAAGTGATGGTGATGAAGGCGATTGACGTACCTATTATTTACGAAGGCCCCTACACTGGTGGAACGTATGTGCTCGATCCGCCCATTATGGCTGAGTTGGAAGCGAGAGCACGAAAGGATTTTGACCAATTGAAATCCAACTATTTAAAAGGAAATATACTTGTAAGTTTTACCATTCACCACGGGTCTGTCGCTGGTATGATTCGGCAAATAATTGATGACAAGAAGCCCGACTTAGTAGTAATGGGTACACAAGGTGCTAGCGGCTGGGATGAGTTTTTTGTGGGGTCAAACACCGAGAAAATTGTGCGCCATTCAAATGTGCCCGTGATGGTCATTAGAAAAGCACCAAAGCTCGCAAGTATTAAAGATATTGTATTACCCACCACGCTTGAATCCGATCAGGTTGATTTTATGGCTAAAGTTAAGGAACTCCAGTCTCTCTTTGGAGCCACATTACATCTATTGATTGTGAACACCCCGGGCAATTTGATGCGTGGCTCGGGCGAAAAACAGCAAATGGAAAAATATACTGAGCAGAATGGCTTGAAAGACTTTACTATCAATATCCGAGAAGCTTTTAGTGTGGAGGAGGGCATCACCAACTTTGTACACGAAATTGAAGCAGATATGTTGGCCATGGGCACCCATGGTAGAAAAGGGATTGCGCATTTATTCATGGGTAGTATTACGGAAGATTTAGTGAATCATATTCATTGCCCCATTTGGACATCCTCATTAAACAATGAACGAGTAAAGATCCGGGTTGTTGGCCCCAACGTACTTGAACTGTGAAGGTGAAGAATTTTAGCCATCGTGCTAGAAGAACGACAATATGATTAAAGACTCAGATGCAACTCAAAAAGGCAGGACACTTTCCCAACAAATAGGGGAGGCGGTGGTGAGTGGCTATTCCAAAAACTTTCAGGTAGGCACGCAGTCCATGTATATAGAAGGCTCACAAAAATGCTACAAGCCCGAACAAGTTAAGATTGCAAACTTTTATCGGTTTGAAGGATACAACGATCCACAAGACAGTTCTATTTTATATTTGATAGAGACAGAAGATGGTAATAAGGGTACGCTGGTAGATGCGTATGGTGTGTATGCCGATGAAGAAATATCTCGGTTCATTAGGAGGGTTGAAGATATTCATAAGAAAATGGAGAGGTGAATTCTCCGTTCGGTTTATTAAATCCGTGAAAGATGTAATATCTTCTTATAGATGTGTAATGATTTACGGAGCAGTACTTTGCAATTTTAGTTTTTAATCCAGCAATAGGGCAACAGTTTTGTAAATAATAATTCAAATTCTATGGAAACGATATTACTGATAGAGGACAACATTGACATTCTAGAAAATCTGACAGAATACTTGGAACTGGAGGGCTACAAAGTCATTACTGCTAATAATGGAAAAAGTGGAGTTCAACTTGCCAAGGTATTTGCACCCGATTTAATAATATGTGATACGCTCATGCCTGAAATGGGTGGCCATGAAGTCTTACGTTTGCTTATGGAAAAAACAGCCACCAGGCAAATTCCATTTATTTTTAGCACCTCTAATTCCGAAAATGTTGATAGAGAGGAGGCGTTAAGATTAGGTGCAGATGACTATATCATAAAACCCTTTGAAGTTGAAGCCTTATTGAAAATCGTAAGGACCTGGTTGAAATCTGGAAGCACACGAGCTAACGGAGAACTAACCAATTCAGCGGAAAATAGAAATGGCAGTGGTCTCACAGCGATGTTATTTAACAAACCGACTGCGGGACTAGTAGAGATGGCGTAAAACTAGTAGTAGGGGCAAAATATATAGATCATTTAAAAGATACGAAAAATGTGGTTTTTGTTTTATATCCCGGTTTACGAAATATGCAGAGTAGTATCGAAAGCATACAAATCGTTTCGCTGTTGACACACTCTTCTTTAATACACGCTAATCAAAAGTACATGAAACAATCAACCACATCCGCGAAAACAGGAAAGCCAGCTTCGGAAGAGGAGAACTTTAAGGGAATTGAAAATCATAAAAAAGCAGCCAAACATCACGAGCTTGCTGCAAAGAACCATCATGATGCGGCAAAACATCATGAACAAGGGAACCATGATAAAGCAAGTGAAAGCACAGTAAAAGCCCAAGGTCATAACAACTTAGCTACTGAATATCAGCAGGAAGATGCAAAGCACCATGCTATGCATAGCTAGTAAAATATACGTAAGTAGTAGTTTCAGGTTGAAAGGCATTGCACGAAAGCGCAGTGCTTTTTTTATGCAAGCAGGTTTTGCAATACGCAAAATGTACAACGTTTTTTGAAAATTATGTAATTAGTCGCGGGACTTACCTACTCACCTTTGCAGCGTAGTTTTTTCACTACACCGCATCCGCAGGTAGCGGAAAAATAATTTTAATCAATATGATAATTTCAATGAAAAAAATGATGAATGCAAGATGGATTTTTCTTGCATTGCTTTACGTTGTTTGCTTGATTCCCGCAAGCGCACAAACGGCTGATAAAAAATGGAACATTGGTTTGCACGGTGGTGCTATGCAGTACAGAGGTGATTTAGGAAATGATTTTTATTCTACCGACAAAGCTTTTTATGGTTTTGGTGGTGTTTCAGTTTCTCGGTATTTGGGTAAACATCTAGATCTATCGGTATTGGTAACGCACGGTGAAGTTGGCTATCTGGATAATGTTAATCAATTCAACCAACAGCTTTCCTCTTTAACTGCGAACTTTAGGTTCAACTTATTTGGTCCTGATACATTTATTCGCCCTTATTTGTTTGCGGGTGGTGGTGCCATGATGCTTACTAAAAATCTCGATGCACCTAATAAACGCTATGACGGGGTAGCGCCTTCATTCGGAGCAGGTGTTAACATTAAACTTGGCCCTGCGGTGATGTTAAATGTACAACAGATGTTCATGTATTCTTCTTCTGGCAATACACGCGGAGGAAGTGATAGCAAAACAAACGATACCTATGTATTTCATACCGTGGGGTTGACATTTAATTTTGGCAACAAACAAGATCAAGATGATGATGGCGTAGCCGACCGTAACGATAAATGTGCAGACACTCCCAAGGCTGCGAAGGTGGACAAAAATGGTTGTCCCGTTGATACTGATAGCGATGGCGTGGCTGACTATTTAGATGCGTGTCCTGATCTTTCAGGAACTGTAAATGGTTGTCCCGATAAAGACAAAGATGGTGTAGCTGATAAGGATGATCTTTGCCCAGATGTGGCAGGACTTGGTACACTAAAAGGTTGCCCCGATGCGGATGGTGATGGAATTGAAGATAGTAAAGATGCATGCCCGAACGTACAAGGTGTTTTAGCGTTTGCGGGATGCCCCGATACCGATAACGATGGCATTAAGGACAGCGATGACAAATGCCCCGAAGTAGCAGGCGTCAAAGAATTTGACGGTTGCCCTGATACCGATGGTGATGGCGTACCAAATTCTATCGACATGTGCCCCAATTTAAAAGGACAAGCTTCATCTAAAGGATGCCCCGATACTGACTTAGATGGAATACACGATGGAATTGACCGGTGTCCTAAAATTGCAGGAGTAGCAGCCAACCAAGGTTGCCCTGAGCTGAAGAAAGAAGTAAAAACACTTTTTCAACAAGCACTGCAAGGAATCAAGTTTGAAAGCGGAAAAGCGAAGATTGTACCTACCTCATATCCAATTTTAAATTCGGTTGCTAAAGTAATGACCGACAATCCCAGTTATAGGTTATTAATTGGTGGCCATACCGACAATGTTGGAAATGAAGGGCTAAACCAAACACTTTCTCAAAACCGTGCAGATGCCGTGGGAGCCTACTTAATTGGGAAAGGAATTAGCACGATGAGAATAGCAAGCACTGGATACGGATTAACAAAACCAGTGGATGATAACAAAACAGCAGCGGGACGGGCACGCAATAGAAGAGTAGAACTCAACGTAGAGTTTATTGAAGAAGTGGAAGTACCCAATAAGAAATAGAGATAAGAAATAGAGATAAGCAATAGAGTTAAGTAATTAAATGATTGGCAAAAACCTATTCTTAAACGAGTAGGTTTTTGCTTTTTAGTATTTTATCAACTCCTAACTCTGTAGATCAATGGAAGTAAAAAAGAGAATGGGTATTTGGATGGACTATGCAACTGCACATCTGATCCATTTAGCCACCCAACCCGGTGATGATAGCACCCTCGTTTCCAATTTTACCTATGAAGAAAAACTAAGTGTAGCCGGTAAAGGTAAAAGTTGGATGCACACCGAATAGAAACAAAACATGCCGATAAGATGACTGCGAACCAGCGGTATGCCTTTGTGAAAGATCATTTTAAGTCACGTTGGCTGGATATGTGATTTATATAAATGTTTGAGTAAAGAGTGTAACAAGTATAGTCTTATCAGTTAGCACCTTTACTGAACAAACAGGAAGATAGTCTTAACCAAAAAAATTATGAAAAATACAACGGAATTTCTGGGAAACTGGAATGAAACAAAAGGAAAGCTAAAACAAAAATTTGCTTTGCTTACGGACAATGACTTATTGTTGGTTGAAGGAAAGCAAGACGAAATGATGGGCCGCCTTCAACAAAAGTTAGGCAAGACTAAGGAACAAATACAATCACTTATTGCAGGTTTATAAAATTAAATTCTAAACACAACTAAAAAAAATTATTATGGGAAATTTATTGTACCTCATTGCCGTCATTCTAGTAATCAGTTGGGCAGTTGGTTTTGTAGGCTACGGAGTAGGAGGAATCATACACGTGCTTTTGGTGATCGCTGTAATCGCAGTGCTGTTCCAAGTTATTCAGGGGAGAAGAGTGTAAGAAGCAGGCAACGCTCACAGTGTAGATTAATTTCTACAGTGTGAGCGGCCTTTACACACTAAATTGAATCTGAACAGGAGTCAAGACGTTTTTTTGATAAAAAAATCTTGGCATGGAAATTAACTTAATCTAGGGAAAACTAATCGATACAAAAAACCACGAAAATGATAAAAAAAGTATTACTTGGACTAAGTGTTACAATCCTAATCTTCAGTTGCAATACCAAAGAGAAAACAAGACTCCAATCAAAAGTTGATTCGTTGTCTACCGAACTTAAAGTAAGTCAAGAAATTGCCGTTCAGATGAACGAAGTAGAGGTGTTGATCGATTCCATTGATGCTAGCCGTCATTTGCTGCGGGTCAACGTAGTCGAAGGAACCTCGTATGAAAATTATGCGAAACGACTGAATAGCATTAACCAATATGTAAAAGATACTCAGCTAAGAATCTCTTCTTTGGAAGAAAAATCAAAGGCTTCTACTCGCGGGATGTCTTCTACCATTAAGAGATTGAAGAAAGACCTTGAAATACGCACAAAAGAGCTAGAGGCACTGCAATTGGAGGTTTCTAAACTACGTAGTGAAAATAAGATGATGGCGGAAGCTATCGCCAAAAAAGATTCTACGCTACTTGCGAAAGAAGGTGTAATCAAAGTGCGCGAGGCGGATATTGCCTCGTTGGAAACTAAGATGCGCCTCACCAATGATGAGAATAAAGCGAGCACAGCTGATTTATATTTTGTGCAAGCATTAGTTTGGGAGAAAGTAGCGGAACGCACTCACTTTGCGCCACGCAAAAAGAAGCAAGCAAGACGCGAGGCTTTAGACCTTTACAAAATTGCCTGGTCACTAGGCAGACAAGATGCGCAAGAAAAAATTAAAAAGTTAGAGGATGATTTAAGTTAAACAGGTTAGGGTCAGGGAAAGCCTGGGAGGTAAAATTCCTGGGTTTTTTTCTTTACTGCCTTTCTAACTTCAAATCCTCAACCTCCTACTTCCAAGCTCTAGCTTCAAATATCCAACAGCACAACAAATTTGAGAAAAAATAGATTGATATGAATGGCAAATTGATTGGTTTGATCATAGCACTAGGTGTCATGTTGTTTGCAGTCGCTCTTTGGGTGGTGAAAAAAATACACGATAGAAATGTGTCCATTCAGATGGCTTTTTTCAGAGTCATCAAAGACTAACACAAAAATGAATGTATGAATACCGAACAAATTGTGCTCGCATCAAGACCCGTTGGCTTGCCAACGCCTGTGAATTTTAAGGTTGAGAACGCAACACTTCCCGAATTACAAAAAGACGAAGTGCTTTTACAGGGCATGTTTTACTCAGTTGACCCCTACATGCGTGGAAGAATGAATGCGGGAGAATCTTATGTGCCACCGTTTGAAATTGATAAACCGCTAGAGGGGGGTGTGATTGCAAAAGTAGTTACCAGCAAATCAGAAAAATTTAAAACAGGCGATGTGGTGTCGGCACGATTACCGTGGCAAGTTCAGGCAATCGCACCCGCCAAGGTTTTGCAAAGAGTAGACGAGACGCTCGCCCCGGCAAGCTATTATTTGGGCATTTTGGGCATGCCGGGATTAACCGCTTACTTCGGATTTCTGAAAATTGGAAAACCCAAGAAAGGAGAAACAGTAGTAATATCTGGTGCGGCCGGTGCCGTTGGAATAGTAGTTGGCCAGCTTGCAAAAATTTATGGATGCCGCGTGATTGGCATTGCGGGAACCGATGATAAAGCTGAACTGCTCATAAAAGAATTTGGCTTTAATGATGTCATAAATTACAAGGATACCAAGGATATAAATGCAACGTTGAAAGAAACTTGTCCCGCGGGGGTCGATGTCTATTTTGACAACGTAGGAGGTGAGATTTCAGATGCTGTCGTTAGACAGATGAAGCGACTTGGTAGAATTATTCTATGCGGGCAAATAGCTTTGTATAATAGCACGGAGATACCGATGGGACCCCGATTGCAGCCAATTTTATTAACTAAGAGTATTCTCATGCAAGGATTTATTGTTGGCAATTATCAATCCCAATTTCCAGAGGGGATTCAACAATTAGGTACGTGGCTACGAGAAGGCAAACTCAAATACAAGGAAACTATTGTTGAAGGATTTCACCAATTGCCCGCTGCGTTGCTTGGATTGTTCAAGGGCGACAATACGGGGAAGATGGTCGTTCAAGCTTAAGCTTGAATTCGAAAGATGCATTGGCCACGGCCCTGCCTCCAGCAGACAGTCTGCGGACATTTTTTAGAATTTCTTGGTTACTATTTTGAACCTCCCGATTGCAGAGAGGTGTTCAAATAATTTTAATGATTTCAAAAGAGTAGGGGCATCTCTAAAAAATCCGCCTACCCTTCTCGCCCGATAACTATTGGGTTGGAGAAGGGAAAGAGTTGAGGGTGAGGAAAACAAAGGTTTTTAGAGATGCCCTTAAATTTACATTCAGGTTCGTGGCAATATAATCGACCATACCATGAGTGGTTTACTTTGCTTCCTATAAATTACTCGCGAAGTAGCGCTTCAAAATATCCATAAGCACCAAATCGGTAAGTGGTTTAGAATTGAAATTTGCAATTTCAGGAAATTGTTCGGCTCGTTTCTGGTCAACGGGATTGATCGAGGTGGTGAGCATTACTACCACTAATTTCGCTTTCTGGGGGGCATTTAATTTCTGATACGCCTCCAAAAATTCCCACCCGTTCATTTTCGGCATGTTGATGTCTAGGAATATCAGCTCTGGAGCAGTTTGGTTTTCTTTTGTAAGAAATTCTAATGCTTCAATGCCATTATGTGCAACCTGAATAGACTCAGTAATATTCATGTCATTAATAACAATTTTATGAAAGAAGTTATCTTCTTCATCGTCATCGATCAGCAAAATACACTTCAATTTATTTTTCATTGTATTGTTTTTGGTATCGTAAAATAGAATGTGCTTCCTTTGCCAAATTCTGACTCCACCCAAATAATGCCTCCATGCTGTTCTACAATCTTCTTACATTGCGCGAGGCCAATACCGGTACCCGAATATTCTTCCCTTGAGTGAAGCCGCTGAAAAATGACAAACAGTTTTCCGTAGTAAATCTTCTCGATGCCAATCCCATCATCTTTTACCGCAAACAACCATTCTTTTTCTTTTGATTGAATAGTAAATTGAATAAGCGGATGACCGTCTCTTCTTCTGAATTTGATGGCATTGCTGATCAAATTCTGAAAAAGTGATTTTATTCCGGAAAGATACCCTGTAATAACCGGTAGTTTTTCTGAACTCACTTCGGCCCCGCTTTCAGTGATAGACTGCTCCATATCATTTTTCAATTCATTCAGCAGAATATTGCAATCGATTTGCACCTTGGTTTTATCGTTTCCTACCCTTGAGTAATCCAATAGATCCTTAATAAGCAATTGCATCCGTGAAGTTGCTTTATTGATAACATTTAGGTACTGAATAACTTCTTTGTCCGAACTCTCCTTATATTTTTTTGATAATAAGCCTGCGTAATTAGAAATTGTTTTCAAGGGCTCTTGCAAATCGTGCGAGGCGATGTACGCAAATTGTTCCACTTCTTTGTTTGAACTGATGAGTTTGCTATTCATTTTCTCCATCCTCACTTTTTCAACACTATAATCCTCCAGAATATTGATTACCGCTTTTTGTGTATCCCTCAACGACACTTTTTCGTCCTGAGCATCTTCTAAAATATTAAGAATTGCCAATTGCGTCTCTTCCAGAGCTACTATTTGACTTTCGGTTTCGGTAGATAAAATTAGCATTAGGCAGATTCTTCATTTGTAATACCTAGTCTCTTTCGCAGCTCTTCATTTTCCTTTTTCAGTTCAATCATTTTCAATTCTCTGCCCACGGTTAATTTTCTAAACCGCTCCAATTCAACTAAGCGCTCCAATTCTTTTTCACGGTCGGCCACGCCTCTTTCTAATATTTTTTGAGCGGTTACATCTCGTGCTGCGGCAAATACACCCAATACATTTCCTTTGTCGTCTTTATAAACTGATGCGTTATATAATACATCTGTCAACTTTCCATTTTTGTGGTGAATAGTAAGCGGGTAATCGGACACAAACCCTTTTTCAAAAACCTGCTTATAGCCTTCACGTGCTTTTTGAGGTTCGGTAAAATAATCGGAGAAGTCAGTTCCAATCAATTTATCTCTTGTTTCTCCGGTTACTTTCATTGAGGCTTCATTTACATCAGTGATTTTTCCTTTGGGAGAAATTGTAACAAAAGGATCCAACGATGCTTCAATCAAACTCCGTGCATATTGCGATGATTGCTTTTGTGAATGACTGAAGGCTTCTAATTCTCTTTTTTCAATCTTACGCTTTTCTTTTTCTTTATTCTGAAATTCAAGTTCTTTGTCCGCAATCACTAATTCAGCAGCCCTCTTTTCTTTTTCTTGGTTTTGAAAGACAAGCTCCTTGTTAGCAATAACCAACTCATCGGCTCTTTTTTCTTTCTCTTCATTTTGGAACACGAGTTCCTTATTAGCAATGATTAGCTCTGCAGCTCTTTTTTCCTTTTCCTCATTTTGAAAAGCTAGTTCGGTGTTGGCAATACCTAACTCGTTCGCACGTTTTTCTTTTTCGCCATTTTGAAAAGCCAGTTCTATGTTAGCAATACCTAATTCGTTGGCGCGCTTCTCTTTTTCTTCGTTTTGAAAAACAAGTTCTTTGTTAGCAATAAATAATTCATCGGCACGCTTTCCTTTTTCTTTATCTTGAAAGGCAAGCTCCACATTGGCAATACTTAATTCGATGGCGCGCTTTTCTTTCTCTTCGTTTTGAAACACGAGTTCTTTATTCGCGATGAATAATTCATCCGCACGTTTCTCCTTTTCCTTATTTTGATAGGCTAGTTCCACGTTGGCAATGCTCAGTTCGTTAGCTCTTTTCTCTTTCTCCAAATTTTGAAAAGCCAGTTCCTCATTGGCAATTATCAATTCATCGGCCCGCTCGAAGTCGATCTTTTGTCGTTTCTGTTTGCCTAACATCTTTTCTATTTAGTGCGTTTCAATATCAAGTCTCCCCATTTTAGCCCACTTGCCGGCTTTTAATTTTCTGTAAGGCAAGCCGTGATGGCCGTCCTTCAGTGGATTCCTTCTAAGGTGGTCATTATTAGTGACAATACTACTAAACTTCTCGATTTACATTTTTAATCAGTATAGTCTGCCGAAGGATATTCAATACTTGCAATTAATAGCAATGGATGTGTAACTTCTAAGGCTATCAATTAACTCACCTTCGTGAGTATTTTGAAGTTCTGGTAAAAAAACAAAAAGTTATGGCCATAAAAACAACCAATCCTGCTACCAACGAGGTAGTAGCCTCGTTCGAAGAGATGACCGCGCCACAAATTGAGGTGGCCATTTCAACAGCGCATAGCACGTTTCAGGTGTGGAAAAAGACCTCCTATGAAGAGCGGGCCAAGCTTTTGCACAAAGTGGCAGAGCTGATGCGGCAAAAGAAAAATACGTTGGCCAAAACCATTACCCTTGAAATGGGAAAGTTGATTGCGGAAAGCGAGGGCGAGATCACATTGAGTGCTGATATCTATGATTACTATGCAAACAACGGAAAAGAATTTTTGGCAGATGTGCATTTGAAGCCGGAGGAAGGTGAAGCATTTATCAGACATAGCCCCATTGGTGTGTTACTTGGCATACAACCTTGGAATTTCCCCTTCTATCAAGTGGCTCGTTTTGTCGCACCTAGTATTATGATCGGAAATGTGGTGTTGGTGAAACATGCTTCTAATGTTCCTCAATGTGGCATTGCCATGGAACAGCTATTCAAAGAAGCAGGGGCGCTCACCGGCATTTACACGAATTTGTTAATCACAGGAGAGAATATTGGAGCCCTTATTTCCGATAATCGCATCAGAGGCACTGCACTCACCGGAAGTGAAGAAGCCGGAGGAAGCATGGCAGCAGTCGCAGGAAAAAATTTAAAAAAATCAATATTGGAGTTGGGCGGCAGCGATGCCTTTGTCGTGCTGGAAGATGCCGACATGGAAAAAACGGTGGAATGGGCAGTAGTTGGCAGAATGAACAACACAGGTCAATGCTGCGTGGCCGCGAAACGTTTTATTGTGGTAGAAGCAGTGGCAGATGAGTTCTTAAAAAAATTCAAAGAAAAATTGACTGGCTTAAAAGTAGGCGACCCGATGGAAAAGGGTACACAGTTGGGCCCTTTATCGAGCGAGGCAGCAGCCGTGCATCTGGATGAGCAAGTGAAGCGCTTGGTAAAGGCCGGGGCAAAGGTGGAACTGGGAGGGAAACGGATGGACCGCAAAGGAGCCTACATGGAGGCTACGATCTTAACGGATATTAAAGCCGGCATGGATGGCTATTATGAAGAGTTGTTTGGCCCTGTTGTTTCTTTTTTTCGTGTAAAAGATGAAGCAGCAGCAATTGTACTTGCCAATGATTCACCCTATGGGTTGGGTGGCTCTGTTTTTACTAATGATATTGAACGCGGCAAAAGAGTAGCCGATCAAATTGATACAGGCATGGTGTTTATCAATCACCCCACGTGGACAAAACCAGATTTGCCCTTTGGCGGAACGAAACGCTCGGGCTATGGCCGAGAACTTTCTAAGCTAGGCGTGGAGGAGTTTGTGAACAAAAAACTGATCCGCGTAAATAAACTAACTGACTCATTTTAACCGACTTCTATATGGGCATCTTTAAAAACCTTTTGTTTTCTTCACCTCAACCCTTTCCCTTCTCCAAAAGAGAAGGGTGAGCGAAGTCTTTAAAGATGCTCATATTCTTTCTACGTTTTACATTCAAAATTCTATATTCTAATTTTTACATATGAAACCAAACATTGGAATTTCCAAAAAACACTTAGACGCAATTGCCGAACTTTTGTCGACTTTATTAGCCAACGAAGTAACACTCTACACCAAGACACGCAAGTTTCATTGGAATGTAAAAGGCGAAAGCTTTATGGAACTGCACAAATTATTTCAAGCCCAGTACACACAACTGGAAAAATCTATTGACGAAGTGGCAGAACGAATCAGTAAACTGGGCAGCAATGCTATCGGTACACACGAAGAGTTTAAAAAATTGACTTCCATAAAAGAACATCCTGGCAAATACCCGTCATCTAAAGAAATGATGCTTGAATTACTGGAAGATCATGAGGCAGTGATCATCGAGCTTCGCAAATCAGTAGAACATTGTGCCGAAAAATTTCAAGATGCTGGTACTGCCGATTTTCTTACCGGGTTAATGGAAGTACACGAAACAATCGCTTGGACGCTGAGAAGGTATTCGAATTGATATCTGACCGTTAGTCAATGGCAAAAAAAAGCCCCTTACAGAAATTCCTTATTGTAACAAGTACTTTTCTAGGTCTCTTCGCTATTGCAGTATTAATCGCTTCGCCCCTTGCCAAATACTTTTTGGAGAAGTACGACCAATACCTTTTTGGAAGAGAAGTTACCATAGAGAGGGCTTACGTAAATATTTTTACGGGATATGTAAGTCTACACAACGTAAAAATGAGTGAAGCAAAAAGCGACACTATTTTTCTTTCCTCGGTCAGCATACATGCAAATATAAACCGATACAAGTTACTTTCGCGCGAAGTGGAAATTTCACGGCTTACCTTTGAAAAACCATGGGTAAAATTTACCCAGAACAAAAGGGAGTTTAATATTGATGACCTTATAGAACGGTTTACGCCCAACAAATCTCCCAACTCGTCTTCTTCATGGAATGTGGAATTTATCGGTATAAAAATAGCAGAAGGCGAACTGCATTTTATCGATAAAGTAATTCCGATCAAGTATTTCATTAAAGAAGTAACTATTGAAGCCCTTGGTAAACTCGATGAGGGTGATACCATTGCCACCCGTTTCAATTTTTTATCAGGAATCGGCACAGGCGAAATGAAAGGTTATTTCACCGTTAATACGAAAAGCTTGGATTACCACTACGATGTGGTGGTGGAAGATTATGATCTCGATATAATTCGTCAATACATCTGGGAGCTAATCAACTATGGAATGTTTAGAGCTCATCTTAACGCCAACGTGAAGGTGCGGGGGAATTTCAATTCGCAAGAGAGTATGAGTGGCAGTGGTAGGTTGGCCTTAAACGATTTTCATTTTGGTAAAACAACCACTAATGACTATGCAGCCTTTGAAAAGTTGGAGCTTGTTGTAGAAGAGTTGAACCCGGCAAAGAAAAAATATTTATTTGATTCGATCGTGCTGACCCGCCCATTTTTTAAGTATGAAATTTATGATTCGTTGGATAATATAGCGCGATTGTTTGGAAAGCGAGGCTCTAACATTACTGACGTTACACGGCAAGCTGGCCGGTTTAACCTTGTGATTGAAGTGGTTCGATACGTAAAAGTTCTCTCTAATAATTTTTTCAGAAGTAATTTTAAAATTAACCGCCTAGAAATTAAAGACGGTAATTTTAAGTTTAACGACTATTCACTAAGCGATAAGTTTTCAATTGAGGGTTTGCCAATTTCTCTTATCGCGGATTCAGTCAATAAAAGTGATCAGCGAGTGAAGGTAGTTATCCGGGCGGGTATTCAACCCTACGGCAAGGGGTCAATCCAATTGAGCATCAATCCGAAAGACAGTGCTGATTTTGACATGGACTATCGTTTTGAAAAAATACCTGTTTCTATTTTTAATCCCTATTTGTTAACATACACATCCTTTCCATTAGATCGCGGAACCATTGAACTTAACGGAAAATGGAATGTGAGAGAAGGAATGATACAGAGCAGCAATCACGTGGTGATAATCGATC
>Ga0209591_10003286_pt1 | contig 18791 bp, 16 predicted proteins | sample MAT01_FD_187207 | JGI IMG/M metagenome (GOLD analysis project Ga0209591, IMG submission 187207) | Freshwater microbial communities from Lake Fryxell liftoff mats and glacier meltwater in Antarctica - MAT-01 (SPAdes) (version 2) | ecosystem: Environmental > Aquatic > Freshwater > Ice > Liftoff... | reverse complement strand
GTCGCGCCGCTCTTGTCGGACGAGCACTTCCCGGTCGACGGCACGCTGGTCAAGGCGTTCGCCATGGGTCTCGAACCGATGGCGACACCATGGCTCACCATCCATGAAGCGTTTTCAGCCCAAACCGGAGGCCGCTCCTTCCGGAGGCGACAGGCCGGACGATCCGCCGTCCCCGCCACCCGCCGCCGATGCCGCGCCGACACCGATGCCGATGCCGATGCCGAAACCAGCCCGGAGACCGCCCCGATGACCACCGAAAAACCCGGAGATCGCAATGCCGAAGTCGACTTCCGCGGCCAGAAGCGGTCGAACGCGACCCATGCCTCGGTCACCGATCCCGAGGCGCGCCTTTACAGGAAGTCGCCCGGCACTGGCGCAAACCTGTGCTTCATCGGCCATACCCGCATGGATGAGGCGGGTTCCGCCACTGGTCCGAGGAACCCGCCGCAAGGCAACGGGCCGATCGTCCAGACCGGGATGACGCAAGGCCCCCTCTCGGCAGCATCCTCCGCAATCGCCTGCCCGCTGCCCGGCAGCGCATGTTTACATGCGCGCGAGGGGGGCAATGGATGGTCACGCCGAGCGTCGCGCCGCCCTCGCCATGATCCACCGCCATTCGCCGGGCTCGACCCGGCGGCTGACGGTCGGCGCCGACAAGGGCTACGACTGCGCGGACTTCGTCAACGATCTGCGGCAGGCCTGCGTCACGCCCCATGGGACGGAAAAGATCCGGCATTCGGCTGTCGACGGCCGAACCACCTGGCATCCAGGCTACGCAATCTCGCAGAAACGCCGCAAGAAGATCGAGGAGCCGTTCGGTTGGGCCAAGACCGTCGGGCCGATGGCGCAGACCATGCTGCGGGGCGTCAGGCGTGTGGGGGCCCGGTTCACCCTTACGATGGCGGCCTGCAATCTTGCCCGGCTGCCCCGGTTGCTGGCAGCATGAGCCAGCAAGCGAAGGCCAATCCCGGCCCGCAACGGCGACAAACCCGCCTGCCCCGGCACCATTTCGACAGCGACTGAAGAACGCCGTTCCGGGCCAAGGACCATTTCAGCGGCCTGCTAGGGTAGGCATAATGTCGAGATGAGCCCCTTTGACAAGGAACGTCTGGACGGCGAAGAACCTTCCACACCCCAGCATAGCAGGACTGTGACAGGGTGGAGGGTTCGCGCGCAAGCTCCCCGTTCAACACGCCATTCAGACCGGCCAGATGCCGGGCACGGGCATCAGGCTTCAGCGGGCCACTGAAAGGGCACATGACACTCCCCTGGGGCGCGTCGGGTGGATGGCTGGCTGTCGTTTGCATCAGAGCGGCCACGCCCGCCTTCGCAGGCCTGTCGCGTGCCTCTTCAGAAGTCGCGATGCCTGCGTCGTCGTCGCCTTCAACCCCTGTAGCGACACGCACCTTGGCGTTACTGCGAAGGCAGTCCTTGGGCGTCCTGTGGTCGCCAAATTCGGCCAGCTTCAGGAAGGGCAATTCATCCTTGCTTGCGGCCAGCTTGGCGGAAATCTGATCGGTCAGCTTTCGCAAGCTGACCCTGATTTGCCGTTTGCTCCTGGCGAACCGATCAGGGAAACGTTTGACTGCAACAGGACGGTCAAGCGGCGACTTGCCTTGCAGATTACCGTAAATCGGTATGGGTTTAGCCTGCGACATGGGGTTATTTCTTTTGCGATGTCGTTCTTGTCTTGGACCGCTGCCGCTTCGTCCCCGGCAGGGAGTTTTTTATTTCGGGATAGGTCTGTTTCAAGGGGGGCAGAGCACTCGAAAAAGTGGGGCAAAAATCCTGAAAACGCCGCAAGCTCGTGCAGGATTCCAGTGTCCACCTTTGCACAAAGCAGTGATTCAGAAGGATGAGTGCAGCCCCTCACGCGCTGCCAGATCGCCTTGCCGTCCCGGATCGTCTTTCCTTACCGGATCGACTAGCCATCATACCGCGTGACCCCCCGCCTGCGCTCATCGACCGGTTGGGTCAGGACGGCCGCGGGATGGGCGCGCTGATCGCAATTCGCGCGCGGGCATATCCGGCAGTTGATGCCAATGGGCACCATGCGTGCAGCACCCATGCTGAACCCTTCTGCATAGCCGATCTCGCCGGCATGCTCGATGGCGCAGCCAAGCGCCACGGCCAGCCGGTTGTCTTGCGCATGCCGCGCCCAGGTCGGTCGGTCAACGGTGCGAGCGATGACAAAGAACTGGCTGCGATCGGGCATCTCGACGAACTGCGGCACGATCCGCCCCGGTGTCCGGAACGAGGTGTGCACGTCGAGCCGCGGGCAGGCCCCGCCATACTCGGCAAGGTGAAAGCCGGTCGCGTTGAACCGCTTGGTCACATTGCCGCCCTTGTCGATCCGCAGAAAGAAGAACGGCACCCCTTGCGCCCCTTCGCGTTGCAAGGTCGTTGCGCGGTGGCAGGCCTGTTCGAAAGACACGCCGAACCGGGTGGCAATATGGTCGAGGTCGTACTTTGTCGCCCGGACTTCGGCGAGAAAAGGCGCGTAAGGCATCAGAACAGCAGCGGCAAAGTAATTGGCAAGCTCGACCCGCAGCCGTGCCGTGGCCCGCGGCTCGGTGATCCCCGACCGCGCAATCGCCGCATCAAACAGCGCGCGCTGCTCCAGAAGGCCCGCCATGTGCACCAGTTGAAAGGTCCGGTTGGTGTGGTCCAGCGCCTCGGACAGCAGAATCTCGCGGCGCACCTCGTCATACTGGCGCAACGCTCCGGGCAGATCTTCAACGCGGCACAGCCGAACCGTAACCCCGTCCTGGTCGCGCAGCCGCTGTTTCAGCGCAACATAGATCTCGTCGCGTTCGACCGGGGCCTGCCAGAAGCCGGCCGCCGCCTCTTCGAGATCGCGAAAGTGGTTGCGGTTGCGGCGGAACACGTCATGCACCGCCGCCTCGGGCGAGCCGGAAAGCTGCGGCGCGTCGGTTTCGGCCAGCGACAGCAACTGGTCGGCGGTGGCCTGATAGGCGCGGTGCAGCGCCAGAAAGCTGCCCACAAGCCCCGGCGAATGGACCAGAGCCGCGCGCAACTGGGGCAGGTCCGGGCGAATATCTGTAAACAGCGGACCCTGGATCACCGCCCGAAGATCCGCCAGCTGCGCCGACCCGTCGTCCTCGGCAATCTGGCGCCAATCGACGCCATAGGCATCGAACAGGCGTAACAGAACTGCGACAGAAACCGATCTTTCGTTGTTTTCCAGCAAGTTGACGTAAGACACTGAAATGCCCAATGCGCGCGCCATCGCGCCTTGGGTCTCGCCGCGCCCGGTGCGCAACCGGCGTAGATGCGGCCCGATGAAGGTTTTCTGCATGTCACCTGCCCTGTCGCAACACCGCCGAAGTTACAGTATTACTATTTCGGCATTCCGTAAACTTTCGCGTTCACAGCGCAACGCGCTTTCCCTTTGCACACCTTGGTTGCAATGGCAGAAGGCTTGGAAACCGAGCGGAGACACCAATGCGCACTGGCTTCAATCATCTGTTCATTCCCGGCCCGACCAACATCCCCGAGGCCGTGCGTCAGGCGATGAACGTGCCGATGCAGGATCAGCGCGCGCATGATTTCGGCACGCTGACGATGGGACTCTTCGAAGACCTGAAAAAGATTTTCAAAACGAAGAGCGGGCAGGTCGTTCTGCTGCCGGGATCGGGCACCGGGGCCTGGGAGGCGGCGATCACCAACACCCTGAACCCCGGCGACCGGGTTCTGATGGCCCGCCACGGCATGTTTTCTACCCTGTGGGTCGAGATGGCCGAACGGCTGGCACTGCAGGTCGAAGTGACCGACCTGGCCTGGGGGGCCGCCTGCCCGACCGAGGAGTTTGCCCGCCGCCTCGCGGCAGACAGCGCACACGATATCAAGGCAGTCTTCATCACGCACAACGAAACTGCGACCGGGGTGACTTCGGACGTTGCCGCCCTGCGCCGCGGACTGGACGCCTGCGGGCACCCGGCGTTGCTGTTTGTCGACGGGGTGTCGTCGATCGGGTCGATCGATTTCCGGATGGATGCCTGGGGCGTCGATCTGGCAGTGACCGGCAGCCAGAAAGGCCTGATGCTGCCGGCTGGTCTGGGCATTCTGGGCATGTCGGCAAAAGCGCTGGCCGCAATGAAGACCTCGACCATGCGCCGGGCCTATTTTGAACTGGCCGACCATATCACCAACAATGCCACCGGCTATTTCCCCCATACGCCGCCGACGCAACTGTTTCACGGCTTGCGCAAATCGCTGGATCGGATCCTGGCCGAGGGGTTGGAGAACGTGTTCCTGCGCCACACCCGGCTGGCGGCAGGGGTGCGCGCAGCGGTGCGGGCGTGGGGGTTGACCGTTGCGGCACAGAGCGCCGATTGCACCTCGGACACCGTCACGGCGATCCGAGTGCCGGACGGCGTCGATGCCCGCGAGGTGATCCGGGTAGGCTATGACCGCTACAACTGTTCGTTCGGGACGGGGCTGGGACCGCTGGCCGGAAGGGTGTTTCGGATCGGCCATCTGGGAGATCTGAACGACGGGATGTGCCTGACGGCGATCGCCCTCGCCGAATTGTCGTTGCACGCCGCCGGCGCACGCGTGACATTCGGGTCGGGCGTAGCTGCCGCGCAAGCGATCTACGCTGACCCTGCGGCCAAGGCCCGCCTCGCCGCTGAATAGGAACCGATGATGAGCCACACCCTGAACCCCCTTCGACGCGCGCGTTTGCAACGTTCGGAACTCGCCGTGCCGGCCTCGAACCCTTCGATGATCGACAAGGCGGCCGAGAGCGCGGCCGACTTCGTGTTCCTCGACCTCGAGGATGCAGTTGCACCGCCTGAAAAGGAACAGGCGCGCCGCAACGCCATCCAGGCCCTGAATGACATCGACTGGGCGGCGAAGGGCAAGACCGTGTCGGTTCGGATCAACGGGCTGGATACCCAATACATGTACCGCGATGTGGTGGATGTGATGGAACAAGCCGGGGCCCGGGTGCATACGCTTTTGGTGCCAAAGGTCGGCGTCACCGGCGACGTGTACATGGTCGAGGCCATGATGAACCAGATCGAACAGGCCAAGGGGCTTACCACACGGGTCGGATTGGAGGCGCTGATCGAAACCGCGCTCGGGATGGCGAATGTGGAGGCGATTGCACAGTTCGGCGGGCGGCTGGAAGCATTGCATTTCGGCGTCGCGGACTACGCAGCGTCGATGCGGGCACGTACGACCAACATCGGCGGGCTGAACCCGATGTACCCCGGAGACCAGTGGCACGCCTCGATCACACGCATGGTCATTGCCTGCCGGGCTTATGGCTTGCGGCCCATAGACGGACCGTTCGGCGATTTCAGCGACCCTGACGGGTACAAGGATGGCGCGCGCCGGGCGGCGGCTTTGGGGTGCGAAGGCAAATGGGCGATCCACCCCTCTCAGGTCGCACTGGCCAATGAGGTGTTCTCGCCCCCTGAAGCCGAAATCGCAAAGGCCCGGCGGATCATCGAAGAACTGCGTAAAGCTGAGGCACAGGGCAAGGGAGCCGCGTCGCTCGACGGCAAGATGATCGATGCAGCCTCGGAAAAAATGGCCAACAATGTGCTGGTGCTGGCCGACGCCATCTATGCAAAAACGGCGAGTTAGGCCAAAAAATCTTCGTTCGAAGATTTTTCTTCCGCACCGCGCAAGAACCTCAAAACCACGACCGACGCCGAAAAATCTTCGTACGAAGATTTTTTCCAGCCCCCAAACTGCGAGGACAGCATGGATATCCACGAATATCAGGCCAAGGAAATTCTCGCGCGCTTTGGCGTCCCGGTGCCGCGTGGCGGATTGGCCTACAGCCCCGAGCAGGCGGGTTATCGCGCGCGCGAGTTGGGTGGCGAGGCCTGGGTGGTCAAGGCGCAAATCCATTCGGGCGGACGCGGTGCGGCGGGCGGCGTGAAGTTCTGCCACAGCGCCGACGAGGTCCACAGTTTCGCTGCCACCCTGTTCGGACGGCAATTGGTCACCAAGCAGACCGACGCTGCTGGCAAGGGGGTTTACCGTGTCTGGGTTGAAGCCGCCTCCGAGATTGCGCAGGAAATGTATCTGGGTTTCGTCCTCGACCGCAAATCCGAGCGCATCATGATCGTGGCCTCGGCACATGGTGGAATGGAGATCGAGGATCTGGCGCAGTCCGACCCGGACTCGCTGCGCCGCATGACCATCGACCCTGCAGCCGGGCTGTCGGCTTTCCAAGCCCGCGAACTGGCCTTTGCGCTTGGGTTGAAGGGCGGACAGGTCGCTCAGATGGTAAGCACCTTGCGCGCCTGCTACCGGGCCTATCGCGACCTCGATGCCGTCATGGTCGAAATCAATCCGCTGGTCTTCACCCGCGGCGGCGACCTTGTGGCGCTGGATGCCAAGATGTCGTTCGACACCAATGCGCTGTTCCGTCACCCCGAAATTGCCGAACTGCGCGACCGCAGTCAGGAAGACCCGCGCGAGTCCACGGCTGGCGATCATGGTCTGGCCTATGTCGGTCTTGACGGCGATATTGGCTGCATCATCAACGGGGCCGGTTTGGCGATGGCCACGATGGACATGATCAAGCTGGCCGGAGGCGAGCCCGCGAACTTTCTCGATATCGGAGGCGGTGCAAGCCCGGAACGGGTGGTGCGGGCGTTTCGCACGGTGCTTGGCGACGCCAAGGTCTCGGTCATCCTCGTCAATATCTTCGCCGGCATCAACCGTTGCGACTGGGTGGCGCAGGGTGTGGTTCAAGCCTATCGCGAGGTCGGGCTCACGCTGCCGGTCGTCGTCCGCCTGGCAGGCACCAATGTCGAAGAGGGGCGTGCGATCATCGCCGAGTCCGGTTTGCCGCTGATTTCTGCCGAGACGCTGGCCGAGGCCGCCGCCGCCGCCGTCTCTGCTCGCAACGCTTTAGCCGCATGAGGTTCCCATGGCTATTCTGATCACGGAACGGACCCGCATCATCGTGCAAGGCATGTCGGGTCGGATCGGCGCGTTTCACGCCGCCGACATGATCCGTTATGGCACGAACGTCGTCGGCGGTGTGACCCCCGGCAAGGGAGGTGAATCCCACCTGGACCGTCCGTTGTTCAACACGGTGCGCGAAGCAGTGGCCGCGACGGGGGCCGAAGCAAGCCTGGTGTTCGTGCCGCCGCCTTTTGCGGCTGACGCGATCATGGAGGCTGCGGATGCCGGCATCCGCACTGCTGTCTGCGTGACGGACGGCATTCCGAGCCAGGACATGATGAAGGTCAAGCGCTTCCTGCGCCGCTATCCTGCCGACCGGAAGCTGCGGCTGATCGGGCCAAACTGCGCAGGCGTGATCAGTCCGGGCAAGGGCTTCATGGGCATCATGCCGCCGCATATCTACATGCCCGGCCGGATCGGCATCGTCGGGCGGTCCGGCACACTGGGGTATGAGGCCGCGGCACAGATGAAGGAGTTGGGCATCGGGGTGTCGACCTCGGTCGGGATCGGCGGCGACCCGATCAACGGCTCATCCTTCAAGGACATTCTGGACTTGTTCGAAGCAGACCCCGAGACTGACGCTGTAATGCTGATCGGCGAGATCGGCGGTCCGCAAGAGGCAGAAGCCGCTGCCTTTGTTCGCGATCACATGACCAAGCCGGTGGTGGCCTATATCGCGGGTCTGTCGGCCCCCAAGGGTCGCAAGATGGGTCATGCCGGTGCGATCATCAGTGCATTCGGCGAAAGCGCGCAGGAAAAGGTCGAGATCCTGTCGGCAGCGGGTATCACGGTGGCCCCCAATCCTTCGGCGATGGGAGAAACGATGGCAGGGGTGCTGGCGCGTCGGCGGGCGGCGTGACCGGACCTGCCCGCCGTCACTACCCGCCGTCACTGCTCGCCGTCACTGCCCGTCATCACTGACCGATGAACCGCGCCTGGCGTTTTTGCAGAAAGGCTGCAACACCTTCGGCAAAATCCTGAGTCTGGCCGCACTGACCCTGCAACCGGGCCTCCAGAGCCAGTTGCGCAGCAAGGTCGTTGGCGAAACGGGCTCGCAACGCCTGCTTGATGCCGCGGTAGGCCACAGTCGGCCCGGCAGCCAGTACGTCTGCACACGCCTGCCAATGCGCCGCGAACGCGGCGTCCGGCACCGCCTCCCAGATCATGCCCCAGTCCGCCGCCTGCCGCGCACTGACCGAACCGCCAAACAGCATCGTCCCCATCGCCCGGGAAAACCCGATCTGGCGCGGCAGCCAATACGTGCCCCCGGCATCGGGCACCAACCCGATCCGGGTGAACGCCTGCACGAAACTGGCGCTTTCGGTTGCGATGACCACATCGCAGGCCAGCGCCAGATTGGCCCCCGCCCCCGCCGCCACACCGTTCACGGCCGCGATCACCGGCACCGGGCACTCGGAAATCGCGGCCAGCAGGGGGACGTATTCGTCGTTCAGCACCGCTTCGAGATCGAACGAGCCCAAAGGTCCGGCATCGACCAGATCCTGCCCGGAACAAAAAGCCCGCCCCGCCCCGGTCAGCACGATCACCCGCGCCGCAGGTTGCACCGCAGCAAGGGCCGCGCGCAACTCGGCCCGCGAAACGGCCGACAGCGCATTCATTACCGCAGGCCGGTTCAGGGTCAGAACCGCCACACCACCGGCCACCTCGCGGGTGATTGTTTCATAGTCCATTGATCGCCCCTGCCTTGCACGCGAATCAGCCGGGCCGGGCTGCGCGCGCCGACCCTGCGGCAACCCCGCAGCGCATCACGACCGCAAGATCTCGTCAAGCCTTGCCTGATCGGCGTCCGACAAGGGGGCGGCTTCGGGCCCGCGCCGACGCAGGGTCGCCAGCGCGACGCCCAGACCGGCGAGCAGCAGCCCCGGCCCTGCCAGCCACAAAATCAGGTTGCTTCCGCCGGTGGTCGGACGCAGCAGAACATATTCGCCATAGCGCGCCACGATGTAGGATATGACCTGCGCATCGCTGTCGCCTGCCAGTAGACGTTCGCGCACCAGAAGGCGCAGGTCGCGGGCCAGATCTGCATCACTGTCGTCGATGCTTTCGTTGCGACAGACCAGACAGCGCAGGTCGGCCGAAAGGGTGCGGGCCCGCGCCTCGAGCCCGGCATCGGGCAACACCTCGTCGGGCTGCACCGCGTGGGCGGCCCCCCCAGCAAGCAGCAGTAGCAGCGCCGGAAGGATCGCGCACCTCATTCGGCGGGCTGCAGCGCGGGCTTGCGCGCCCCGGCCGCGATCCGGTAGCGGCGGTCTGACAGGCTGAGCGTGCCGCCGAGCGCCATCAGCAAGGCCCCGCCCCAGATCCAGTTGGCAAACGGCTTGATATAACTGCGAACCGCCCAACTGCCGTCGTCCTGCCGGTCGCCGATCACCAGATACAGGTCACGCATCACCCCCAGATCAATCGCGGCCTCGGTCGTCGGCATTTCGGCCACCGGGTAGAACCGTTTTTCCGGGTACAGCACCGCCACCTCACGCCCGGCACGGGTGACAACCATCGTCGCACGGGTGGTCTGATAGTTGTCGACCCGGGTCTCTTCGACCCCGGCCAGCGTCACGCGGTAAGGCCCGAGGTCGTATGCCCCCCCCACCGGCACCACCCGGATGTCTTCGGTCACCCATGCCGTGATCGCCGCCACCGCAAAGACCGTGACACCAAGACCGGCATGCGCCGTTGCCTTGCCCCAATCGGCGCGCGGCAACCGGCCAAGACGGACGAGCCGCCCGGCCACCGCCCCGCGTCCGGTGCGCAACCACAGGTCGGCCAGCGCGCCCACGACCACCCAGACCCCCAGGGCAGCCCCGATCGGACCCAAAGCCGACCGCCCGGTCTGCACCGCAAATACCAACGCCCCCACGGCAAACGCGAGCATCGCTATCAGGCGCACCTGCCGCAGGCCCCGCCCGATCTCGGCCCGTTTCCACGGCAGCATTGCGCCCACCGGCAGGATGACCGCCAACCCGACAAAGAACGGCGTGAAGGCCGCGTTGAAGAACGGCGGGCCGACCGACAGCACCCGCCCCCACACCATCTCGGCCAGCAACGGCCATATCGTGCCGATGAACACCACCAGCGCCGACACGGCCAGAAGCAGATTGTTGGCCACGAGCGCGGATTCGCGACTGACCATCGCAAACGCCCCCTTGCCCTCCAGGCTGCCCGCGCGCATCGCAAACAGCACCAGGGCGCCGCCAAGGAACACCGCGAGGATCAGCAGAATGAACACCCCGCGCTCGGGGTCATTGGCAAAAGCGTGGACCGAGGTGATCACCCCCGACCGTACGATGAAGGTGCCGATCAGGCTGAAGCCGAAGGCGAGGATCGCCAGCAGGATCGTCCAGGCCTTGAGGCTTTCGCGTTTTTCCACAACAATGGCCGAATGCACCAGAGCGGCGGCAAAAAGCCAAGGCATCAGCGACGCATTCTCGACCGGATCCCAGAACCAGAAGCCGCCCCAGCCCAATTCGTAATAAGCCCACCAGGACCCCAAGGCGATCCCGATGGTCAGGAAAACCCAGGCCGCCAGCGTCCAGGGCCGGACCCACCGCGCCCAGGTGGCGTCAACCCGCCCCTCGATCAGGGCCGCGACGGCGAAACTGAACGACATCGACAGGCCAACGTAGCCCAGATAGAGGAACGGCGGATGAAACGCCAGGCCGGGGTCCTGCAGCAGGGGGTTCAGATCGGCGCCGTTCATCGGGGGGTCCGCCAGCCGCAGGAACGGGTTCGACGTCAACAGCATGAACAGCAGGAACGCCACGCCGATCGCGCCCTGGACGGACAGCACCCTGGCCCGCAGCGGCGCCGGAAGGTTGCCGCCGAACCACGCGGCACAAGCTCCGAACAGCGCAAGGATCATCGTCCACAGCAAGAGCGACCCCTCGTGGTTGCCCCAGACGCCCGAAATCTTGTAGATCAGGGGCTTGTCGGTGTGCGAATTGGCGGACACCAGCGCCAGCGAAAAGTCTGATCCGACAAAGGCCTGCGTCAATACCGCAAAAGCGGTGGCCAGCAGCAGGAATTGCACCCCCGCCGCCGCATCGCCCACGGCCATCAGCCCGGCGTGTCCCCGTGCGGCCCCCCACATCGGCAGAACCATCTGCACCAGCGCTACCGCCAGCGCCAGCACCAGCGCAAAATGCCCCAACTCGACGATCATGACGCCTCCAGTCCCTTGGCTGACTCTAGTCGCATCCCCCAGCATTTCCAAGCACCCGCGCGCCGATGTCGCGGCAATGTGCGGGCCGTTCTGTAAGCGGGCCGCGCTGTGTGTTGGCCGCTCCGGCTGCAAGCCGGTCTGCACGTCCTGCAACAGATGGTTCCACGAACCTAGGCCATGCTCTACGCTGCCCCGTTGAAGGAGACCGCCATGCCCCACATCATCCTGATCGGTGCGCCGATCGACGACGGACAGCGCCGCCCGGGCTGCCTGATGGGCCCGGCCGCCTACCGGGTTGCCGGGCTGCCGCTCGCGATCCGCGAACTTGGGCATTCGGTCACCGACTGGGGCGATCTGTCGCTGCCCGACCTGACCCATGCCACCTGCCCCAATCCGGCAGTGCATTCGTTGTCCCAAGTGCTCGGCTGGACGCAGGTTCTCGCCGACAGGACCGACGACGCGCTGTCGGCCGGCGCGCTGCCCGTCCTGCTTGGCGGCGACCACAGCCTGTCGTTGGGCTCGGTTGCCGGGGCGGCCGCCTTTGCCGCGCGCCATGACCGCCCGCTGTTCCTGTTGTGGCTCGATGCGCATTCCGATTTCCACACGCCGCTGTCGACCATCAGTGGCAACCTGCACGGCACTCCGGTGGCGTATATCGCCGGACGCGACGGGTTCGACGCCTTCCCGCCCTTTCCGCGCGTCATCCCCGCCGAGCGGATCTGCCTTTACGGCATCCGCAGCGTGGACTCCGCCGAACACGCAGCCCTTCTCGACCACGACATCGCGATCAACGACATGCGCGTGCTGGATGAATGCGGCGTTGTGGCCCCCTTGCGGGCGTTTCTTGCCGGCGTTCGCGCGATGGGCGGCATGCTGCATGTTTCGCTCGACGTCGATTTCCTCGACCCGTCGATCGCCCCCGCTGTCGGCACGACGGTGCCCGGCGGCACTACGTTCCGCGAGGCGCATCTGGTGATGGAGCTGCTGCACGAATCGGCACTGGTAACCTCGCTTGACCTTGTCGAGTTGAACCCGTTCCTCGACGAGCGCGGCAAGACCGCCAAGCTGATGGTCGAGCTTGTGGGCTCGCTGATGGGCCGCAAGGTGTTCGACCGCCCGACGCGGAGCGCGTGATGCTGAACCTTGTGCCGTTCGTGTCGGTCGATCACATGATGAAACTGGTGCTGCACATCGGCATCGAACGGGTGCTGACCGACCTTGCCGCCGAGATCGAGGCCGACTTCCGCCGCTGGCCGCTGTTCGACAAGACCCCCCGGGTGGCAAGCCATTCCGAGGTGGGCGTGATCGAACTGATGCCCACCTCGGACGGCGAAACCTATGGCTTCAAATATGTAAACGGTCATCCGTCCAACATGAGAAAGGGCTTGCAAACCGTGACGGCCTTTGGCCTTTTGGCCGACGTGGCGACCGGCTATCCGGTGCTCTTGTCCGAAATGACCATCCTGACGGCCCTGCGTACCGCCGCAACCTCGGCGTTGGCTGCAAGACACCTGATGCCGCAAGGGTCCACCACCATGGCGCTGATCGGCAACGGCGCGCAGGCCGAATTTCAGGCACTGGCGTTCAAGTCGATCTGCAATCTGAGCGAAATCCGCCTCTACGACATCGACCCCGCGGCCACTGCGAAATGCGCCCGCAACCTGCTGGCTCATGGCCTGACCGTGATCGAATGCCAGACCGCCGAAGCCGCGATCCTTGGGGCGCAGGTGATCACGACCGTGACCGCCGACAAGCAGTACGCCACGATTCTGACCGACAACATGGTGGGGGCCGGCGTTCACATCAACGGCGTGGGTGGCGACTGCCCCGGCAAGACCGAACTGCACCGCGACATCCTGCTGCGGTCCGCGATCTTTGTCGAATACCCGCCCCAGACCCGGATCGAGGGCGAAATCCAGCAATTGCCCGCCGACCACCCGGTAACCGAGTTGTGGCGGGTGATCGCAGGCCTCGCCCCGGGCCGCAGCGATGCCGCTCAGATCACCCTGTTCGACAGCGTCGGCTTTGCGATCGAGGATTTCGCCGCTCTGCGCTACATCCGCGCCAAACTGGCCGAGACCGGGTTTTTCGTGACGCTCGACATGATTGCAGACCCCGACGATCCGCGCGACCTGTTCGGGATGATCCTGCGCGCCGCACCGCAAGCCTGACCCTAGTGCAACCGGAACTCGCCTGCCACTCGCCGCCATTCCCCGGGCGCAATCAGCTTGCGGTGGGTAAACCGGACCGAGTGCAGCGGCCCGTCGATGGAGGCCTGCCAAAACGCGATGAACCGCGACAGTTCGGGGTAGCCCGGGGCCAGATCGTAATCCTGCCAGATGAAACTGTTGAGGACGTTCCGATGGTCCGGCAACCGGTAGTACAACTCGGCCGTGGTCAACCCGTATCCGGTCAGCATACGTTCCGTTTCGGTCGAAGCCATCAAAATTTCTCCCGCGGGGAAGCCCCGTAACCGAATGATGCGTTTTCTTGATTAACTTTCAATGAAAACATGATGTTGGCAGTTCATGTCGGTGGCTGCCAAACCCAGCCCAGACCGCGCCTTGCACCCCATCGGTGGGATGGTGTAAGGTCAAACCAACAAGATATAGACCCCCTTCCAGCCAGGTGGCGCAGACGTGACAGATTCCCCCGAAGACACTGATCTTGCAGGCGAAATGCCTGAACGTCCCAGCCATCATGGCCCGCAGATCGACATCGCGGCCGAGATGAAGACCGCCTACCTCGACTATGCGATGAGCGTGATCGTGTCGCGCGCCATCCCCGACCTGCGCGACGGGTTGAAACCAGTACATCGGCGCATTCTTTATGCGATGCACGAAGTCGGCAACACGCATGACAAGCCTTACCGCAAATCCTCGCGCCCCGTGGCGGACGCGATGGGCAAGTATCACCCGCACGGCGATTCGGCGATTTATGACGCGCTGGTGCGGATGGCGCAGCCGTTTTCGATGTCGCTGCTGCTGCTGGACGGTCAGGGCAATTTCGGCTCGATGGACGGCGATCCGGCGGCGGCGTTTCGCTATACCGAGGTGCGGATGAACAAGGCGGCCGCGTTTCTGCTGGCCGATATCGACAAGGAAACCGTCGATTTTCAGGACAACTATGACGGCAAGGACCGCGAGCCGACCGTGCTGCCCGCCCGGTTTCCCAACATGCTGGTCAATGGGGCCGAAGGTATCGCGGTCGGCATGGCCACCCGCATTCCGCCGCACAACCTTGGCGAAGTGATCGACGGCACGCTCGCGCTGATCGAAAACCCGGACCTGTCGATGGAGGCGCTGATGGAGATCATCCCCGCCCCCGACTTTCCGACCGGTGCCACGATCCTCGGCCGGTCCGGCGCGCGCAAAGCCTACCTGGAAGGGCGCGGGTCGGTCATCATCCGGGCGAAAACCCATATCGAGGAACTGCGAAAAGACCGCTTTGCCATCATCATCGACGAAGTGCCCTATCAGGTGAACAAGTCCCGGATGATCGAGATCATCGCCGAACAGGTGCGCGAGAAGAAGATCGAGGGCATCGCGCATGTGCAGGACGAATCCGACAGGATCGGGGTTCGAGTGGTGATCGAGTTGAAGCGGGACGCGACGGCGGATGTGGTGCTGAACCAGCTTTACCGCTTCAGCCCGATGCAGACGAGCTTTGGCTGCAACATGCTGGCCTTGAACGGCGGGCGGCCCGAGCAATTGACCTTGCGGGATTTCCTGAGCCATTTCATTGTGTTCCGCGAAGAAGTTGTCGCTCGTCGCACCGCATATGAGTTACGCCGCGCCCGAGAACGAAGCCATATCCTGTGTGGCCTGGCCGTAGCCGTGTCGAACGTCGACGAGGTGGTCGCCACCATCCGCAGTTCTGCCGATCCGGCCGAGGCGCGCCACCGCCTGATGACCCGCCGCTGGCCCGCCGGCGACATTCTGCCCTACATCAAGCTGATCGACGACCCGACCCACCCGGTCAACGCGGACGGCAGCTACAACCTTTCCGAGATCCAGGCGCGCAACATCCTTGATCTGCGCCTGCAGCGCCTGACCGCCCTGGGGGTGCAGGAAATCACCAACGAACTGGCCGAACTTGCCGGGAAGATTCAGGATTATCTCGACATTCTGGGATCTCGCGAACGGATCATGGCGATCATCTCGGACGAATTGCGCGAGGTGAAGGCCCTGTTCGCCGTGCCGCGCCGGACCGAGATTGTCGACTGGTCGGGCGACATGGAAGACGAAGACCTGATCGAGCGCGAGGACATGGTGGTGACCATCACAAGCGGCGGCTACATCAAGCGCACCCCGCTTGCCGAATTCCGCAGCCAGCGCCGCGGCGGCAAGGGGCTGGCCTCGATGGCCACCAAGGAGGATGACGTCGTGACGACCCTGTTCGTCGCCAACACCCACACCAACCTGTTGTTTTTCACCACTGACGGGATGGTCTACAAACTGAAGACCTGGCGGTTGCCGCTGGCCGGGCGAACGGCAAAAGGCAAGGCAATCATCAACTTGCTGCCGATTGTTCAGGGTGTCAGCATTGCCGCCCTGATGCCGGTCGATGCCCCCGAAGACGACTGGGACAACCTGCAGATCGTGTTTGCGACCTCGGACGGCGATGTGCGGCAGAACGACCTGTCGGATTTCACCAACGTCAAACGCAACGGCAAGATCGCGATGAACCTGCCCGAGGGCGTGTTTCTGGTCAACGCCGCGATCGCCGATGATACCGACGATGTGATGCTGGTGACAGCCCTCGGGCGGGCGATCCGGTTTCCGACCACGGAAATCCGCGTGTTCAAATCGCGCGGCTCGACCGGCGTGCGCGGCATCCGGGTGGGGGCCGGCGACAAGGTGGTCTCGATGGCGATCATCCGGCATTTCGACGCGGACCCCGCGGAACGCGAAGCCTACCTCAAGCAGCGCCGCCTGATGGCGGGTGCGCCCGAGGAGGAGGCCGACGAGGAAGACGCGGTCGAGCCGGGCGAGTTGTCGCTGGAACGCTATGCGCAGATGTCGGCGGCCGAAGACCTGATCCTGACCATCTCGACCAGCGGGACCGGCAAGTTGAGCTCCAGCCACGATTATCCGGTGCGCGGGCGCGGTGGGATGGGCGTCAAGGCGATGGACGGCGCGATGCGGGGCGGGCCATTGGTGGCGTCGTTCCCGGTCGATCTGTCGGATCAGATCATGCTGGCAACCTCGACCGGACAGTCGATCCGGGTGCCGGTGGCGCAGATCTCGTTCCGCTCGCGGTCGGCGGGCGGCGTCAAGGTGTTCAATACCGGGGGCGACGAACAGGTGGTGTCGGTGGCCCGGGTGGCGGAACAGGGCGATGAGCCCGCTTGAGACGCGGCTGGCCGGCCTGGCAGCGGCAGGCCAGACGATGACATACGGCGCGCTCGCCCGGGATCTGGGCTGGCGAATCGGGGCGTTGACCGCAGCGCTCGAGGCGCTGATGGAAGTGGATTTCGCCGCAGGCCGCCCGCTGCGGGCTGCCTTGTGTGAAGGCCGCCTGTCGCACGGCCTGCCGGCGCCGGGGTTCTTTCAACGGGCAGTGGGCCTCGGCTGCCGGATCGACGATGCCGAAGCCTTTGTCGCAGCGACCCGGACGCAGCTTTTCAGGGACCACGCGCCCGATTGAAGGAGAGGGCGGACAGGTGACGGCCTTCAAACGATTTGACAGGGTGCCGAAACGGTTGCAAGCGAAATCAATTGCTTGCGGATTGGCCGGTTCATCTGTTTTGGTGGGTTTCGGGGGTTTGGGGCCGGAAAGTGGGTTCTGCCAACTTTGGCGGCAGGAAAAGACACGATGTCAACAATGGTACCGCTGTTGTCATATGCCTTTGAAAGCAACTGAATCGTTGCCGGTTGCCTTATTGAATCGTTTGAACATACCGCTTGCTCTGAAAAGCAAACGCTTCTCCGTCGCCCTCTCCGACCTTCCTTCCCCGGTGCGCCTCGCCTGTATCCAGCGCGGGTGCGCTCGGGCTGGGCTTCTTGCGGCGGGGTCTTTCATGACCATGCACATGAGGTGCTTGCGGATGCGTTGCCTTCGATGCGGGCGGATGCCGAGCGGAAGGCGGCGGTGGCGCGGCTGCTGGTGACGGCGGGGAAGCTGCTGTCGTGGCCCGAGAAGATCGCGCTGGCGGCTCGGCGCTTGGCCGGAGGGGGGCGTCAGACGCCTCTTCAAGGCGGGTTTCAGGCGATATTGAAGGGGTCGATCCGATCCATTTCGCCCCTGCCCTGTTGGCGGATCATCATGGCGGGCGAAAGCCCACGGAAATATCGACAGAGGCATGGTCCTGCTTCCTGACAGCCTTGCGCGAAGCGGACGAAGGCTATCCCCTTCGCAGCGCCGGGCGTGATGGTCGCGACCTCGCCCCGGCGCAGGGGTGGCGGTGGCCGTCCTGGCCGACCGCATATGCCGCTGGGATGCGCTGACCGACGTGGAAAAGCTGACGATCCGGGTCGGGCGGGAAGAAGCGGCCCGGCGCCTGGCGCAGCGTGACACCGATTGCCCTGGATGAGGTGCGGCGCATTTTTGCCCGCGAGGTCAACCGGCACAATGCAGAAACCGGGCGGCGCGGCCAACGGATGCGCGGCCGGTCTTACCGCGAGGTGTTCGAAGCCGGAGTGAAGCTACGGACCCGGCGGGTTGCGACGGCGCGGCAACTCTATCTGGCAGGCCTGATTGACACGCCGGTCGCGGTGGACCGCCGGGGCCGCGTCAGTGTGGACGGGTGGACCTATGGTGACCCGGAAACCCAGGACGCCCTTCTGCCGTATCACGGGGACAAGCAACGCATTCTTCCGGGCCGCAACCCCGATGACTTCGATCAACCGGCATTGGCCTGTGATGCAGCGGGAAACCTGATCTGCGAAGGCATCCTGCCGGTCAAGGCCAGCGCCTGTGGCAGTGTTGCCGGCATCCGGACGGCGAGCCGGAACCGCAAGGCGGTCAACGCCGCGACCCGGCGACTGGACGAAGCCGAGACGTTCATGGACACGGCCCGGTTCAAGGAACTGACTGACGGTCTCCCGGACCCCGGCCCGCTGATGCCTGCCCCGACAAGCGTTTGTGGAAGGCCAGTTCGGCAGCACGCTGAAGCCCGCGCGCCTGGTGGTTCCTTGCGCCAAGACGGCCCGCACCGGGCGCGCCGTTTCGCCACAGGGAAAACCGCCATGCTGACAGACGCCGCAAACCTCGATCTGGTCTACAGGGGGCTTCAGATCGGTTTATTCCAGCGCCTGCCTTAAGGCACCGGCCTGCAGCGACAAGATCGTGATGAAGGTCGCAAGCCTTGGGGTCCGACGAAACCTGTTCGCGGCTTGGCGACTTTCCCGGCCTGCGCGAATGGATTGGCCCACGTGTCGTCCGGAACCTCGACACCGGTTCCTTCGTCATTCGAAACCGGATGTTCGAAAGCACCATGTCCGTCAACCGCAACCATATCGAAGACGACAAGGCGGGCGTCATTGGCATTCGGCAGCAAGGCCGCTTTGATCCCGGCCAACGACGCTTCGGCAAGGGCGGCAATGATGAACTTCCGGTCGGATCAGGGGCGCATCCCGGGCGTGATGCCAACGACGCTGGTGGTTCCGCCCGCGCTGGAAAGCGATGCGCGCAGCCTGCTGAACACCGAAATTGC